>ERZ779626.617-NODE-617-length-20234-cov-6.078051_pt1 | contig 20234 bp, 19 predicted proteins | sample MGYA00514209_ERZ779626 | MGnify/ENA primary metagenome ERZ779626 (study PRJEB29562, sample SAMEA4376713) | mouse gut metagenome | isolation source: Cecum | study: EMG produced TPA metagenomics assembly of the A DSS colitis mouse model was used to assess the...
AATTATACGTTGCTTAAAAATTCGCTGTCGCGGGGTGACTATCTCATTATAGGGTTTGGGCATAACGACGAAAAAAGCGCGGACAAGGCAAGGTTTACGGACCCGACTGCGGACTTTAAAACGCCCGCTACGGTAAAGGCTCCCTCGTTTCAGTATATTCTTTACGAGTATTACGTCAAGCTTGCCGTGGACAGGGGTGCAATTCCCGTACTCTGTACGCCGATAGTCCGCTACGGCGAGGGGCAGGCTTGCGTTCACGTTACCGCCGACGGAGACTACGCCGCCGCGATTTTGAAGCTTGCCGAGGATACCGCCACGGCGGTTGTTGATTTGACGGGTTTAACCAAAAAATATTACGCCGAGCATGCGGATGCTGAATTTTTTCATGCGTTTACAACTTATAAGGGTGAGGATAAAACGCCCGACGGCATGGATAGGACGCATTTGAATAAGCTGGGCGCAAAGCAGATTGCCTATATGCTTTTGACAAACCTGCCCTACGACTGCCCTTTAAAGGCGTTTGTTAAGTCTGACCGTCCGCCCGATACGGCTACCGATTTTGCCGATGCAGTAAATACGGGCTACGAAAAATACGATTATAACGGCTTTAATCCCGAACGATATCGGGCGAATAAGGTTATAGGGAACTGGTATAAAACGGCTGTCGGCGGTAATGCTGCGGGCTGCGGCTTCGGATATTCCGACGGGAAATTCACGGTCAAGTCGTGCGCGGAAAGCGGAATTATTGCCGCGGGCGATACTTTTGCCGCCGTATTCGTGCAGATAGACGAAAGCAAAAACTTTACCGCAAGCGCAAAGGCAAAGGCAGGGTGCGCCAACGGTGCGTTCGGGCTTATGCTGCGCGACGACGTTTATATCGACGCTGACGTCGCGCCGAAGTCCAATTTCGTATCCGCAAGCGTTGCGGACGGCCAAGCAAATTTAAGCAGGGAAGCGTCCGTGCTTTCTTGCGGCGGGCGGATTGAATTTACGTCCGATACGCAATATGCGTTTACCGTCAAGCGCGTGGGGCAGGTGGTTGAGGTTACTGTAAGCCACGGAGATAAAACCGTTTTCAACAGGTTTACAGACGTTTCCTTCGTCGGCGTGGACAACACTAAAATGTACTTATGCCTGTTTGCAAGCGGCGGACTTACCGCCGAGTTTACGGAAGTGTCTTTCAAAATAACCGGCGAAGCACAAGGCGCCTAAGTAAAAAATTTGTATATAACGATATATATTAACGCACGGCTTTTTATAAGCCGTGCGTTGCTTTTGATAGAAATAATGACGGAAGTAACTTCAGTTACTTCCGTCATTATGGCGCGGATGGTGAGATTTCGCCTTGGGCGGCGCGCACGGTTGACGGCAAAAGCCGATTGCCGTCAAGTCTGCGGTAGAGCCCGCAGACCTGCGCAAAATAATGTTTTGCTTGCCTCCCCCTCAAATCTCGCGGCACCGCACATGAAAATAAATGCAGAAGTAACTTAAGTTACTTCTGCATTTATGGCGCGGATGGTGAGATTTGAACTCACGCTGCGGTTTCCCGCACTACACCCTTAGCAGGGGCGCCCCTTGAGCCACTTGGGTACATCCGCTCAAAGTTTAAGAATATTAAAGCTAAATAAATATAACATACTTTTGCGGCTTTGTCAAAGCATTAATTGACGCTTTTAAAAATAAATTTATTCATAGCCGTTGCATAAAATACCGCGGTGTGGTAAAATATTAACAGATAGGAGGATAAAAATGAAGATAGTATTTTTCGGCGATTCCATTACCGACAGCGGACGCGACAGAAACGACGTGCAATCGCTTGGCAACGGTTACGTAAAAATTCTTGCGGACAAGCTGCGCCCCATTTATCCCGACACCGATATAGAGCTAATCAATAAGGGCGTTTCGGGCGACGAGGTGGGCGATTTGCTTGCGCGCGTTCAAAGCGACGTTATCGCGCTTAAACCCGACGCCGTGGTAATAATGGCGGGAATCAACAACGTAATACATAAATACAGTATGGGAAAGGAGCTTGACCTCGCCCGTTTCGAGCGGGATTTGACCGAGCTTTTAAGCCTTTTGAAGGGGGCGGGAATTACCGTTATATTCCTCGAACCGTTTTTGCTGCCCGCGCCCGACAAGCGCAGAATGCGCAGACTGTTCGACGAAGAGCTTGCTATTCTCGACAGGGTTGCAAGCTCGGTTGCGGACGAATTCGTCGCCTACGACGAGATGTTTAACGGGCTTGCGGAAAGCATACCCTACGCCGAATATTCCCCCGACGGCGTTCACCCCACACATCGGGGCTCGCGCCTTATCGCGGATACCGCAATCAAGGCAATCAGAAAGCATTTGCTGTAAAAAAAGCAGAACCCGGCGGGTTCTGCTTTTTTGTTGAAAAAACGGTTTACTATTCGTTAAGCTGTTTGCATTATTGCCCGAATATGGTAAAATAAATACGGGAGGGTGAGTTATGTTTAGTAACGTAAGAAAAAATTTCGGCTTCGGCTGTATGCGTCTGCCTATGAAGGACGGCGAGGTCGATTACGCCGAATTCAACAAAATGATTGACATGTACATAGAAAACGGGTTCAATTATTTCGATACCGCGCACGGCTATCTGGGCGGCAAAAGCGAAACGGCAATCCGCGACTGTCTTGCGGCGCGCTACCCGCGCGAAGCGTTTGTGCTTACCAACAAGCTTACAGGCGACTATTTCAAATCGGAGGCGGATATACGGCCGCTGTTCGAAAATCAGCTGAGGCTTTGCGGTGTCGACTATTTCGACTTTTATCTTCTGCACTCGCAGACCCGCGACAGCTACGCCTACTTTAAAAAGCTGCACGCCTACGAGCATGCTTTTCAGTTCAAAAAAGAGGGTAAGGTCAAGCACGTCGGGCTGTCCTTTCACGACACCGCAGAGGTGCTCGAAGGCATATTGAAGGACTATCCCGAAATAGAGGTGGTGCAGATTCAGTTGAACTACGTCGACTACGACGACCCTGCAATTCAGTCAAAGCAGTGCCTTGAAGTCTGCCGAAAATACGGCAAACCCGTAATCGTTATGGAGCCGGTGAAGGGCGGCAATCTCGTCAATCTTCCCGCGGAAGCGAAGAAGTATATCGATAATCTTAACGGCGGCAGTCCCGCAAGCTACGCCATACGCTTTGCGGCGGGCTTCGACGGCGTATTCATGACGCTGTCGGGTATGAGCAATATGCAGCAGATGGAGGACAACCTTTCGTATATGCGCGATTTTAAGCCGCTTGACAAGCGCGAGCTGGAGGCAGTACAAAACGTGTGCAGGGTGTTCAAATCGATGAACCTGATTGCGTGTACGGCGTGCAGATACTGCACGGCGGGCTGTCCCCGCAGCATTTCCATTCCCGACCTGTTCGCCTGTATGAACACGAAAGAGCTGTATCACGACTGGAATGCGGATTTCTATTACAATACCCACGTTAAAAACAAGGGAAAGGCGTCCGACTGTATTAAGTGCGGAAAGTGCGAGGCGGTGTGCCCTCAGCATTTACGCATAAGAGAGCTTTTAGAGGAAGTCGCCTGCGCGTTTGAAAATAAAAGGAGTTGAATATGACGGAAAAAACTTTACTTTACAGAATCAGTTTAAAAAGTCTTATATCTGCGGGCATAATCGCAATGGCGGTGGCTTTGCCGCAGATAGTGCATATTTTTGCGGGCGCGACGGGCGGCGTAAGGTGGCTGCCCATGTATCTGCCCGTTTTACTCGGCGGTTGCCTTTTGGGTTGGCGCTGGGGACTTGGTATAGGCGTACTTTCACCCGTTATAAGCTTTTTGCTTACGCTCGCTTCGGGAAATCCCATGCCCGCGCTTGCAAGGCTGCCGTTTATGATTGCCGAGCTTGCCGTAATCGCCGCGGTTGCGGGAATGTTCGGTAAAAAAATCGAAAAGGACGTCAGGTTCGCATTGCTCGCCGCACTGCTTGCGCTAATTGCGGGCAGGTCGGTTTTAATGCTTGCGTCGGTGATTTTTCAGTCAGTAACGCCTTTTACGCCTGCGGTAATTTGGGCGCAGATAAAAGACGGGCTGCTCGGCGCGGCTCTGCATATTATACTCGTCCCGCTAATCGTCGCCGCCGTCAGGGTGCGCAAATGACCGATTTGCAGATAGCGAAAAGCGGGCTGACGGGGCATACCGTCTGTCTATGTAAAGGGGGCAAAACTATCGTCAGCGATAAGCGCGGTATTTCTCCGATAATGGATTTTATTGCGGAGGGCGTTGATTTGCGCGGCTATGCCGTTGCCGATTTGGTGGTCGGCAAGGCGGTTGCAATGCTGTTTGCAAGGTGCGGCATATCAGCCGTATTTGCAAAAACGCTGTCGTACGGTGGCAAAGCTGTTTTGGAAAAGTACGAGATACCCTTCGGGTACGAAACGCTTACCGAAAAAATAATCAACCGCGCGGGCAACGATATTTGCCCTATGGAAAAGGCGGTTGCCTCAACCGAAGATTTAGAGGAAGCTTACGCGCTTTTAAAAGAAAAAATCAGCCGTACCGAGTAATCGGTGCGGCTGATTTTTATAATTCTCTGTCCTTGTGGTCCTTGTAACCCTCGCCGTAAATTTCCTTTGCACTTGTCACTATGGTGAATGCTCGCGGGTCTATCTCGTGAATATAGTCGCATAGCTTGGGATACTGCATTTTTTTAATTGCGCACATAATTATGCGCTTTGTGTCGCCCGTGTACGCGCCCTCGCCGTCAAGACAGGTTGCGCTTATGTCGAGGGAAAGTATTTTCTCGCAGAGAAGCGAAGCGTGCTCGGCGTCTGTAATGATGTACAAAAGCTTTGCCGATTCGTTTCCGTAAATCACCCAGTCCATAACCACTATGGTGATGATAAGCGACAGTACGGTATAAAAGGTAAGCGTGAAATTTTTGAAAAAAATTGCGGATATGCCGATAATCACCGTGTCGATAATCAGCGAGATTACACCCGTTTTCAGGTACCGGAATTTCTTTCTTAAAAACTTGACGAGTATGTCCGTTCCGCCCGTCGTGCTGCCCATTCTGAAAACGAGCCCCATTCCTACGCCGACCAGCACGCCGCCCACGGCGCCGGCGATAATAATATCTTCGGTCAGCGGCAGGTAATTTTTAAGCAGGAAGTTGAACAGTTCGATTAATAGCGAAGAAACTGTCGTTGCGTACAGCGAAGACAGAACGAAGGCTTTGCCGAAGGATAACGCGCCCAGAATGAACAGCGGCACGTTGAGAATGATTATCCATACGCCCGTCATGTCGAAAGGTGTAATATGGCTTAAAAGAATGGCAAGCCCGGATACTCCGCCTGCCGCGATTTTGTTCGCGTCGAGAAACAGCGCAATGCCAAGCGAAAAGAGCACGCACCCTGCGGATATAATAAGATATTGTTTTAAAATTTTCAGTGCAACGGTCTTTTTAGTCATTATTATATTATTATAGCAAATTTTACGGAAAGTGTCAACCCGTAAATTTTTTAAAAAATATGTAACTTTTTTGTTTAATCCCGTTAAATAAGCTTTATATTAATAATGTACAAACCAACGAGAGGCGATAATGGAAGAGAGAGAAGAAGAAATTTTGAACGAACAGCCTCAGCAGGCAGAGCTTACCGAAGAGGAAAAGCTTACCGCGCTTGCGGAGGACTTCAAGCGAAAGTGGTATGCTGTTTCGGCCGAATACGACAATTACCGCAAGCGCAACGCTCAGGCGGTAGCGCGCGCGTATTCGGACGGCGTGTCGGACGCGATTTTAAAGTTGCTTCCCGTCGCCGATACGTTCGGTTATGCGCTGGACTCTTCGTCGGATGAAAAGACTCGCGCGGGGATAGATAAGATAATTAAAAACTTCAATACCATTCTCGCTTCGCTCGGCGTGGAAGAGATTGCCGTCAATATCGGAGACCCGTTCGATGAGAATGTGGCATCGGCGGTTATGAACTTCCCCTGCGAAGAGGGTGAAGAGCCCAATACGGTCAAGCAGATTTTAAAGAAAGGCTACAGAAGCGGCGAGCGGGTTATCCGCTTTGCGCAGGTGGCGGTAACTATATAATAAACATTCAGAGGTAATATATATGGGAAAAGTAATAGGTATCGATTTAGGAACAACCAACTCTTGCGTGGCGGTTATGGAAGGCGGCGAGCCCGTTGTTATCGCCAACAGCGAGGGCAACAGAACCACGCCCTCGGTAGTATCTTTTAAAAACGACGGTAGCCGTATCGTCGGACAGGCGGCAAAGCGTCTTGCGGTTGCCCAGCCCGATAAGACGGTAATATCTATTAAACGCCACATGGGCGAAAGCTATAAGGTAAATATCGACCACGGATATTCCCCTCAGGAAATTTCCGCAATGATACTTTCCAAGTTGAAGGCTGATGCCGAGAGTTATCTCGGCGGCAAGGTAACCGACGCGGTTATCACCTGTCCCGCATACTTCAACGACTCGCAGCGTCAGGCCACCAAGGACGCGGGTAAAATCGCGGGACTCAATGTATTGAGAATTATAAACGAGCCGACTGCGGCTGCGCTTGCGTACGGTCTTGACAAGCAGGAGGGTAGCCAGAAGGTTATGATTTACGACCTCGGCGGCGGCACGTTCGACGTTTCCATTCTCGAAATAGGCGACGGCGTATTCGAGGTTCTCGCAACCAACGGCGATACCCGTCTCGGCGGCGACGACTTCGACAACAAGATAATGGACTTCCTCGTCGATACCTTCAAAAAGGATACGGGGGTAGACCTTTCCAAGGATAAAATGGCTATGCAGAGGCTTAAAGAAGCAGCTGAAAAGGCCAAGATAGAGCTGTCGGGTATGAGTTCAACGAATATCAATCTGCCGTTTATCACGGTGGTTGACGGCGCGCCCCAGCACCTTGATATAGATTTGTCGAAACAGAAGTTCGATTCGCTTACCGCTGACCTCGTTGAAAGAACGGTAGAGCCTATGCGCAAGGCGATGCAGGATGCGGGGCTTAATTACAACGAAATCAATAAAGTTATTATGGTCGGCGGCTCTACGCGTATTCCCGCCGTATTCGATAAGGTAAAGAGCGTTACGGGCAAAGAGCCCTTCAAGGGCATAAACCCCGACGAGTGCGTCGCAATAGGCGCGGCAATTCAGGGCGGCGTGCTTTCGGGCGAGGTCAAGGACGTACTTCTGCTCGACGTTATGCCCCTAACCCTCGGTATCGAAACTCTCGGCGGCGTATCCACGCCCCTAATCGAGAGAAACACGACTATCCCCGTAAAGAAAAGTCAGGTGTTCTCGACCGCAGCCGACAATCAGCCGGGCGTTGAAATCAACGTCTTACAGGGTGAAAGAAAGTTCGCGCGCGACAATAAATCGCTTGGTAAGTTCATGCTTACAGATATTCCCCCCGCACCCCGCGGCGTGCCCCAGATTGAGGTTACGTTCGACGTGGACGCAAACGGTATCGTAAACGTCACCGCAAAGGATTTGGGAACGGGCAAGAGCACGAACATCACTATCACTGCTTCTACCAATCTTTCCGAGGACGACATCAATAAGGCTGTAAAGGACGCCGAAAGATACGCTGAAGAGGACAAGAAGCGCAAAGAGGCAGTAGACAACAAGAACAACCTCGAAAGCATAATAGACAGCCTTGAAAAGACTGTAAAGGAAGCGGGCGACAAGCTTTCCGACGAGGATAAGACCACCGTCGAAAACGCGGTTGCAAAGGCGAAAACCGAGCTTGAATCTGGCGACAACGACAGAATTAAAGCCGCTATCGACACGCTGCAAAACGAAATTCAGCCCGTAATAGCGAAGATGTATCAGCAGGCTGGCGGAGCTCCCAACCCTGACGGCGGCGACGACACCGAATTCAGACAGCATTAATCGATTGAAAAAATATTAAAGCATACTGCCTTGAAAAGTAATCTTTTCAAGGCAATAGTATGTATAAGGTAACTTATGGCGAAAAATTATTACGATATTCTGGGCGTGCCCAAGACGGCGTCGTCAGACGAAATCAAGGCGGCATACAGAAAGCTTGCCAAGCAGTATCACCCCGACTTTCACCCCGGCGACAAGGCGGCTGCCGAGAAGTTTAAGGAAATAAACGAGGCTAACGCGGTGCTGTCGGACGACGCTAAGCGCAAGCAGTACGACTTCGAGCAATCGCACCCCGGCATGGGAGGCGGCGGTCACGGTCCGTTCGGCGGATTCAGCGGCGGCGGTATGGGCGGCTTCGAGGATATAATAAACTCGATGTTCGGCGGCGGCTCGCCGTTCGGCAACTTCGGCGGCGGCATGGGCGCCGAGAAGAAGAACCGCGGTGCGGACATTCAGCAGACCGTCTATCTGTCCTTTCTCGACGCTATCAACGGCTGCACCAAGGAAATCAGCTATACCCGTAACGAGCCCTGCATTGCCTGTAAGGGCTCGGGCGCGAAGCACGGAACGTCGTTCAAGGTCTGCACCTGCTGCGGCGGAAGCGGTCGTATAAAGTACACGCAGGATACCATTTTCGGCAGGACCATTCAGGTCGGCGTTTGTCCCGACTGCGGCGGAAGCGGCAGAATGGTCACGGATAAGTGCCCCGACTGTAAGGGCAAGGGCTTCGTAAGGAAGGAAACGCGCTTTACCGTCAATATTCCCGCGGGCGTCGATAAGGACAGCAGCCTCAGAAAACGCGGCTACGGTCAGGCGGCGGGCAACGGCGGCGAGGCGGGCGATTTGTACATCTTTTTCAGAATCGAGCCGCACAAGCTGCTGCGCCGCGAGGACAAGGATTTGTACGTAACCGTTCCCATTTCTTACAGAACGGCGGTGCTCGGCGGTAAAATTACCGTTCCCGCAGCGGACAACACTATCGAGCTGAACGTGCCCGAGGGCACGGCTTCGGGCACGCGCTTCTGCGTGCGAGGCAAAGGCGTAAAGACGGTCAACGGTATAGGCAATCTGTACGTTACCGTAGAGATAGATATTCCCCAACGACTTTCGCGCGACCAGCTTAAAAAGCTGTCCGACTACGAAAATTCGGTTTCCATAAAGTACTGCGACAATATGCAGAAGTACGCCAACAATATGTCGGCGGTGTACGGCAAAAAGGTCGATAAACAGTAAAACTATACTTCGACTATAAGGATAAATTGCATAAAAACAGCCGACCGCTGTCAAGCGGTCGGCTGTTACGTTATCCACAAAAAGTTATCCACATTATAGGTTGTGGACAGGCGTTAATAAAGGGGTAAGGTAAAATTATATCCACAATTTATCCACAAAACGCGTAAAACAGCGTTTCACGCGACAGTTTTCGACAAACATCCGTTTTTTATGCAAAAAGTTATCCACATTTCCTTTCGCGCGTGACGACTTCGCCGTTACAGGGTACGACGTTATCGCCGCGGATAACCTCGCCTACGCTGTCTACGGTGATAATTCCGCTTTTCGGGTTTTTAATAGATACTATATGGCCGGTAACGTCCGCGTTTACGTCGGAATATTCGAACGCGAGGTCGCAGCCCTCGGTGCGGCAGTTGATAAGGGTAAGGTTTTTGCAGTAGCAGAGGGGCTGAGTGCCGATAATGAGGCAGTTGATAAGCGTAAGCCCTTCAGAATACCAACCGAGGTATTCGCCTTTAAGCACGGAATTTTTTACCGTCATATTCTTGCAGTGCCAGAACGCGTCCTTCGTGTCGAAATTGCAATCCTCTATGACGGCGTTTTCTACGTACTGAAAAGAGTATTTGCCTTTCATGGTTACGTTTTTCAGTTTAATATCGCGGCACTCGAAAAGGAAATACTGCGATTCCACGGTGCAGTCAATCATTTCAAGTCCGCGGCAGCGCCAGCCGAACTCGGGCGAGTTGACGTCGCAATGCGTCAGCACCGTGTCGTCGCACTCTCTCAAAGCCTTAATTCCGCCGAGCGTGCTGCCCTTGATGACGCCGTTTTTCGAGTACCAGAGCGCGGCGCGGGTAAGCTCGTCCATAGTACAGTTTTCTATAACGTAGTCGCTGTCGTGCCAGAAGGGATAGCGCAGCGAAAAGCTGCAATTCTTGACCGTCACGCCGCGGCACTCTTTAAGCACGGATTCGCCGTCTGCGGGGCCCGCAAACGTGCAGTTTTCTACCGTCGCGCCCGAAAGGTTGTAAAGCGCGCGCTCTTCGTCAAACGTCTTGCCGTAAATTCTATTCATATTTATATTATAGGATAAAAGCCGCTTTATGTCAATGCTTTTTAAAAACGGCACGGGCACGGGCGATAATATTGTCGAAAAATGAAAGGCGTAACAAAAATTGTGAAACTTTAACGAAAGTTAAAAGATTTCTATTGCAAATTGAGTAAATATATGGTAAAATTTACGGTATGCAGGAAATAATCGAACTTATAAATAAAGCCGAAGCTCAGGCGGCTGAAATAAAGGCGAACGCGCTTGCAAAGGCGGCTGAAATAGCTGCCGCGGCAGAGGAACGCGCTGCGGATATAGAAAAGCTTTCCGAGGCGGACTGTAAGTCCCTGCGCGAGCAGATAGCAAAAAACGCAGCGGCGGAAGCGCAGCGGCGTTACGACGACGAAATTACGGTCAACAGGGCGAAGGCTGCGAAGTACTGTGCCGACCGTTTAAAGGAAACCGACAAAACTGTAAACGACATAGTTCGGAGGATAACGCGTGGCAGTCGTTGAAATGAGCAAACTCAATCTCATTGCGCTCGAATACGACAGGGACAGCATTTTAAACGCCCTGCAACGCACTCAGGCGACCGAGATTAAGCTCTACGGCGAAACCGAAAATACTCAACCGTTAGAAACGGACACGGAGGCTTTGCGCGACCGTCTTGCAAGGGCAGAGGCGGCGCTCGAAGTCCTTTTGCGGCGCGTAGAAAACTATTACAAGGAAAATAAAATCAAGTCGGACAATCTCGGCGAGACGGAAGTAAGCTATGGCGAATTTATGGGCGCGCGAGAGGCGGCTGACGAAACCGAGAAGCTGATAGATAATATAAATGCCGTTATCGACAACGAAATGCAGCTGAAAGCCGAGCTTGCCAAGACCGAGCGTCTGCTTGCGACGGCGCGCATTTATTCGTGCTACGGCGGGTCGCTGCACCCCGAAAACACCGCTCACGTTTCGGTAAAGATAGGCACCGTGCCCGTGCAGCAGAGGGAAAGCTTTGCAAAGGCTGCCGACGGGGTTTCGCTGCTGAGTTATAAATTTATTGCTGCGGACGCGGAAAGCGCGCTTATAACGATAGCCGCGCACAAGGCCGCCGAAGCGGAGGTTTACGACCTTTTGAGCGGCGTCAACTTTTCCGCCTGTCCGTTCGACGGGGACTGCACGGGCGAACAGCTTTTCGCTACCCTCACCCAAAAGAAAACCGAGCTTTCGATAAGCATACAACAATTAAATAAAGAGCTGCTGTCGCTCGAAGCGCGCATACGCGAACTTAAAATATATTGCGACTTCGTTGGGTTCGAGCTGGAAAAAGCCGAACAGTGCGAAAAAATGCGCAAGACGCAAAAGACCTTTCTTTTAGAGGCGTACGTTCCTACGGAAATGCGCGAAGGAGTAGAGGGGGCTTTAAACGAAGCGGCAAGCGCGGTATGGTACGAATTTTCGCAGCCGTCCGAGGACGAGCAGCCGCCGACGCTGCTGAAAAATAATAAAGTAGTCAAAAACTTCGAGGCGGTGACGGACATGTATTCGCCCGTCAATTACCGCGAATTCGACCCCAACACGGTTATGGCATTCTTTTACAGTCTGTTTTTAGGCTTTATAATGGGCGACGTTATTTACGGCCTGCTGATGTCGGTAATCGGCGGGTTCGTATATTTCAGGTCCAAGCGCGAAACGGGTATGAAGAAGCTTGCGGGCGTATTTGCCGTCGGCGGAATATTCGCAATACTTTGGGGCTTTTTGTTTAACTCGTTTTTGGGAATGGCGGCGTTGCCGCACACCGTTATGCCCGACGCTATGAGCGGACGGTATTCGCTTATGGGCATACAAATTCCGTCGGTACTCGTTATCAGTATGATAATCGGCATAGTTCAGCTCGGCGCGGGCTACGCCTGCCGCGCGGTTCAGTGCTGGCGCAGGGGCGATACGTGGGGCGGAATTTTCGACGGCGTAAGCTGGACCATGTTTATGGTCGGCGTACTGCTTGCCGTAATAGGACTCGTCGAAGATTTCAACGCTTCCCCGCTTGCGCTTGCGGGCGGAATAATTGCCGGCGGGTCGCTGTTACTTGCAATGCTGACCGCAGGCAGAAAGGAAAAGATAGTCGGCAAATTCACCAAGGGCTTCGGCGCTGCGTACGGCGTTATAAATATCGTTTCGGACATTTTAAGCTACGCAAGACTTTACGGTCTGATGCTGTCGGGCGCGGTAATCGCGCAGATAATTTCGGGCTTCGTGGTGACGGGCTACAACGGCAGCACGCCGTTCCTTTTCAGCGGTAACGCGGGGCTTATAATTCTCGGCGTGGTGCTTATGGTCGTAGGGCATATCTTCAACCTTGCGATAGGTCTGCTCGGCGCGTATATCCACGATGCAAGGCTTCAATACGTCGAGTTCTACGGCAGATTTTACGAGGGCGAGGGAACGCTGTTCAAGCCCCTCGGCTCGGATATGAAGCACACTTATCTCGTTTTAAATGAAAATAATTAATATAAAATTCGGAGGTTCATTATTATGGAAACAGGTTATATAATCGGTATAATCGGAATTGCGCTTTGCGTGCTGCTTTGCGGAATAGGTTCTGCTTACGGTCTTTACAAGACGGGCGGCGCGGCTGCGGGCGTGCTGGGCGAGGACCCCAAAAAGTTCGGTAAGGTGCTCGTTCTCGTGCTCCTTCCCGCAACGCAGGGTATTTACGGCTTTATTATCGGTATTATAGGCTCGTCGTCGCTTGTCGAGGCAATGACTGCGGCGCAGGGCTGGGCGCTTTTCGGCGCGGTTATGCCCATGGCGGTTTCGGGCTTCGTAACCGGCATTTTGCAGGGTAAATCGGCAGTCAACTGTATATACGCCGTAGGCAAGCAGGAATCGCTTGGCGGTAAGCTTATCATTTATCCCGCAATGATAGAGTTCTACGCAATTCTCGGACTTATCATTTCTATAATGGTTATCTGATTTTTGAAAACGTACTGCGTCGGGTTGCGCAATGCCGCCCCGATAAAGCAAGAGGTATTCTATGAGTGAACAGGCGATAGTCGAAAAAATAATAGCCGACGCCGAAACGGAGGCGCAGGCAATAATAGCCGACGCCGAAAAAAAGGCGGAGGCAGTCGTCGCGGCTGCCAACGGGCGCGCTGAAAGGCGGCTTAAAGGCGAAAGGGATGCGGCTGAAAGAAAAGCGCAAAGCGTGCTTGACGGCAAGGCTGCAACCGCGCGTCTCGACAGTGCGAAGATAATGCTCGGCGAAAAGCGCGCCGTAATCGACGAGGTTTACGCCCGCGCGCTTGCGGCTATGCGCGAAATGGGCAAGGCTGACGCCCTGCGTTTTTGCGGGCGGCTGCTGTCCGAGTACGCCGAGGAGGGCGACGAGATAGTGTTCGCCGACAACTTTGCGTATTCGCAGGACGCGGCTAAGCTTGACGTGGTTAAGGAAAAGAAGCTGAAGGTTTCGCCCAAAAAGGCGGCGATTGACGGCGGCTTCCTGCTTATAGGCGCGACCTCGGATAAAAACCTTTCGTATTCCGCGATACTTGCCGCGGACAGAGAGGACAATCAAGCTGAAATAGCGGGCAAAATTTTTTCGGTTTAAACGAGTGCGGCCCGCGCGGTCGGTAATATTTTGGAATTATTAAAATGGCTAAGGATTTGACTTATACGAACGGCGTTATCGCCGTGCGTGAAAAATATCTTTTGAACGATAAGATATTAAAGCTCTGCGAGGCGGGGGCAGAGGACGCGCTGCGTTCTCTTTCCGAAAGCGGCTTCGGCAAGGACGCGCAGATTTCTTCGGTATACGACTATGAAGAATTGGTCGCCGCGGACGAGCGCTCGATTGACGAATTCATACGCGAATACGCGCCCTCTAAGGCAGAGCTCGAATATCTTCTTTCCCCGCGCGATTTTCACAACGCCAAGGCGCTTGTAAAGGCGGTGTATCTCAATCTGGACGCCGAAAAGCTTCTCGCCCCCGACGGACTTTATCCCGCGGGCAAAATACTCGAATGTATCAGGGAAAACGCTTTGCAGCCGCTCAACCCGCATCTGCGTCAGGCGATAGCGGACGCGGCGGAGCTGTTTGCAAAGGGGGACGCATCGGGCGCGGAAATAGGTCTTATATTCGAAAAGGCGCAGTTTGCGCATTTGAGCGCGGTCTGCTCGAAAAATCTTCTTTTGAAAAAGCTTATTGCGGTTAAGGCGGATATGACGAATATTTTAACCGCGCTCAGAAGCGACGGCAGCGACTATGCAAAACGGTGCTTCGTAAGCGGCGGAAGACTTGCGGAAAACAGGCTGATGCAGCTTTTCGGAGAGGATAAAAAACGCGTTGCGGACTCGTTCAAGGACACGCCGTATTACGACTTTATAAAAAGCTGCCTGGACGCGACCGCTGCGGCAATGCCCCTTACTGCGGCAGAAAGAATTGCGGAAAGCTACGAGGCGGAGCTGCTTGCGGCGCGGCGGTACGATTTAAAGCGCAGCCAGCCCTTCCTTTATTACGTATTCAGAAGAAGGGCGGAAAACGCGAACGTGAGAATACTTTTCGTTTGTCTGCTTGCGGGCATGCGCGAGGCGGACGTAAAACGTAGGCTCAGGGCGGTGTGATATGATTGAGGGCAGACTTGCAATCGTCGGCGACGGCGACAGTATAACGGTGTTCAAGGCGGCGGGCGTTGCTACGTTTCCCGCCGAAAACGCGGAAAAAGCGCAGACGGTTCTGCGCAGAATAGCAAAGGATTATCAGGTCATATTCCTCACCGAGGAATACGCTCGCGCGATTGCCGATTTTTTAAAGCGGTTCGACGAGCAGCCCTATCCCGTTATATTGAGCATACCGTCTAAAAACGGTAGCTCCGGCTACGGCATAGAGCAGATGAAGAGCGCAATGGAACGCGCGCTCGGCGTAGATATATTATTCAACGATTAACGGCGCAAAGGAGTTGCATTTTGGGAAAGACGGTTAAAATTTCAGGCCCGCTTATCATTGCGGAGGGTATGGCAGACAGTAAGATGTTCGACGTCGTGCACGTCTCCGACAAGGGGCTTATCGGCGAGGTTATCGAGCTTCGCGGCGACAAGGCTTCTATACAGGTTTACGAGGAAACGTCGGGATTGGGTCCCGGCGAGGACGTCGTATCAACGGGCGAGCCTCTCTCGGTAGAGCTTGCGCCCGGCTTGCTTTCGGGCATATACGACGGTATTCAGCGCCCGCTTACGACGCTGTTTTTCAAGTACGGCTCGCGCATTTCCCGCGGGGTTTCTGTAAACAACCTCGACAGGGAAAAGAAGTGGCATTTTTCGCCCCGCGTAAAGGCGGGCGACAGCGTTTGCGAGGGCGACGTTCTGGGCGTCGTTCAGGAAACGGAAATAATCGAACATAGAATTTTAGTCCCCAACGGAATGACGGGCAAGGTCGTATCCGTGGAAGAGGGGGATTTCACCATAGAGGATACGGTTGCGGTAATTCAGACGGGTCTTGGCAAAAAGCCCGTCAGCATGCTTAGAAAATGGCCCGTGCGCCGCGGCAGGCCGTACAAGGAAAAGCTTATGCCCGACACTCCAATGGTCACGGGTCAGCGCGTTATAGACACGCTGTTCCCCGTCGCGCGCGGCGGCGTTGCGTCGGTGCCGGGGCCTTTCGGCAGCGGCAAGACGGTCGTTCAGCATCAGCTTGCAAAGTGGGCGGACGCGGACATCATAGTTTACGTCGGCTGCGGCGAGCGCGGCAACGAAATGACGGACGTGCTCAACGAATTTCCCGAGCTTATGGACCCCAAGACGGGGCACCCCATAATGAAGCGCACCGTGCTTATCGCAAACACCTCGGATATGCCCGTCGCCGCGCGTGAGGCGTCCATTTACACGGGTATAACCATTGCGGAATATTTCCGCGATATGGGCTACAACGTCGCAATTATGGCGGATTCGACCTCGCGCTGGGCGGAGGCTTTAAGGGAAATGAGCGGCAGACTCGAAGAGATGCCGGGCGACGAGGGATACCCCGCGTATCTTGCAAGCCGCCTTGCGGAATTCTACGAGCGCGCGGGTATCGTCAGAATACTCGGCAGTCAGGAGCGTCAGGGCTCGGTTACCGCGATAGGCGCGGTTTCGCCCCCGGGCGGCGACCTGTCCGAGCCAGTCGCGCAGGCAACTCTTAGAATAGTAAAGGTGTTCTGGGGTCTTTCGGCATCGCTTGCGTACAAACGCCACTTCCCCGCCATCGACTGGCTGATAAGCTATTCGCTTTACGCCGATAAAATGCAGGACTGGTATAACGAATTCGTCAGCTCCGACTTTTTGAGATACCGCCAGTTTATAATGACGGTGTTGCAGGAGGAAGCGGCGCTTAACGAAATAGTCCGCCTCGTCGGTATGGACGCGCTTTCCTCGCGCGACAGACTGACCATGGAAACGGCTAAGATTATCCGCGAGGACTATCTGCACCAGAACGCGTTTGACGACGTGGATACCTATACGTCGATGAAAAAGCAGTACCTTATGTTAAAGCTTATATACGAATTCGACACCCGCGCGAGGGAGGCGGTTGCTTGCTTCGCGTCGGTGGAGGACGTTCTGGCGTCCTCGTGCAAAGACAGAATAGGCCGCGCGAAATTTATTCCCGAGGACAGGCTGGAAGAATTCGACGAAATAGCAAAGCTTATAAATACGCAGATGCAGTCGCTCTGCCGTGGAGATGAGGAAGATGTTTAAGGAATATAAGACAATCCGCGAGGTCGTCGGTCCCCTTATGGTGGTCGACGGAGTAGAGGGAGTAACCTATAACGAGCTGGTCGACGTAGTATGCGCCGACGGCGACGTCCGCCGCGGCAAGGTGCTTGAAATCAATCGCGACAAGGCGGTGGTTCAGCTGTTCGAAAATTCGCAGGGCTTGCAGATTTCGGGCGCAAAGGCCCGCTTTACGGGTCATAGTCAGAACCTCGCCTGCTCGCGCGATATGCTGGGCAGAGTGTTCGACGGCATGGGCAATCCCCGCGACGGCGGCGCGCCCGTAATTCCCGAAAAGGTTTTAGACATCAACGGCGAGCCGATTAACCCCGCCGCGCGCGACTATCCCGACGAATTCATTCAGACGGGTATTTCGGCGATAGACGGACTTAACACCCTCGTAAGGGGACAGAAGCTGCCCGTGTTTTCGATGAGCGGACTGCCCCACGCCGAGCTTGCGGCGCAGATAGCGCGTCAGGCAAAGGTAAGGGGAACGGACAGCAAGTTTGCCGTAGTATTCGCGGCGATAGGCATAACCTTCGAGGAGGCTCAGTATTTCGTAGAGGACTTCAAGAAAACGGGCGCGATTGAAAGGACGGTGCTTTTTACCAACCTTGCAAACGACCCCGCGGTCGAGCGTATCGCAACCCCGCGTATGGCGCTTACTTGCGCGGAATATCTTGCGTTTACCTGCGGAATGCACGTCCTCGTAATAATGACAGACATTACCAACTACGCAGAGGCGCTCAGAGAGGTTTCCGCCGCACGGCGCGAGGTTCCCGGCAGGCGCGGATACCCCGGCTATCTGTACACAGACCTTGCGACTATTTACGAGCGGGCGGGCAGAATAAGGGGCTGCGACGGCTCGATTACGCAGATACCCATTTTGACCATGCCCGAGGACGACAAGACTCACCCCATACCCGACCTTACTGGTTACATCACCGAGGGACAGATAATGCTGTCGCGCGACCTCTACAAAAAGGGAATAAATCCGCCGATAGACGTTTTACCCTCGCTTTCGAGGCTTAAAGACAAGGGTATCGGCAAGGGCAAAACACGCGAGGACCACGCGGGAACGATGAACCAGCTTTTCGCCGCCTATGCAAGCGGTAAAGAGAGTAAAGAGCTTTCCGCGATTTTGGGCGACGCCGCGCTTTCCGACGTCGACAAGCTTTACGCAAAGTTTGCCGAAGAGTTTGAAAAGGTATACGTAAATCAGGGCTTCAACGCCGACCGTACAATCGAGGAAACGCTCGATATAGGCTGGGAGCTTCTGAAAATACTGCCCGTGGGCGAATTGAAGAGAATTAAGCAGGAGCTTATCGACAAGTATCTTAAATAATCAGAGGTAAATTTTGGCAAGACTTAACGTAAACCCGACGCGAATGGAGCTGAAAAAGCTTAAAGCGCGGCTTACAACGGCAGTGAGAGGGCACAAGCTTTTAAAGGATAAATCCGACGAAATGGTGCGCCGCTTTTCACTGATAATAAAGGAAAACAAGCGTCTCAGGGACGAGGTGGAAAAAGAGCTTTCCGAAACCCTGCGCCGCTTTTCCGTGGCGCGTTCCGTCACGCCCGCGTACCGCGCGGAAACGGCGTTTTCTATGCCGACGGTAGCGGTCAAGGCGGAGTGCGGTACCGCAAGCGTTATGGGCGTTGACGTGCCCGATATTCGGCTTGTAAACGAAAAACGCGCCGACGGACTGCCGTACGCGTATTCGGAAATTACCAGCGAGGCGGACTTTTCCGTCGCGCAGGCGTCCGCGTTGCTGCCTAAAATGGTCGCGCTTGCGCAGACGGAAAAGACGGTAAGAATGCTTGCCGCCGAAATCGAGCGCAACAAGCGCCGCGTCAACGCGCTTGAATACGTAATGATACCGCAGCTTGAAGAAACGATAAAATATATCAAGAGCAAGCTTGACGAAAACGAGCGCGCCGCCGTAATACGGCTTATGAAAGTAAAAAACAAAGCGTAAAAAAAGCCTTCCCGCAGGAAGGCTTTTTTGTTTGGATTAAATCATACCCTTAATCATTTCTATTAATGCGTCGGTCATATCCACGTAAGAAGCGTCGCCCGTGACGGTATCGGGAACGGTGACGGTATCGTTATGCGTGTAAATTTCCGCATAGCCTTTGACCTTTATCGATAAAGCGGGAGCTTCTTCCGCTGCCATGGGCGCGCTGCCTGCTCCGCCCAAATTCATAGTAGCGTCTATATCCGTAACGAAGCTTGCCGCCGAGAAGGCGCCGTTTTCGTCAAGCGCGAAATACAAATCGAACTTGAATTTATTGAAGGTTACCAACTCTTTAAGCTGCGCAATCTGGTCTGCAATATCGCCGCCCTCGGTTTCGGCAATCTTCCATATCGTTTCTTCGGTTATGCTCATTTTGAATTTAACGCCCTTGCTGTCGTCTACGGTGATTTTAACGCCGAACTGCTGCATAAGGGCAAGAACCTCCGCAACCGAAACCGCGTCCTGCGCCTCGTAGAATGACGTAGGCGTAACTATATCGTCGCTGCCGCCGGGCATAAATGCGGCGATAAGCTCGCTCATGTTTATTTTTATTTTTTCCTCGCCCGACGCTGCGTATACGAAATCGCCGCCGTGGTAAACGGTGCCTGAAAATTCGTTGCTTTCGCTCTGTCCGCCGCTTGTTTCCGAGCTTTTGAAATTAATCGAGCCCTGTCCGTTTATGCCTGCTTCGCTTGCCGACATTTTGTAGTCGAGACCTATCGAAAAGCTCGTGCTTGACATACCCGCCAAATCCATAGAAGCGGAAAGGTCCGTCTTAACGCCCAGATTGAGCGCTTTCGAGTCGCCGAAAATCTTGTCGGCGTCTATGTCGTTAACAATAGTCGCAAGCTCCTCGGGCGACTTTTCCTTGTAGTTGCCGGGGATAGTACCCGCGCCATTATCGGCAGTTGCTCCGCAGCCTGCGAAGGCGAGCATGGATACCGCTACCGCAGAAGCCGCAAAAGCTGCAAATTTCTTTTTCATATTAATTCCTCCATGGTTATTGTATTCAATTATATACCCGTAATTATCCGCTGTCAAGAAATTAATTAAAAAAACGCACGGCGGGAAACCGTACGCTTTTTACAAATCGAAGGCTATCGCGGTTATGTCGTCGTCGAAGCTCGATTTGAAGTGCTTTAAATTGTTTTCGAGATTTTTTATAAATTCCTCTGCGGTGCGCGAAACCGAAAGGGTCTTGATAGCGCCCTCCGCGCCGAACATATCGCCGCGCGCGTTCTTGCATTCGGTAACCCCGTCTGTAAGCAGCACGAGAATATCGCCCTTTTTATAAGGTATAACGTCCTCGTAGTAGGAGGGGTTGTCAAACCAGCT
>ERZ779626.623-NODE-623-length-19982-cov-5.826366_pt1 | contig 19982 bp, 20 predicted proteins | sample MGYA00514209_ERZ779626 | MGnify/ENA primary metagenome ERZ779626 (study PRJEB29562, sample SAMEA4376713) | mouse gut metagenome | isolation source: Cecum | study: EMG produced TPA metagenomics assembly of the A DSS colitis mouse model was used to assess the...
TCAAGACCGTGGTGGACAACGTGGTCTTCCCCGCCCTGGACATGATCCTGGCCATTGCCTTCTTCGGCAAACTGGGTATGGCCTACTTCGACTATCGAAAGCATGGCCAGTTCGAGTGGGCCGGTCCCGCCATCCTTTTCGCCTGTCTGGTGTTCGTCCTGCTGGCCCCCACCTACATCTGGACCATCATCGGCATCTGACGCCGCTCACTGTCCCGCCAGCCGGATCAGCCCTTTTTTGAGACAGGTGGTCAGATCCACCCGCTTCACATCGTCAATATCCTCGAAAGCGATGAGCGCCACGCTGCCCAGACGGCCCAATATCTCGCCTTTCCCAAACTGCTTGTGGACCACCTCGGCCCCGGCCATGAAGTCCTCCTGCTGTTTTGCCAGCTGGGCCGGGGTGGGGCCGCTCTCGTATACGGGCGGCTTCGCCTTGGCCTTCTTCGGCTTGGGCTGGGGGTTGAACTGGGGCTCGAGTTCCGCAGGCGGCTCCTCGCCCAGAAGCTGGTCGATGAACGTTCGGCCCGCCGCCATGGGCTCCCCAAACCGGCTCTCATAGCACAAAAACTCCAGCTGCCTCTTTGCTCTGGTGGCGCCCACATAGAACAGCCGCCGCTCCTCCTCCAGCGCCGCCCGGCCCTCGTCGTCATGAGGGAACGGGTCGGAGGGGAAGGTGCCGTCCACCGCGTCGATAAGGATCACCCGGTCATACTCCAAACCCTTGCTGGCGTGGATGGTGGACAGCACGAAAGGGCAGCCCGGGTCTGGCTCCATGCCCTCAATGGTGTCCTTCAGCTCCCGCAGCCGCAGGAGAAATTCGCCCGTCACCGGGGTCTGGTTGGCCAGGGAGAGCAGCACGTCCAGCTTGGAGGTGTCCATCTTCTGCTCTCGCAGATAATCCCCGTAGCCCATGAACTTCACCAGCCGCTGGATGGCGGCAAAGCTGGTGAGCTGGGGGAATTTCGAGTAGTGAGTCTGGAGCGCCCTGACCTTTCCATACTGCCAGGGCTCCAGACCCTCATTTGCCAGCAGACGGTCGAATACCGACTCGTCCTCAGCCATCCCCCGGAGCATCCCCGCCAGGATGGGCTTTTTGATTTTCAAATCCAGTTTGTAGTAGAACCGGAGGAATTTCTCCCAATCGCTGTCGTTGAACGCGAACTCCAGCATATCGGTGATATCCCGCACGATGGGGCTGGTGAAGAAGAAGCCCTCCCGCTGGCGGCAGGCGTAGGGGACCCCCTCCCGCTCCAACAGGTCGATGAGGGGCAGAGCGCTGTCGTTGTTGCGGTAGAGAACGGCGGTCTGCTCCTTGCAGTTCCGCGCCACCTTCAGCAGATAGCGGTACTGCCGGTTGTAGTCCGCCAGCGCCACCTTCCTGATGGGCGCCCCCTGGGGGTTGTCCGTGCGCATATGCTTGGGATGGCGGCTCTCGTTGCGCTGGATGAAGGCGTCCGCCGCCTCCACGATGGACTTGGTGGAGCGGTAGTTGGTCTCCATCATCAGCACCTTGGCCCCTGGATAGGTATTCTCAAACTCCAGCAGGGCCTGGGGCCACGCCGCCCGGAAGCCGTAGATGCTCTGGTCCTCATCCCCCACCATGAAGATATTGCGGGATTTAGAGGCCAGCAGGCGCAGGATAGCGTGCTGGATTTTTGAGGTGTCCTGGGCCTCGTCAACGCAGAGAAAAGGCCAGCGGCGTTGGAAGTGAGCCAGAATGTCCGGGTACTGCCGGAAAATGCGGTAGGTGAACACCATCTGATCGTCGAAGTCCATCAGGCGGTTTTTGAGCAGGAATGCCTGGTAACCCTTGTAGACTGCCGGAAAATCCATGCCGTCCACCTTGTGGGCCTCCACGCCGGCATCGCTGAACATCATGTTTTTGCAATAGGTGATGTGGGTGCGGGCCTCCTTGACCTGCTGGTCCGGGGGATAGCCGCCTCCGCCCTTGGACAGCAGCTCCCGAACCACGGCATTTAGGCGGCTGTCATCGTCCGCCAGGGCGAAGGGCTGAGTGCCCTTTTTCCCCGCATAATAGCGGATCGCCACCGCGCACAGGCCGTTGATGGTGCGAAAGGTGAGCTTGTCCGCATGATCCTCGCCGAAAAAACGGATGAACCGGGCCTTCATGTCCTTTGTGGCGGCAACGGTGTATGTAACGGTGAGGATGTTCTCCGGGCGGATGCCCCTGCAATGGATCATGTACCCCAGACGGGTGACCAGCACGGTGGTCTTGCCGCTTCCCGGCACCGCCAGGAGCAGAACCGGACCGTCCACCTGCCGCGCCGCCGCCTCCTGCTGGCGATTGAGCCGGACGTGGTATTGGGTTTTGAACTCACCATAGGTCATGGGCCCGCCCTCGCTTTATACATTAAAATATACTCGGCATTGAGCTCAACCCGAAGTACCGGAGCATGGCCATGAATCGGATATTCCGGACAGAACCCGACTTCGGACAGATGGAATTATCCTCCGGCTTCAAGTCCGGCGTCGGGTCCTGAGTGTATTATTATACCACAGAAAAACAGGCGTGTGCCACCATGAGTGAAAAACTTTCCTGATTTATGCGCCTGATACTCTAATAAAAGCAATGGCCGCGCCCAACAGCTTTCACGGGTACGGCCATTTTGAAACGAGGTGTTCAACATTTTTATATGGGACTTTGTCGCGTCCACCGTCCTGGATGAGCTCCTGGACTGGGCATACAGCCAGGCTGTGGGCTTTTTGGGCGCATTCTTCGGCCTCATGGGCAATATGGGCGTGGAGCTCTTCGACCTGCCCTGGGTGCGGAGCGTAGTACAGTTTTTCAACCAGCTGGGCTGGGCGCTGTTCGGCGTCGGCCTGGTGGTGTCCTGCTTCGAGTTCGGCATCGAGTATTCCTCGGGCCGGGGCAATATCCGGCAGACCTCCATCAACTGCCTCAAGGGCTTTTTGGCCGTCAGCCTGTTTTCCACCGTCCCCGTCCGGCTGTACGCGCTGTCCGTGTCGCTGCAAGTCAGCCTCACCTCCGCCATCACCGGGCTGGGGAATATTGGGGCGCTGGGCCAGAACATCATCACCAAGCTGACCACACCGGCAGGACTCATCGCCTCCGGGGCGGACTTTATCTTCGGCGGGCCCACCTTCAACCCTATTATGATGCTGTTCTGCGTCATCCTCATGGCCTATGCGGTGTTGAAAGTGTTCTTCGCCAACCTGAAGCGGGGCGGCATCCTGCTCATCCAGATCGCGGTGGGGTCGCTATATATGTTCAGCGTCCCCCGCGGTTACAGCGACGGCTTCACCCACTGGTGCAAACAGATCATCGGCCTGTGCCTCACCGCCTTTTTGCAGGCCACCATCCTGGTGGCGGGACTCATGGTGTTCAGCGACCACGCTCTGATGGGGCTGGGCCTGATGCTGTCCGCGGGTGAGGTGCCCCGGATCGCCGGAGCCTTCGGACTGGACACCTCCACTAAGGCCAGCCTGGCCTCCGCCGTCCACACCGCTCAGATGGCGGTGAACACCACCCAGATTGTCGCGGCGGCGGTGAGCAAATAATTCGGAGAAGGAGATCTTCACAATGAGAAAACTGGTCTACATCGCCTCGCCGCTGTCCGGGGACGTGGAAACAAACCTCGACTTCGCCCGGCAGGCTTGCTTGTACGCAATGGCTCAGGGCGTCACTCCCTTCGCGCCCCACCTGCTGTATCCTCAAATGCTGGATGACAACGACCCCGCCCAGCGGGAGCTGGGGATGAAAATGGGAAATCAGATGCTGGCCCTGTGCGACGAGCTGTGGCTGTGCGGGGACATCACCAGCCCCGGCATGGCAAAAGAGCGTGCGCTGGCCGAGGATCTGGACATCCCCGTACAGAGGGTCAGCATGGATGGTATCCTCTACCGGCCCCCCGACGAGCTGCGCTGGGACGACGGGCAGGAACAGCCGCCCGGCCCCTCCATGGATTCGTTATGCTGACCATGGGCTCTCTCTTCGACGGGATCGGCGGCTTCCCCCTGGCGGCGGCGCGGCACGGCATCACCCCGGCCTGGGCCAGCGAGATCGAGCCGCTCCCAATTGAGGTGACCAGAACGCATTTTCCCGATATGGTCCACCTGGGGGACATCACCAAACTGGACGGGGCCGCGCTGCCTCCGGTGGACATTATCTGCGGGGGCAGTCCATGTCAAGACGTATCCCTGGCTGGAGCTAGAAAGGGCCTTGCGGGAGAGCGTTCCGGCCTGTTTTTTGAACAAATACGCATTATTTCAGAGATGAGGGAGGCGGATAAAAAACGTGGAAGGACAGGTATCGCTGTTCGGCCCAGAATCGCCGTGTGGGAAAATGTGCCCGGCTCCTATAGCAGCGGGTCACCCCGCGGCAGCGACTATAAAGCGGTCCTCGAGGCGTTCCTCCACATTGAGGAACCACACCTTCATGTGGCTGAACCTCCGGGCGGACGCTGGGAATATGCTGGGGCCGTGCTGGGAGAAAGATCCTGCGTGGCTTGGGTCACCTGGAATGCTAAACACTTCGGAGTGCCCCAAGAACGTCGTAGAATCTTTCTTGTCGCAGATTTTGGAGGCTGCCGCTCCCTCCAAATACTCTTTATCCCGAAAAGCCTGCCTGGGTATCCTGCGCAGGAGTGATGCGCGGGGCAAGCCCCTGCCGCCAGCCCTGGAACGGGCGCTGCTGATTCAGGCGGAGCTGATCCCGCCCTGCGAGCTGACGCCTGAACCCCGGCATACCTTCGCGGCGGGAATTGTGAGCAAGGGAAACGGCGAATGCTTTTTGATCCCCGAGCGCCATACGGCCCTGGGCGGAGGCGGCGGGCAGGCCGGACAGGGCTATCCCTGCGTCCTGACCACCGAATGCCTGAACCCTTGGGACACTCAACAGGCCCGAGTCTTCACTCCTGACAGCGTCGCGCCCACCATGGCGGGCGCGGACGGCAAGGGCGGGCGAAACCCCTGCGGCCTGGTCTTCACCGCGGGATTTTGCGCCGGCGCCGGGGCGTCCGCCGGGGGCATCGGCTACCAGGAGGAGGTCGCGCCCACGCTGAAGGGCACACCCAGCGGCAATATGATGCCGACTGTACTATGTCTAAACGACCAAGGCGGGCAGCTTATGGAAGTGACCGAAAATGTAACCGGCACCCTCCGAGCCCAGGAGCATGGACACCAACCGTTAGTCTTGTATGACAATCATGGCAAAGACGCCCGCTATACCGGGCCTCACGAGGTGGCCCCCACCCTGTCCGCTCGTGCCGGGACGGGCGGGGGAAATCTCCCAATTGTGGAGGACCGAACCTTTGCCCGAAACCGGGTAGACCGTTTCGTGGAATCCGATACGGCCTCCACGGTTGCCGCCAGGCAGTACAAGGATGCCACCGATCTGGTGGGCCAGCGCGTGGAAGCTGATCCCGGAGAAGAAGAAAACGCCTTTTGCCGCCGCTGTATGCATCGAAATGAGTGCGGCATGAGACGGGTCATGCTTCTGCGCCGCCTCATGCCCGTAGAATGCGAGAGGCTCCAGGGCTATCCGTCCGGCTGGACCGGACTGCCGGGGGCGAAGGACTCCCCCAGATACCGAAGCCTGGGGAATAGCGTCGCGGTGCCATGTGTAGATCACCTGATGCACTGCGTGGCCCTGGCAATTTTGGCGGACCGTTAGTTGCTTTTGCTTCGTTTTCATCAGAATCTTCGTTGCTTATGGTGAATAGCTTTATGGCCCGGTTATCGGTATACTTGCGTTACCAAAAGGAAAGGAGCAGAGCCAATATGGCAGAAAACCAGAAAAATTTATGCGCCATGATCCCGTCAGAACTCCATAGCCGGGTCCGGGCGGAGCAGGAGCAGGCCGGGCTGACGTTGAGCGCCTATATGACCCAGTTGCTGACAAACTACTATGAAAAGGGGAACGAAAAAATGGCGGAAGGAATTCGCACCATGGCTTTTCAAATGCCGGAGGAAATGTTCAACCGGCTGAAAGCCCATCTGGAGCGTGAAAGCGCCCGCACCGGCAAAAAAGTGAGCCAGAAGGAATTCGTGCTGAACCTGATCCAGAAGGCGCTGGACGAGGCGGAGCGGGAGGAGGCGGCGGGCCATGGCGCTGACCTGGAGTGACAAAAGCCGGAGGGACCATTCCGGAAAGGTCGTCAGTACGAGCTATCGGGCCCAGATCCCCCACTGGGGGGAGGCCAGCATCCACCCCCACATCCACCATCCCGGGGAACTGTTCCTGGATTGTCCGGCCCTGGGCATTGATATGCACCCGCTGGGGCAGCTTCTGGCGGAGGACGCCTGGGACCCCGCCGAGGCGGTCCTGATGCGGGCGCTGAAGGAGCACGGAATCTGGTGCCTGGAGGCCATGGCGGTCATCGGCAGCCCGGAGGATGGCGTCTGACCACAAAATACGATAAGGGTGGCCGCGGGTCAAACCTGCGGCCATTCATCTTATTTTCCGCTTTCCGCGGCTTTGCCGTGGGTCTGACCTGATCATACTATAAATCATATCAGAATTGCAGTAAAAAATCAATTTCTCAGGAGGTGTTTCCCATCTATATTTATCCCAATAACCTGACGGCGAAGCCCACCCTGTGGCTATGGGCCCTGCGGGACGTGGCGGTGATCGGCGTGGGCTTCGTCCTGTCCGTCCTGGCCCTGGCCCAGCTGGGCCTGGTGCCGCCGCTCATCGCCACCGTCCTCTACGCCTTCCTCAGCATCCGGCTGGAGGACGCCAGCATTCTGGATTTTCTGCGCTACGCCATGTGCTTTCTCTTTCTCAAACAACAATACTATGAATGGGGGCCCAGAAGTGAATAGAAAACAGAAAAAGGAGCTGCGGGAGCGCCAGTCCACCCGCCAGCTCATAGGGATCACCCAGCTCACCGATCACGGCGTCAAGACCGCCAAAGGGGAGCTGGTCTTTTTTATGCTCAAGCCGGACAACCTGTCCGTCCTCTCCCGGGACGGAGTGCGCGGCCGGGTGAACGTCCTGGCGGACCTGCTGCGCACCACCCCTTCGGTCCGTCTGCTGGCCATGGACTCCAAGGAGTCCTTCCTGTCCAACAAGCACTTCTATCAGGAGCGGCTGGCCCAGGAAACGGACCCGCACATCCGAAGCCTGCTGCGGCAGGATATGGAGCATTTGGACGCCATCCAGGCGTCCACCGCCTCGGCCCGGGAGTTCGCCCTGGCTTACCCGGTGGACAAGGAGAACCCCTTTGACCCCAGGTATCTGGAGAAAAGCCTCCTGGACCGGGGGCTGCGGGTCCGGCTGGCGGAGCGGCGGGACATCAAGCGGCTGCTGGCCGTCTACTACCAGCGGGACGCGGTGACGGAGCAGTTCCCCGACTTTGACGGAGAGGAGGCGGTGTGGGATGGCTAAAAAAGTTCAGAAGAAAAAAGCGGCGGCAAAGCGGCCCGTCGCTCCTCTGATCAAGGACGCTCTGGATATGATCGCACCCTCCGTGGTCAAGTTCAACTCGGACCACGCCGTCATCGGCGGCGCGTACCACAGCTTCATGGCCCTGCGGGGCTACCCCGCCGCCACCGAGGAGCCCGCCCTGCTGAGCCGCCTGGGGGCGGAGAAGGGCGTGTACATCCAGCAGTATATCCGGCAGGTCACCGCCGCCGAGGAGCGGCAGATCATCCAGAACGCCAGCAACCGCAGCCGCCTGAACCGCTCCAACACCAGCGACCTCCAGCAGTCCGTGGCGGCGGAGAGCGACCTCCAGGATGTGTCCACCCTGGTCACCCAGATCCATCGGGACCGGGAGCCCCTGGACCACTGCGCGGTGTACATCGACGCCAGCGGCGCCACCATGGAGGATATGCGCAAGTGCAAGGACAAGGTCGTCGCGGAGCTGACCCGCGCCAAGATCGCCGTGGACCCCCTCCTGCTCCGCCAGCGGGAGGGCTTTTTGTGTACCAACCTGGCGGGTTACAATGCCTTTGGCGCCCAATTTGAGCGGGTGCTGCCCGCCAAATCGGTGGCCAACCTTGACCCCAACAACTACTCCGGCAAGACCGATCCCAACGGGTTTTACATCGGCAAGGACATCTGCGGCAGCAACCTCATCGTGGACCTGGACCGCCGCGCCGAGGACAAGACCAACGCCAACGTCCTCATCCTGGGCAACTCCGGCCAGGGCAAGAGCTACCTCATGAAGCTCCTGCTCACCAATCTGCGGGAGAGCGGCAAAACGGTGATCTGCCTGGACCCGGAGCATGAACTCCCCGAGCTGTGCGGAGAACTGGGCGGCTGCTTTGTGGACCTGATGGGCGGGCAATACCGCATCAACCCCCTGGAGCCCCGGCTGTGGAATGAGGACTCTGACGAGGACGAGGAGGTCCCCGAAGCATTCAAACAGGGCTCCCGCCTGAGCCAGCACATCTCCTTCCTGAAGGACTTCTTCCGGGCCTACAAGGATTTCACCGACCGGCACGTGGACACCATCGAGTTGATGCTGGAGCGACTGTACGCCAAATTTGGGATCACCGACGCCGCGGACTTCTCCAGCCTGCGCCCGGTGGATTACCCCATCCTCTCCGACCTGTACGCAGTGGTGGAGGACGCCTACCAGCACTATGAGGACGAGGAGCATCCCCTCTACCCCAAGACGCTCCTTCAGGAGATTTTGCTGGGCCTCCACTCCATGTGCAAGGGCGCGGAGAGCAAGTTTTTCAACGGCCAGACCAACATCACCAGCGCCAAATTCCTGGTGTTCGGCTGCAAGGGGCTCACCGACGCCGCCGCCAGCGTGCGAAACGCCCTGCTGTTCAACGTCCTCTCCTACCTCAGCCACCGCCTGCTCACCGAGGGGAACGCCGTGGCTTCCATCGACGAGCTCTACCTGTTCCTGTCCAACCCCACTGCCATCGAGTACATCCGGGGCTTTATGAAGCGGGTGCGCAAAAAGGACTCGGCGGTGATGCTGGCCAGCCAGAACCTGGAGGACTTCAACCTCCCCGGCATCGCGGAGCTCACCCGGCCCCTGTTCTCCATCCCCACCCATCAATTTCTGTTCAACGCCGGGTCAATCGATTCCAAGTTCTTTCGGGACAACCTCCAGCTGGAGCGGTCCGAGTATGAGATCGTGAACAACGCCACCAAGGGCGTGTGCCTCTACAAGTGCGGCAGTGAACGGTTCCACCTGATCGTGGAGGCCCCGGAGCACAAGAGGAAGCTGTTCGGAACGGCGGGTGGTAAATAATGGTCGTGGTCGCGTATGGAGGCGGAGTCAACAGCACCGCAATGTTGATCTGGATGCACCAAAATCAGATCCCCGTGGACCTGATCCTCTTTGCGGACACCGGCTGTGAACAGCCCCACACCTATGAGTACCTGCCCATTATGAACGGCTGGCTCACCGCCCACGGGATGCCCGAGATCACCGTGGTGGAGTACGTGGACCGCAACGGGGACCGGCTGACGCTGGAGCAGGAGTGCCTCCGTTCCGGCACGCTTCCGGCCCTGGCCTATGGGCACAAGAAATGCTCCCTCAAGCACAAGGTCGAGCCCCAGGACAAATTCTGCAACAATTACCAGCCCTGCCGGGATGTATGGGCCAGAGGGGAAAAGGTGGTGAAGTACATCGGCTATGACGCCGGTGAGGAACGGCGGCGGACCAACGCCATCGTCTACGATATGCAGGACACGAAATACAGAAAAGAATATCCGCTCATCGACTGCGGCTGGGGACGTGGGGAATGCGTCGCCGCCATCAAACAGGAGGGCCTGCCGGTGCCCGGCAAGTCCTCCTGTTTTTTCTGCCCCGCTATGAAGCGGCACGAGATCCGCACCCTCTACCACCAGCACCGGGACCTGTTCGACCGGGCCATCGCCATTGAGGACAACGCCAAGCCCAACCTCATTTCCGTGAAAGGGCTGGGGCGGGACTGGGCATGGAGGAATTTTGTGTCCGGGGATATGGACCAAATCGCCTGGTGTGAGCTATTCCACGAGTTGAATATGCCCTGCGGCTGCTTTGACGGCGGTGAATGAAAGGAGTTTTATCTACATGGATATCATCGAATTTGATCGTTGGAAACCTTCCGCGGACGATCCCCGGAAGGTGGAGTACGTGGGGCAGCGCACCGCCCAGGAGGTGTTTGAGGAGCTGAAGCACCGGCTGGAGGGCCAGGGCTATCTGCCTGAAGAATATTTTTTGATGGACAGCCAGTGGGGGAATGGCCGGGAGATCCCCAAAAGCGCGGATATTGTCTGCAAGGTGGACTATGGCGAGAGCGAGGGCGTCTACCTTGACATTGGCCTCACCTGGTACGATAAGGGGCAGGAAAAGTATGTCACCAAAGACTTTATTACCGGAAAAACCCTGGGCAGAAACGGAAACGACCTGGACCGGATGTACCTCACGGCCTCCGCCGTGACAAAAGCCTTCCATGGCGACAACGCCACCCATGCCCGATACATGAAGATCAACGGCGTGGAGGAGGACACAGGCGGCACTGTGGTCCATCTGAGCCAGCGGGAGCAGCACACCATCATCGACGCGCTGGTGGAGCAGCGGGAGCGGCAGGAGGAGGCCATGGGCCAGACCGAGCAGCTTCTGCGCCGTTTGACCGGGAGCATCACCGCCTATATGGACACCGTGGGCCAGCGGCCCCTGCGCGTCAGCGACTATGACAAGACCGTCCTTGCCATCCGGGATGGGGAGCTGTCCGCGTTCCGGGAGCTGTACCCCAGGGTCCGTGACCAGGCGGGCGAGCTGCTGATCGAAACGGCGGGCCGCCCTGGCGTAGTGGGCAGGCAGATGACGCTTCTTCTCGTGGCGGACACGGAGCGGTTCCCGGAACCGGCCTACCGTACCGCCTGCCAAAAGGCCATCGACATCAACGACCCGATAAAGGTGGCCTTTCTGCTGGGGCAGGCGGAGAGCTATGTCAACGATTTGTCCCCGTCCTTCCATGGAGAGATGGCGTCGTATGCTTATCTGGAGCACCGCTTTATCGCAATGGAGATCATCAAGCAGTGTACCGATGAGCAGATCGCCGCCGCGCCGTCCCACCTTCTGGAGCTGTTCGCCGCGGAGCCGGACTATAGAATGCTGTCCACCCTGGTGGAGAAAGGAATTTCCGGGGGGAGCAGCGCGGAGAGAACGCTCCATATGCTGACCTATGAAGGCCGGAACAGCTGGATCGCGGAGGAGCTTCTGGAAAAGCGGATGTGGGTGGATGTCAACGACTACCATGCCCTCAACGCCTGCGTAGAAAACGGCGCGGTGGATGTGGCCAAGCTGCTGTTGGACGGCGGGATGGACTTCGGGCAATACCGGCAGTGGTTTCCCAACAGCGGCAGCTCGGATACGATCCAGGCACTGGAGGAACACTGGAACGAGCTTCACCCCCAGGCCCAGGAGCCCGCGGAACAGGAACAGGCGCAGGAAGGCGCGGGACCTGAGATTGGAGGGATAAATCTTGGCTGACCCCATCACCATAGCCAGGATCGGCCTTCTGCTGGGTGACGAGCAGAACAGAAAGCGTCTGGGGTGGGCGGTGGCCGCCGTCCTCTCCCCCATCATCCTGGTGGTGGCCCTGCTGTGCGTCCTGGGCTCCGGGGCGGTGGACCACAATATTTCCGCGGCCCAGCTCTGCTTCCAGGATGGGCCCCTGCCTGACGATACCCCCGCCGAATACCGGGCGTGCATCGAGCAGACCCGGACCAGCTTCGCGGAGCTGGACACGGTCATGGCGAACATCCAATCAAATATGGACGACGGAAACAGCCTCGACCCCATCCGGGTCAAGGCTGTGTTTTTCTCTCTGTATTTCGGCGGCGAGGCCCCGTCCCTCAGCCAGTTCGCCCACTGCTTCGCCACCAGCGAGATCCGCACGCGCACCGTCACGGAAAAAGATGCGGACGGTAATGACGTTGAAGTAGAGCAGACGTACACGGTGTTCCTTCCCATTGAGGACATGGCCACAGTGTACGCCAACCTCGCCGCCTCGCTGGGCGTTTCCATCACAGAGGAACAAAAAACAACGCGGACAATGTGTACAGCCTCATCAAGTATGGCTATCCCAGCCCGAACGGGGGAGGCGGTGATGGCGGAGGCTTCGATGGCGCGGACGCACCCTATGTGGGCGCCAGCGGTTTCTGCTCCCCGGTGGGGGCCAACTGGCGGAGCATTGTAACCTCTGAATTCGGCGGACGAATCGACCCCATCACAGGGAAGCGGGACGGCCACACCGGCATGGACCTGGCCGTCCCTGCGGGCACCCCCGTCCGGGCGGCTCTGCCCGGCACGGTGCGGGTGGCGAAGTACGACTCCAGCTACGGCTACTACGTGACCATCGGCCATGAGAACGGTCTGCTGACCCTGTACGGGCACAACTCCCGCCTGCTGGTACACCCCGGCCAGGTGGTCCAGGCCGGGGACGTGATCTCCCTGTCCGGCTCCACCGGGCGGTCTACCGGGCCCCATCTCCACTTCGAGGTGAGGGTCAATGGGCAGAGGACCAACCCAAGATATTACCTGCCCTGAGAGAGGAGTGATTTACCGATGAGTGAACCGATCCAAGTGCCGATGCCCGGAGTGGCGCTCCCGATCCTGATGAAGCAAGAGGGAAAAACGTCGTACAGCCTGAGCGAATTCGGGGCCCTGATCGACCCGGTGTATGATGTGTATGCGGAGCAGATCCGCAGATGCGTCTCCGGCCTCACCGCCTACGCCGCCCAGTGCGCGGCGGCGCGTCATGAGGAGCAGCTCCCCAAGCTGCGTGAGCACATCGTGATGATGGGCGGCTTCTGGGGCATGGAGGAAGACGTCTCCGTAGATCCTTATGAGGTGTCAGAGCGGAAATATGGCCGCTCCTTTGACGCGGTCATAGCGGAAGCCTGGCAAAGCGGCTCCGCGCCCCCGCTGACAGAACAGGCCATGCGAGACGTCCTGACCGGGCTGGAGGTGCATATGCAGGAGATGGAGAACTCGGGAGATATGGACGATCTGATCGACGAATATGGCCGGATGGCCCAGCGATTGCGGACGGAGTGGCACATGGAGCCGCCCGCGTCCCAGCAGACGGTGCTGACGATGGAGGGCATGAGCTTATAAGGCCATCCCTCCTATCGGCCCGCCGATTTGCAGCATAATTTTAACAAGGAGATGAGACAGCATGAAAATCAGAGCCGAAATGGGCCGTCAGCGCACGCCCCTCTGGCCGCGTGAATATCAGGTAGACAAGGTGGTGGAGCTTCCCAACACTGCGTTTGCCTCCTTCATGATCCAGCCTCTGGACCGCTACGACTTCATCGAGCGCAACGAGGTCAAGCCCCACCAGGATGATGGCGTCACCCACTGCCTGCTGCTTCTCAGCGACGACCGGACAGACGGCGTCCTGGTGCAGTGCGGCGACGGACGCGCCATGTATTCCGCCTATGTGGCGGGGGCGCGGGATGTGATACAGGCCAGACTGGACCGGGTGGCGGACTTCATCATTGGCGAGGGGACCCGGCGCACCGCCAGCGGGAGCTGGTACGTCTACTGCGAGGAGCTGGATGAAAAATTCGGCGTGGCCGTCCAGGAGGGCAATGGTCTGGACGCCATACTGAGGGATACGCTGGAGCGCCGCCCCGAGGTGGCCCAGGTGGACATCTCCCTCCAGCACATTGAAACCACCTTCCGCCCGGAGTTCTGCGCCCAACTTCGCGGCGGCGCGGAGAAAACACAGCCGGACATCCGGCTCCGGGATATCCTGCCTTTGCTGACCAACAACGGCCTGGAGTACCCCAGCCAGTCTTATTTTACCCACCCGGAATCCGATGCCCGCGTGTGGCCGGACGATCTGCGGAAGCTCACCACAGCCGGACAGAAGGAGCATGACGCCCTGCTCAACGCCCGGGGGGCGGAGAGCAGCCCCGGCCCGGAGGGCACGGAGGTGGTGCTCACCGATGGGGACCCGCAGGAGCTGGCGCGGTTCAACCAGGCATATGAGGATCACCAGGCGGCGGAGCAGGCCATGGGCGATATGACGCCGTAGGGGGTGCAGGGCAATGGATAAATTCGATACCCGCCGTGTTGCCGAAGGGCTCACCGCATATGCCATTGAGCGGCGGCATGGCTGGGAACGTCACCAGCGGGAGGGCGCTCCCACCTGGATGGAACAGCGTCGGTTTTGGACCGACGCCATCCTCCAGGGCATGGCGCGACTGGACGGCGGACAGCCCGACCCGGCGCTGATGGAACGCTTCGACCGGGAACTGGAGCAGGACCGGGGCTGCTATTTGTTCACACCGGCCACCCGCCAAATGCAGAAGGACACCATCCGGGAGCTGCGGCGGTTCGTGTCCGCGCTGAAGGCCACCGGCGACGACCGCCGCCGTCAGGTCGACGTGGTCTGGAAGCTGCTGGAGGATATGTCCTCCCACCTGCCCTGGGCCAGTAAGGACAATGATCTCAGCCTCGCCTGCGGCGAGGCTGAATCCGCGCTCCGGCGCATGACCGCCCAGATGCCCATCCGCTTCACCCGTATCCTTCTGGGCGGGGACGCCGGGCCCCACTGGGCCAGCGGCTTCGCCTCCGGCGCTGTGACCGACGCCGGGGCGGTCAAGCGGACGGCTGTATACCAGGAGGCGGTCCGGGACTATCCGAACGTCAAAAACTGGCCCGCCCTCTGCACCGTTTATGTGGGACGGGACCTCTCCTCCGCTTGGGGGACAGTTGACGCCTGTGACTTCGATCTGGAGATCATGAACCGGATCGGGGACCGATTTCTCAAAGAACCCGGTGTGCGCTGGGTGTCTGGGGCCTGTCAGATGACCATTCCCGTTGAGCAGGCGATGGTCGTACCGGAGATGCCGGCGCAAAGTCCGGACGAGCCAGCTCCGTCTCAGATGGGGCCGACCATGTAAGGGGGACACTATGGCGACAAAATTTAATCTCTCCCGTACCGCCGACGAGCTCACTACATATGCCGCAGAGCGGCAGGCTGGATTTGAACAGCACCGGCTGGGCAATTCCTTCCACCATCCCGGAACCCGGAACGAGTGGGTCAGGGACATCCTGCGGGGCATGGCGGAGGTGAACGGCGCGGACAGCGGCGAACTCACCGCCCGCTTCGACCGGCAGTTGGAGGAAGCCCGGGGGTGCTTCGGCGTGGAGATGCTTTCCCAAGCCGGACAGAAGCACGCCGTCCAGGCATTGAGGCGGTACGCCTCCGCGCTGGAGCAGCTGGGCGGCGACCAGCGCGGGCGGCTCACGCGGGTGCGTGACCTGCTGCAAGACATGGCCGCTTATCTGCCGTGGGACCCCAGGGCCATTGGGATCGATCCCGCCAGGGATCAGGTGGCAGAACAGCTCCTGCGCTTGACCGCCTGGCGCCCCATCCGCTTCACCCGCGTCCTGTTGGGCAGCGGCTTGGACCCGGACGGCGTTGAGTTCCTGCCGGGGATGGTCAACGATGCGGAGTCTGTGCGGCGCACCCAGGAGTTCCAGCGGCTGGCCGTTGAATACCCGAAGCGGGAAGCGTGGCCCGCGCTGTGCGTCGTCTGCCTGGGCGGCGGACGGCGGGAGAACGCCGGTACCATAGACGCGGACGGGCTGGATATGGCGGTGATCCGCCAGGCGGGGGAAGCTTTTATGAAACGGCCCGAGGTGCGCCCGGTGTGGACTCACCAGCTGACCGTGCCCGTCCATGAGCAGATCCGGGTGCTGAAGGTGGAACCGGGCAGAGCCCCGGAGAAGGTCACCATGCCCAACACGCTGGAGGCGTTCCAGGCGGCGGTGGGCGGAGATATCGAAGCGGTGGGGCTGGACACCGGCGCCTGTCTCGTCTGTAATGAGCTGGGCAAGCTGACCGGCCTGCCCGCCAACCGCAGAGTCAACGGAGAACCCATCGCCGGGACCTTCCTCATCGTTGGCTGCGCGGATGGTGAGTTTTGTTCCCTCTCTGACGGGGACGCGGCCTATTATGACCGGGAGTTGTCCGAGCCTGCGCCGTCTTACGACGACCCCGACCAGCCCGCCCAATGGGAATTTCGTGTGTTGTAGAAGGGAGATCACGATGGAAAAAGCAAACATCACCCTGGCCTTCGACCAGGAAAAATGGGACGCTCTGGAGTTCTACCTGAAGAAAGAAAAGACCACCGCCCAGCGGCGGCTGGAGGAATCGCTGGCGCAGCTCTACGAGCAGGCCGTGCCCGCGCCGGTGCGGGAGTATCTGGACAGCCGCTCCGCGCCGCCCCCCAGGCCGCGCCGTCCGCCCAAGGCCGACGCACCCAAGGGGACGGTGGTCCCCGCCGTACAAGTGAAGGAGGAGGACGATTATGGACAGTAGGGACGTCTGGCTGGACAAGCGGTGGTACGCCGCCCTGTCCCGGCGTCTGGACGGCGGGACCGTGGAGGATCAGCTGGACTGTTATCTGAAGAAGCTCATCAGCCAGCTTCCCAAAGAGGAGTACGATCAGATCAGCCGGGAGATCCAGGAGGAAGACCTGCGGCAGCAGGAGATCGAGGTCGCCAAAAAGTTCTCGGCGTTCCATGTGCGGGAGCACGGGCAGGAAGAATACTTCCAGCTGGAGCGCCCCTGGGACGTCCTGAACGCGGCCAGCATCCTCCGGGAGTATCTTCGCAAGGATAAACAGGACTCGTTCTCTGATTTCTGCGGTATCCGCCAGCGGATCACTGGCGGGGAGTTCGACCAGATGGTGAGTGCGCACATGGAAGACCCGAAAAAAGTGACCGGCGCATTCGCGCTGGACTTTGACAAAAAGGAATTCTCCACCGTTGACGCCGAGGACGGCTGGCGGTCGTATTTCATGCAGGACGTGTCCGCGGCGGCCTACCGCGCTTTCCGGGCGGAAGGTCTGTCCGACCGGCAGCGCATGGCCCGGTTCACGGAGCGGCTGGCGGACTGCCAGATCGGATCGGCGGGCCACCTGTCCGCCAGGCAGGTATCCTTCGCGGAGGAAATCTGCGAGATCGACGGCAAATTAAATTTCTACATGGAAACCAATTTTGACGTGGACGCCGTGTTCGGCACCCATGTCTGCACCGATGAAAACGACGACTGCCTGAACGTCTACGCCGACTACGACATGGCGGCGGGGCAGGTGTGCGACGAGCTGGAGGTGGACCTGCACCGGGCCGATGGCCGGGAGGAAGCCGTCCCTTACACCCTCAACGCCGCTGAGAAGATGATCCTGCTACGGAAGATGGAGGCGTACTGTCTGGAGCAGACCGGCATGACGCTGAGGGACTACAGCGCCCAGCTCATGGCCGAGGACCTGGGAGGGTGCCAGCGTCAGGGGGCGGACACTGTCCGTCCTCTCTCTGTATTCCGCGTCACCCAGGATGGCCGAACGGATCATCTGCTGGCGGAGGGCGACGGGGCGATGGACACGCTTCACGCCGCCCTGCGGCTGCGGGCCTACCTGATCAAGAAGGGTGACGGCTCCCAGCGATTCGCTGAGGCTCTGCCCGCGGCGGACCATATCGCCCCGGAGGTGTTCCGGGACTACGCCGACGAGCTCCGGCAGGGCGCCGGGCGGGTGACAGCCGCGCTGGACATCGACCTGGACAGGGGCACGTTCTCCACCATGGCCGGAGCGGACGGCTGGCAGACCTATACCGTCAGCGATGTTCTGGCGGCGGCGTGGAACGCCACCATCCCCCACTGGTCGGACTGGGAGGGGCGCAGGTGCGTCCTCGCGGAGCAGCTGGAGGGCAAGCTGGTGGAGCAGGAGCTCCCCGGCGTGGTCCCGCCCAGCGGGCCAATGATGTGAACTCCCGTCAGGGCAATGCAGAGGGGCGTTCCGCTTCGGAGCGTCCCTCTGCTCGTTCTCCCCCGTGTCGGCCTCTGTGAGCGCCGTTGTGGCCCTCACGGGCGGCGAGGTGGCACACGTACCCATCCAGCTTGTGAAACGCGGCGTCGGCCCCCCTGTGGGCCGCTGTCGCGGAGTGGGGGCCGGGGCCGCCGAGGGCAATCCAGAGGTTCGATTTTTGTGCAGGATAAAGCAGTGATATCACCGCCTCTCACACCGTCCCGCAATGCGGGCCGGGGGATGCGGTTTCACGGAGGCTTTGATGGCTTTGGGTCACGTTTCCGTTACGTCCAACTGCCATCATTTTTTGCGCAGTGCAATCAAAACTGCTATCAGTAGAACAAAAACTGCGACGGCTTCCGCAGTTTTCAAGTATCAGAAATGCTATCAAACCCACTTTTGACCGATATTGGAGGTGCCAAATGACAGACGAAAAAGTAAAGTTTCTAATGCGGATCGACCCTGATACCGACAAAAAAATCAAAGCGGCCATGCCTCATTCCAACTGCCGGAGCCAGAATGAGTTCGTGGAGAAGGCGCTCCAGTTCTACTGCTCCTATCTCTCCACCCAGGATACCACCAAATTCCTGCCGCCGATTTTCCTGGAGGCAATGCGGGGTACGCTCCAGTGCAGCGAGGACCGCATCTCCCGCCTGCTGTTCAAGCTGGCGGTGGAGATGTCCATGATGATGAATGTGCTGGCCATCGGCCTGGAGATCGACGCCAACCAGATGGACCGATTGCGCGGTGAGTGTGTCCAGGCTGTCAAAAGGAGCAATGGCGGTATCTCCTTCAAGGACACAGTGAAGGAGCGGCAGGCGTGATCCTCCGCCCGATCAAAAAATATGCGTGCCGCCAAGGGGGAACTGCGCCCATCCGGTGAACCCAGCCCTGGTTCACAGGGGACCGCCCTGAACGTAGTCTCTCTAAGGATTTAATTCAGAGAAAGAACAACTGGGAGGTGTCGCACAACGCCGCGCGTCATTTTCAAATGCCCGCACATCAAACCCGGCGGCAGCGTGAAGGCTGCCGCCCACCTCAGCAACTACGTCGGCTACATCTCCACCCGTGAGGGCGTGGACCGCATCGACCCTGGTCAGGCGGAGAAGCCCGCCACGAAAAAGCAGGACAAGATGGTCCAGCAGCTCCTGCGGGACTTCCCCTCCAGCCGTGACCTGTTCGAGTACGAGGACTATCAGACCGAGCCCACCCGAGGAAACGCCTCTGAGTTCATCACCCGCGCCATTGAGGACAATTATGAGCAGATTGCCAAGCGGGAAAACTACGTGGACTACATCGCCAACCGTCCCCGGGTCCAGAAGCTGGGCGCTCACGGGTTGTTCAACGGCGGACAGAAGCCACTGGTGCTGTCCCAAGTGGCAGACGAGGTGGCCCATCACCCAGGCGTGGTCTGGCTCCCCATCATCTCCCTGCGCCGGGAGGACGCCGACCGGCTGGGTTACAACAACGCCGACCGCTGGCGTAAGCTCCTGTCCGCGCGCGCCATAAAAATTGCTGAGGCCATGAATATCCCCTATGAACAATTTCGCTGGTACGCTGCGTTCCACGACGAGGGTCACCATCCCCATCTGCACATGGTGTGCTACAGCGCCGACGCCAAGTCCGGCTTCCTCTCCAAGCAGGGCATCGCGGACATCAAATCCATGCTGGCGAAGGAAATTTTCCAGCAGGACCTCATCGCCATTTACCAGCGACAGACTCAGCGGCGGGATGAACTCTCCCAGAAAACCGGGGAGGTCATGGAAGAACTCATCAGCGAGATGCAGACCGGATCACTGGACAACCAACGCATCGAGCAGCTCATGACCGAGCTGGCGCAGCGTCTGCGTGGGCGATCCGGCAAAAAGCAGTATGGCTATCTGCCCCCGGCGCTGAAGTCCATCGTGGACGAGATTGTGAACGAGCTGGAGAAGGACCCACGCATCTCGGCAGCCTATGACCTGTGGTACCGGGAGCAGGAGGAAGTGCTGCGCACCTACAAGGACGATCTGCCGCAGCGCCTCCCGCTGGTCCAGCAGAAGGAATTCAAGCACATCAAAAATATCGTGATCCAGGATGCGGTGCGCCTGGGTGAACTGGCGCCGCCCGGTGTCAAGGATCGGACCGAGCCGGTGTCCGGGCCAGCAGATGAGGCACCGTCAAACATGCCGTGGAGCAGGAGATACCGTGCCGCCCGTCAGCTCCTGCATGGGGAT
>ERZ779626.624-NODE-624-length-19973-cov-27.361482_pt1 | contig 19973 bp, 21 predicted proteins | sample MGYA00514209_ERZ779626 | MGnify/ENA primary metagenome ERZ779626 (study PRJEB29562, sample SAMEA4376713) | mouse gut metagenome | isolation source: Cecum | study: EMG produced TPA metagenomics assembly of the A DSS colitis mouse model was used to assess the...
CCATAAAACCATATGGAAGGGTTATTTTTTTATTGATAACTTACAACTCACAAGTTACAGGGTTATTTCATCTTCTGGCAGCTACCCTCTGCGCAAAAAAAGGATCTGACTCAATACAAGTCAAATCCCTTCCATCAACGTCTGCTGTTCATAGCTGCCATTTGCAAGAATTTTTTTCTCAAACGAATCCATATCCCCATAATCCGCCTGTTCTTCCAGATAAAACTGGTTTCCTCCCTGATTTTTTTTAGGAACCTTCTGATATCCCTCCTGAATGGCTTTTATCATAAATCCCGTTATATTATTAACATCATGCTGGGAACTAAGTACTTCATAAGCATTTCTGATCTTTACAAAATCACAACCTGCCTCTTTAACGATACTGCGCACGTCTTTCATTTTCAGCGAGCCCTTAAATAATTCATATGTCTGGTCGATTGCATCATCTTCTGCCAAAATTTCTGTATCGTCCGGAGTTTTATCCGTTAACTCTTCATCTTCGCCGTTTAATATGATCTTAAACTCGACATGATCTACTTTTCCACCATATCCGCTGCGGCTTGTTGTGTATTCTACAGAAATATCACTGATATGGTTAATCTCCCTGACCGCCGGATCTAATGCATATCTTTTTAAATCAGACCACGTATCCATTACTTTTTCAGGCGTTTTCTCATACGCTTTTTCATAATCCGGATTTTTTTTGTCACTTAAAATGCTCTGAACAACATTTAACTCCGCATTTGCCACTCCCAACAAAAACCGGAGCTCCGCTATGCTGAATCTTTTTATGTAGACATTGGTTCCTTTCTGCCGGTATGTCCTTGGATACGCTTCGGATTTCAGGATTTCATACAGGCGGAACGCATACACATTCTGGAATGTCAACATGACAGACAACTTCAATCTGGTAAAATTTCTTTTAATCTCTTTCAGGTATTTTGTCAGATGCCGGTTATACTCTATCCTGAATATACCTTTTGCATAAACTGCCTGGGTAATAACCGCCGTATAGGCAAACATGTGCGACTCCGGATCAGATATCCCAATGGTGCGTCCGGTCATCTCCCTTGCAGTCTTTTCCAATGTCCGGTAAAAGCTGCCCTGGTTTCCACCGACAAGTTTTTTTATTTCCGAAGCTTTTATATCACTGATCAGCACCCCGTCCTTACTATCCTCTGCCTCCTGTAATCTTGACAATGAAATTGCCAGTACTTTATTTGCCATCAGACTGCTCTTGTATTTTGCAGATATCAGGAAATTGGGCTTACTATAATCATCATTGTCAATTATTGTAATATTATCGCTTTTTTCTTTTATCATTTCACCCTATTGTACTTTCTAAATTTATTTGTTTTTCACTTTTATCATTACATATATTGGCAGTTATTTCAAGCACTTTCTACATTTTCAACAGAAGTTTGAACCAGTTTATCCTACAGCTTTTAATTATATCCATCAGACTGTTTCGATTTCTACCAAATACACCAGAAGTTTTATATCAATTTGCATGAAAATCTACCATTTACAACAGAACTTCCATTTTGCCCTACCTTTTCATACCATAAAGACACGGCTATTGTCAACCTGATATTACATAATTTTCCTTTTCATGCACAAAATTTGAAGTTTTTTCATTTTCAAATCTACATTTTACAGCAGAACTTACATGTCCGAAGTACATTTTCCAGTCTTCTGGACATGCTATAAACTATTGAACTGCAGATTTTTTACACCAATCTACCATTTGCAACAGAACTTTTTTACATTGAAAACTACACTCAACTCCAGAAATTTCTACCATTTACAACAGAACTTTATTTACATTGAAAACTACATACAACTCCAGAAGTTTCTACTATTTAAAGCAGAAGTTTCTACCATTTACAACAGAACTTTGCCTGTACCATAATCTACCTATCTCCACAGAAGTTTCTACTGTTTAAAACAGAAGTTTCTACTATTTACAACAGAACTTTCTACCTGCAAATTTTCAACAAGCCTGTAAATACTAGGCTTGTCCTAATTATTAAGCATCATAAAGAAAAAAATAAAATGTTGTCTATTATATTAAATAAACAACACCAGCATTCATTAAAAATTCTATCTCTTGATAAAAATTATTAAACTGTCGGTACAAAATTTTTTTAGAATAGAAAAATCATATAGACAGAAACTAAAAGCCATAACCATATGACATGACTATGACTTTTATTATTTTTATGAAAATTACTTTTTAACAGCTAATATATATTGATCAATTACATCTAATAACAACTGATTATCATATTTTATACCAGCACTTTCAAATTTATTATTAATGTCTTTAGATAATTTCAGTGTAGCTAATATAGATTCAGAAGTTATATCGTTACCGTTACAATAGGGTTCTAAATCCTTATATTTAATCGTAATATTTGACGGCTTACGCGCAGACCTTACTTTTTTTTCACTCAGTCCAAATACCCTGCGGAATAAATCCTCATTCCACAGGGTAGGGGATTTCTTGAATAATGTATCAATCTGTTTCATTGTGATCGTATCAATCTGGTTGACAGAAATGAAATCAAACAAATGTTCTTGAACAGAATGATCTATTCCGGCAATCTGGTACCCGACATATAAGGATATTTTACCATTATCTAGCATATCCAGAAAATTTTTAGTTAACTGATTGTATCGCAGATATTGGTATATTTTTTTAGTGCCTAAGCTAAATTGTTCATTAATCTGGGCAACAATGTCTTTTTTATCCATCTCATTATAAGTTTCATTTACCAGCCTTTTTAGCATTACAGCAAGCTGACTGGGTTTCATTTCAGTATATTGTCTATTTTGTAAGTTTGTAATAATGACAATCCTGTCAGCCTGTGTTTTTGTAAGTCCTGAAAATTCTATGTAAGGGATACGTATCTGCAGTTCTTTGCCTATATCATACCTGTTATGACCTGCGAGTATATATTTCTGATCTTCCTGACGCCATACCAGGATCGGTTCAAGAATACCATCTGTTTTAATAGAATCGACCATGGATGCACGTTTTTCCTGTGTGTGGAGATCCAGACGAATTTCCGCATCAGGATATGGAAGTAAATCATAATTTCCTGGTTCGCAGAAATAAATTGTCTTGGAATCCTCTGCTTTTTTTATTTGTGAAGCAATCCCGACTAATGGTACATCGTCGAAATCTGTTTCTTTTAGATTTTTGTTTTCTTTAGATTTTGCGGTTTTTAGTAAATCCGCCCTCAGTTCACTCATTTTTGCCCTGGAAGCCATTTTTTATACCTCCTCAATCTCGGATATTTTTTGGTTGATTTCATTATATAACAAATCAAATGCACTTAAAATAGATTTTGATTTTCTTTTGTTCTCTCTTGTCTGATTTGCGTAACAGGTTATGGACATATAAGCCTTTTTTGCGTCAGTGGCAGCGCAGCTTCTGTTAATGGTTGTCTCAAAAGGAAGTATGCCATATTTTTGACCTTTTTCGCACAGTTCCTTATAAGAATCAATCTGGCCATTGGTTGCATCATCTTTGTTGACGATTACGCCTAATATGTAGCAGTCTGCAATATCTTTTTTATTAAATGATTTTATATCTTTTGCCAGCTCAAATACACCACCAATAGAAAAAGGATCTGCCTCTGCTACGATAAGACAGTAGTCTGACGCGACATATGCCATCTGTAATATGGAGCTTCTCGCAGGAGCACAATCTAAAAATATATAATCATATTCAGTAAGGTATTTCATTAAATATTTTAATAAAGTAATATCCCCAACATCATGAAATTCAATACTTGCATTATCGAGGTACTGGCTTGATGCTATAAAATCAAAACCCTCATCAGAGTGTTGAATTGCATTTGTTATTACATCATAGTCCGGATTCAGGTGTTCAAGGTTCTCACCTAAAATATGCTGCGTGTCATAATCATCATCTGTTTCATCAACCTCATCAACAATCTTTTTAATTGCCCATAATATTGTCCGGATGGTAGGTTTGTCCTTGAAGTCAGCTTTTGCATATTTGGAAAAATCCCTTTGACCATCAAGATCTATTGTTAAGACTTTAAAACCATTTTTGGCATATATAGCACTGAGCTCAAAAGATACAGTAGTTTTACCGACACCACCTTTCTGATTGGCGACCATAATTACCTTTGACATGATTCATTTTCCTCCTCATAAGCAAGTATTGAAACACCCGTCAAATCCTTGAAAACACTAGGGTTGAGACGGTTCTTTTCCATTGGAAAATTGGAATTTTTTCCATTTGGCGGTTATTTCTTTATAAACAATATACTAACACATATCAGTAAAATGTCAAATATTTAATTTGAAATTACAAAAATGAATTAATGAAAAATGAACATTCAAATGTCTTAAAATTGGATCATAAGAAATATTGAAAATGCCTCAAAAGCCTTGAAAATACTGGGATTCGAAAGCTCTTTTCCATTGGAAAAGCGTAATATTGCAGTTATTTATATAAATTATCTTTTTTTATCGGCCATGCCGATACGGATTTCATTATGACATAGTTAAATAAAATAGGTTTAATATGTCATGCTACGATGTGTTTCGACACGGAAATCATCATACATGACAAATTTTAAGCTTGTAAAAAGTTTCAGAATAAGTTTTGTACTGCAGGATGAAGAACGTGTCTGCATTTATAGATTTGGAAACCTACATCAATAAGAAACCGATAGGAGAAAAACAAATGTTACCAAAAGAATTTTACCCGACACCAAAGGAATTATTAGACAAAATTACTGCAGGCATTGACTGGAAAATGATTCAGACAGTATTGGAGCCGTCTGCAGGGAAAGGAGATATTGCAGATTACATAAAGGAAAAATATAAGTGCCATACATATCATGACAGCCTGGATATTGACTGTATCGAAATTGATGAAAGCCTCCGCAGGATACTAAAAGGGAAAGGATTAAGGGTGGTACATGACGATTTTCTGACCTTTAATACCTTTAAACATTATGACCTTATCATCATGAATCCGCCTTTTAGTGACGGGGCGAAGCATCTGTTACATGCCCTGACATGTCAAAGGGATAATTACGGGCTTATCTGTATCCTGAATGCTGAAACAATAAGAAATCCATATACAAACGAAAGAAAAGACCTCGTATCAAGGTTAAGGAGAATGAATGCTGAAATTGAATATATGGCAAACCAGTTTTTATCAGCAGAACGGCCAACAGGTGTAGAAATAGCAGTAATAAAGGTATTTGTTCCGGAAGAAGAAAATGAAAGTTTTATCTTTGAGGATTTAAGGAAACAGTCATATCAGGAAAAGGTCTGTGAAGATGTCACGGATCTGGCACCGAATGATTTTATCAAAGCAATCGTGCAGAAATATAACATGGAAACGGAGGCGGGGATAAAACTCATTCTAGAATACAAGGCAATGGTTCCGCATATGCTGCAGGGTTTAGAAGATAGTTCATATAATAGTCCCATATTGGAAATGAAAATCTGCGGCAGGCAGCTTTCAACAAATATGTTTGTCAGGGAAGTCCGGCGTAAATACTGGACAGTACTATTCAGCAGTCCAAAATTTACCGGAAAAATGACATCAAACCTGGCAAGCAGATATCATAGCCAGGTTGCGGAGCTTACGGATTATGATTTTTCTGAATACAACATACGGACAATACAGGTTGAAATGAGCAGAAATCTGATAAAGGGAATTGAGGACTGCATCATTGAATTATTTGACCTGCTGTCGCATCAGTATACGTACAGTGACGAGCTGCAGAATAATATACATTACTATAACGGTTGGAAGACAAATAAAGCGTGGTATATCAATAAAAAAGTCATCCTGCCTTATATGAACGCCTTTAACAGCTGGAACGGGAAATTCGATCCTGATTATCAGGTAAAAGCGCAGCTTGCAGATATTGAAAAAGCCTTAAATTACCTGGATGGAGGGCTGACAGACGGGAGGGATATGGAACTGTGGCTGAGACATGCTGTAGAAACAGGACAGACGCGGAAAATACAGCTTAAATATTTTTATGTGACATTTTATAAAAAAGGAACATGCCATATTGAGTTTATTAATGAGGATTTGCTCAAGAAACTGAATATATTTGGAAGCCAGCAGAAAAAATGGCTGCCGCCGGGATATGGCCAAAAGACGTATGCCAGCATGCAGCCGGAAGAAAGGGCAGTCATTGACGAATTTGAAGGCCGTTCCGGATATGAAAAAACGATGATGAAACAGGAGTACTTTATTTATAATCCGGCAGACTCCTTTCCATGTCTGGAAACAAAAGCTGAAGCTGGCTAAAAAATGAAATGTCCCTTTAAATTGGATGAGAGGAAGGGAGGATATATGAAAAAGGTTATAGGGATTAAAAACAGGATGCAGGGTATCAGATGCCTTGCGGCATCGGTAATTGTCCTGGTGCTGGCAATGGCAGCCAGGGTAAGGAAAGATAACTGTCCAAACCCACAACAGTCTGTCCCGGTTTCTTCTGAATGTCCCGGCAGTACCAGAAAATTTGCATCAGTGCAGGTTATGCAGGGGGATACACTATGGAGTATTGCAGAAGATTACAAGACCGGGAATTATACCACGAAGGCGCTTGTCGAGGAAATAAGGCAGACCAACGGTCTGGGCGGGGATAAGATCATGGCGGGAAGTTATCTGATAGTGCCCTACTATGACTGAAAAACATAATCAATTAATACAATGGAGGTAATGATATGAAATATTATGCTGTTAAAACTGGGAGAAAAACTGGAATTTATACATCATGGGAGGATACGGAAAAGCTGGTAAAGGGTTATCCTGATGCAAAGTACAAATGTTTTAAGACCAGAGAGGATGCGGAAACTTATATGGATGGTGGCAATGAAAAACTTTCAGTTTCATCCGCAATACATACAGATGAACCAAAAGGAGATTACGCCTTTGTAGATGGCAGTTTCAATGCAGATACGGATACATACGGATATGGTGGTTTTTTGTCGGCAAATGGTGTGAAATATCCTATATCCGGATCTGGCTGCAAACCGAATCTGGCCAGAATGCGTAATGTTGCCGGGGAGATTGAAGGAGCCCTTGCAGCAGCACGTATGGCACTGAAATTGAAACTGAAAAGACTCACAATTCTTTACGACTATGAAGGAATCGAGGCATGGGTAAACGGAAGCTGGAAATGCAGGAAGGAAGAAACTGCGGCATACAGGAATGCAATGCAGGAGATTATTGCAAAAGGTCTTGCCATAAGGTTTATAAAGATTAAGGCACATTCGGGGATTCTGGGAAATGAACTGGCAGACAGTCTTGCAAAAAGTGCTGTAGGTATAGAGGAATAGGATTGTCGGGAGGAATGTTAGATGAATGTAATTGATGTCCGTAAGGTTACGGATGAAAAAAGGGGAACAATCTGCTTTACGGGGCACAGGCCGAACAGGCTCGCCGGATATAACAGCAGGGCGCCGTATACCATGTTCGTAAGGAAATTAAAACAGATGCTTGTACCTTTTATCAGACAGGGATATACCCGGTTTATCACAGGAGGCGCACAGGGAATTGACCAGCTTGCATTCTGGGCTGTCGAAGGATTAAAAAAAGAAGGCTATGCGGTGCAGAACATTGTATATGTTCCATATGAGGGGCAGGAACTGCGGTGGAGTGTTGAAGGAATGTTTTCACGCCAGGAGTATAGGCTTATGCTTGAAAAGGCAGATGGTGTGGTATACTTATATAGAAAAGGGCACTCATTTAAGGTTGTGGATGCCCTGATGGAAAGAAACCATGCGATGTGCAGTGTCTCTGATAAGATAATCGGCGTATATGGAGGAAACGATTTTCACAGCGATAACGGCGGAACTGCAGAATGTCTGCGTTATGCTGAAAAGACATGTCTTGAAATTGTCCTGGTCAGGTTTGCAGCATGATCAGACAGATGGGGGAGAATATCCTGCTGGAATATATGACTAGCAGGATATTCTCCCTTATTTTTTAATATGGTATTTTAGAATACTGCATCTGCCGGCTAAGCTGCTGAACGCGCAAGGGCACAGGAGAACAGGCCGTCCCTGTTAAGTATGCGGCAGTAATCCTTTTCCATATAAAGGATAGGGGCAAGCGGGTTTGATGCCGCCGCTACCGGGATCAGGTTCTGGTACAGGTCTGCCCTCATGGCATTTGCCCTGCCGCCATATACATATATAACATCTATGCTGCCTACGGAAGAAAGTACTTCTGACAGGTGTGTGGCAATCTCGTTTGCAAATATTTTCCTTTGTTCGGCAATTTTTGTATCAGCAACTTCACGCTGTAGTTTTTTGGTTCCGGTTACTTCTTTACTCAGGAAATTAATCAGTTCCTTACGGGTTTTATAAATATGTTTTCTGGCCCCGGTTTCTTTTTTTATGGAAGCGATCGCATTGTCAAGTATTGATCCATAGCCTTTTGTAAAAGTGTAAGACAGCTTCGGAGAAAATGTGCCATCGGCAAATACGGTATAATTTACTGTACCCTCGCCGATATCAATACCCACTGTAGAGTCGCCCGCGATAATGTCATCTGCGGTAATTGGTTCCCAGACGGAATTCAACTTTTTGGCTTCATTAAGAAGGTTCTGGATGAAAACTGCCCCGTTGGAAACAATTGCGATCTGGGCGGCACTGCCCTCGGCCAGTACGGCTACATCCTCAAATTTTATATTGACGTTTATTGTATTCTGCTTAACGTTGAAATTGTGTATTTCTACAGTATGACGTTCACAGCTGCACAATTTTTTCGGATAGGCTTCCCGTTCCTCTATGTATTCGTCGATTGGCAGGGCGAGTGCTATGCGGGCAGTTACATTTATATCATCTGTTGGGAGCCCACCATTTTTTGCATAATAATCCTTTAAGGCGATACCCGCAATGGTTCCAAGACATAAAATGGAGCTCAGTTCATCTTTGGCCTTTCCGATCCTGTTTAAGGTGACATCAAACTGGCGCACCCCTTCGGGATAGTGCACGATTCCCTGCCGGCCGAAAATATGGCGGTAGCGGTCGCTGACAAGGGGCGTGTTAAAGGAAGCGTCCAGACAGTTAAATATGTCATTTACCGCTTCTTCCACGTCTGCCCTGTTATCCGTATCAATTCCAAATGAAACAGGATCGATCGCCAGGGAGGCAACGCTCTGGTAGTCTATGTCAATACTGTTCCTGTCCCCTGATACAACCGCAGTGCCCTTCAGATATCCGTTTCCGATATCCATGCCTGCCAGAATGTTTTCCGTTTTGTTTTTCATAATTACATCTCCTCTGATTTTATATTTATGTCAAAAAAATTTTGCCATATCAATGTTTACGTTTCCAGGTCTCCGGTATCCGTCATTTTCAATTTCTGTGTTTTCAGTATCTGTTTTTATGGACTGGTTTTCTTCCATGGTAACAGGCGGTTTATCTGAAACGTACTGGTCATTTTGCCCTGTTGATATTTCAGATGTAGATGTTATTTCTGGATTATCATGCTGCATCAGTGAAACAGGACTGGGCTGTCCATGATTTTCATTCTGTTTTATGGCTTCTGTTTCCGGTATGACAGATGATGAAGCGGAAGAGACGGGGAGTGAAGAAGTGTTTTTCCGCGGGCGGCCTCTTTTTCGCCTGGCCTGCCGGGTATCGTGTTCTGCTGCAGCCGGTTCTGGTTCACTAAGCATCTGTGTGGAATTTTGTATGTTCCGTTTCCATGCAACCTGGAAGATATCATTGTATCCTTCCTGTGCTATTGAACGTTCCATTAACGCTTTCAGGGACATGCTTTTATTAATCTGTGCATCCATCCATCGAAGTATGCCGGCATCCCGTTCTTCGTCAAAACAGATTGTGTATCGTGTCATATCAAAATCCCACTCCTTTCCAAAATTCGAATTTGCTCAATTATAGCAGGTTAAATATTAAATGTCAATTAAATTATAATTTTATTAATAATTGAATTAACTTTTAATATGTCTTAAATATGTTGTAAATATGTATCTAATATTAATAAATAATGCAAAAATTATTACAAAAAAATAATTTTAGAAGCATAATTATTCATAGAATTTTTAATATATCGTACATTCTAAAAGCAATATATGGTGAAATCTTTCATGGCGTAACTGTAGAGAATTAGACCATGATGGATAAAAATTTATATAATAATGAAACAGGTCTATTTAATGTAAATAACGTAAATAATTAATATTTTAATTTCAAAAAATAAAGCGGTTTTTTAAGGTTATATTATTCAAAAAATATCATAAATGATTTAAATAGTGCATTTATAGTTAATATTTTGATATAAATAAGTACATTTAATATATATAATACATCTCACCTTATATGTATTATTTATTCCTTTTTGTTTATGATGTTTGCCCTGTCGGGCCCGGATAGTGTATTGAAATAAAAAAATAAACGAAAAGGAGATTTTGTTATGGCACAAAGAAATACGATTATAGGAACAATTGCAGGCATCCGGGTTCATGAAAATAATGACTGGGTTCTTTGCGAGGCAGTTACAGGCATGGGGGAGGGGACAAAGGTTTTCCTTTCTATTGTTGACCGCTACTGGTCTAAAACAAAGCAGTGCTTTGATACCCGTCTCATTCCATTCCAGGGTTTTGTACCGGAAGGCGCGACACTCTCCAAGGGACAGTTTATCGCGGCTGATTTCATTGTGAATCCTTATATTGACCAGGACGGGTATACATCAATTGCCTTTGATATTGTCAACTGGGATTTCAGTCTTTGTATGGGAAACGGCGGAGCCCGTGTAGATCCGGACAGGGGAATGCGTGTTGCAGGCGGCCAGTTCAATGATAATGCAGACAACAGTGCAGACAGCAGCACAGATAATTACATGGAAAATAACGTTCAGGGACAGACAGCTGACGATGGTTTCAGAAATATTCCTGACGAAATTGATGAGGAACTGCCTTTTAATTAGTTTTTGTCAAGGAAGTGCAATACAGGTGGTATACTTCCGTGACCGATACTGGCTGGGAAAAGCCTTATTATGTTCGGAAGGTGTTTGAAAAACAAAATATAGAGTAGGAGAATGAGATTATGCAGAGAAATTCAATTGCAGGCAATGTGGCAAAGATTATGGTAAAAAATGCCGAAGGAACATGGGATTCCGTACAGTCCGTTAAAGGCGGCGAGAACGGTACAAAGGTATTTGTTACTATCGCCGATCATTACTGGAGTAAAAGTAAGGGCGAACAGATAACGAGATTTGTCCCGATGCAGGGATTTGTACCCCAGAATCTTACCATCCAGGTAGGTATGCTGGTAGATGCTGAGTTTGTCATTAATACATATAAAAAAGACGGTATCTCCAATGTGTCCATGGATATTACGCACTGGGACGTGTCCCTGCGTTCCGCAAATAAACAGCAGGCTCCGCAGCAGGCGGCAGCTGGTAAGGCAGTATCCAGTGGAAGAGGAGATCCCTGAGAAGCCAAAGGAAACAAAACCACGGACGAAGGCAGCGGCGAAAGCAAAGAAATCAGCAGCTTAAATATAGTATTTTCAGATAAGGCGGGACGAATGTTCCGCCTTATCTGATTAGGAGAGGATGCAGGGGAGACTGATGCAATGAAAGCAAAGAAACGGGAATTAAATAATGAATTGTATGAAATATGGGTAATGCTGATGCGTGAAAAGCTTGACGGAGCCATGGAAAGGCAGAAAAATTCAGGACATATTGAGGAATACAGGAGACTTGACGGGTACATAAACGGGATAGGTATGTCATTATCAATATTTGCAGCCCTGACAGAGGGAAAGTTATCCGGGGACTATGAAAGACTGTTAAAAATGAGCAAAGGAGAGGAAAAATGACTGGATTTGCAGATTTTGCAGATTTTGCAGAGAAAATAAAAGAGGGTGTCGGAAAGATGGCAGGCGCCGGTTTCAGAATAAGACTCAATGATGTCAGGAAAAATAACGGGGTAATGCTGACAGGGATTACAGTTGCGGAGAATGACAGTAATATTTCCCCGACTATTTATCTCAATAATTATTATCAGGACTATGTAAATGGAAAAACAACGGTTGCCAATGTTGTTGATGACGTAATCAGTACATATCAAAAGAACAAAATAAACCAGTTTGTGGACATGAGATATTTTCTGAATTATGGGAATGTAAGGTCGCGGATTATTTATAAGCTGATTAATACAGGCAAAAATAAGGAGCTGCTGGAGGACATACCCCACATGGAATTTCTGGATCTGTCCATTGTTTTTCAGTGCCTGGTTACACAGGAAGATCTTGGGATGGCATCAATCCTCATATATAATGCACACCTGAAAATGTGGGATGTATCCGTAGAAGACCTGTATCAGGCGGCACATGAAAATACAAAGTCTCTTTTAAGGCATGAGATTAAATCAATGTCAGAGGTTCTGCATGAACTGATGATGGAAACCCCGATAGAAGAATATCCAGAGGATTTTCAATATGACGTTGATATGCCGGAACTTGCGGGAAGTGTTCCAATGTATGTGCTCAGTAATAAAAGAAGGGTGGAGGGTGCAGCCTGTATGCTGTATCCTGACCTGATTCACGATTTTGCAGACAGAATTGGCGCAAATCTCTTTATTATTCCGTCTTCCATCCATGAGCTGCTGCTTTTACCAGCCGATCGTGACGAGGAGGTGCCGGAAATTAAGTGCATGATCAGGGATATCAATGATTCCCAGGTGAGTAATGAAGAAATCCTTTCCTATTCGTTATATTTCTATGACAGGCAGGCGGGGGAGATTGTAAGATTGTAGGAGGGGGAGTTAAACGGATACTTCAGATAAACAGGAACCGGATTTAGTGGAATGGATTTTGTCTTTAAATCCGGGCCTGCAATACGGGGGAGGGATGGAAAATGGCACTTATTGCGAGCAGATTAATGAACTGAGTAATATTGCATCGGAATTGTATGTGGAGCTGCAGTCCGTAAAGTATAAGCTGTGGTATCAGATGCCCGCAAAGAAAGTTGCCTTTTGTGCTGAGGATGACAGCGTCCAGACAGCAATTGCATGGTTTGACACTGCGGCGGCAATGTTATATGACATTGACATGACAGAGCTCCTGGAGCATGAAAATATTTATGGTATAGACATTTACCTGGAAAAACAGAAACGTATCACTGCCCTGAACAGGCTGACAAAACAACAGCAGATGTATCTTTATACGGAAGTAGTTGGTTTTATTACCCGGTATCTGGAACTGTCTGCAGCCTTTGAGACGATTAAGGCCGTTATAAATGAGCTGGATTATCACCAGGCTGTCATGAATGGACGGAAACAGCAAAATGTTGCGTTGCCGCAATCGGTTTATGTATAGGTAATGATATAAGTAATATTTTGACATTGTGGGATTACGTGATATAATGAAAAGGAAAGAAATTTTCCTTTTCATTAACCGGAATCCGGAAAAGAAGGAGAGAATTATATTACATGGACAAGTTGAAGGAACAGGCTGTTTTAACAATTGTGGAACTGCTGAAAAAGGAACAGGCTGCTGAACGCGCAAAGGAATATGAAAACCAGCTTTTGGAAATGCTTGAAGAACAGGACAGGAAAGAGATTGCGGAAGTCCTGGCCGGCAGTAAACTGCCTTCCCTGCTGTCAGATACCATCGCAAAACGGATTTTCAGCGCTGACTCACACAGGGAGCGCCTTGCGTATCTGCTAAAAAATGTGGTACAGGACGATTCCATTGAGGTTGAAGGCAGTTATACAAATGAGGGACTGATGCAGTCAAGGAATTCTAAAAAAGTTATCTTTGACGAACCCACAAAACTCAAAGATGGCAGGCATTCCGATACGGAGTTCCAGATATCACTGCAGGAATACATATTCAGGAGGGCAGAACTGTATGCGTCCGATATGCTGATGTTTTCATACAGTGTGGAGGAGGGACAGAAGAAATCGGAAGTTTCTTACTCAAATACGGCAGGCGTCCTGCTTGTGGTGTTGATGAAAAACAGCTCGAAAGAATTTAAGAAATTCAATGAAACTAGCGAAAGATACATACACAGGTTTACAAAGAGGACTGCCGATTCAGGCATTTCATTTAATTCCATGATGACAATGGTATTCGTGCAGCTTGATGAATGCCTGAAACAGTTCAGGGAAGGCAGGAACGGGGAACATGACAGTGCCGGCAACCGCCTTGATGAGCTGCAGATTTTATTAAGTCTGGTTGCTGATATTAATGATGAAAAGGTGCTTAAATCCGCAAAAGATAAAAATTTCATGAGGGATATTATTGCGGAGGTAAAGGAGTTGTCTGAGAATAAGGAGGTAAGGGCTATGCTGTTGGCAGAAAAATATGCACAGGCGGACATGAATGCAGTGAGAAGTTATGAACGGAATGAGGGCAGGCATGAGGGATTGGCGATAGCAGCCAGAATTATCGCGGATTATCAGTCCGGAATGTCAGATGAGCAGATTGCCTTTAAATACGGTTATGGTATTGACGAGATTAAGGCAGTATTAGGTCATTGAGGACAACTGGTCTGGATATATAAAGCAGTTTTTGCAGTAAATGCAGAGGCTGCTTTTTTTGTGGCCAGTCATTATTGATAACAGCCTGTATACAGGCCCGGATATGATTCTGGAAGAAGGAAATACCATTTTGGTGTTTCTTTTTAGGAGAATGATATATGAGCAAATTACATGAAATGACACCCTTGCAGAAACAGTTTGCGGAGGAACACCAGAATGTTGTATTCCGGTTTCTGGACCAGAAAGGACTCCCAGCTGACGATTACTATGACATCGTGATTTTCGGTTATCTTCAGGCGGTGCAGGAGTATGACGAAAACCCTGCCCTGTCGCGTTTCCGGTTCAGCACGATTGCAAGGACAAAAATGAGCGACAGCCTGAACAAACATTACTCTTATGAGAACAAACCGAAGCGCAAAGCACCCACGGTCAGTATCCATACCCATACAAGTGACGGGCTGGCTTTGAATGAAATTCTGCCCGACCGTCAGAAGGATTTGCAGGCGCAGGCCGCCGACCGGCTGTTTGCAATGGAGGTGCTCTCCTGCCTGACGGAAACAGAACAGCAGATGGTATACCTGAAGGCTGACGGACTGACCTGCCGGGAGATCGCGGACATATTTTCCACTACTGTACACGGCATCAACGGGCGGTTCCGCCGCATGAGGATGCGTCTTACGGAAAGAAATTTTTGAGATGCATAACTTAGAAATACGGACACCAATTAAATCATATGTTGGGCAAAGCACTGGTATTTACTGGTGCTTTGTATTCTGTCCGGCAGTTATAGCCTGCGTACAGGCCCGGATTGTATCCTGAAAGTATAATCATATTGTATTTTGCAATAGAAGAACAGGGAGGAAAAGATGTAGTAATGAATCAGGTAAAAATTTATGTTTTCAAAGAAAGTGGAAAATGGTATACGGAAGAGGATTTTGAAGTCCAAGATCATCTGGAGGAGGTTTATGAAATAGTTGATTATATCAAAACAAATTTCACGCTTTATAAGGGAATGCATCTTGTAATGCTTTTAAATGAGCCATTTATTAAAAACGGATATCCCAGTATGATTCCTGCGGATAGAAGAAATGCAGTTTAACGATGAAATAGGAGATGAACATATCATGGAACAAAGATGTGGAAATTACTGCGGGGTTGAATGCATAAATGGATATTGTCCCAAAGCCTTAAGGGACGAGTATATGGAAAGGGGTTATGACATTGTACATAATTGTGGGGAGTGTTCCTATTACAGGGGATGTGAGGACTGTTATTTTGCGGATAAACCAGATCTGTGTGAACCGCATTTCGTTAATTACAATACTGAAGAAAGTAACAAAGGAGAGGTAACCGGCAATACGCAGATTTCTTGTACAGCAGATTATTAATAACCAGGTATGTCAGGGCATATATTCAGAAATGCAGCTTATCAGTTATCTTGACATGTCTGATTGTTATGACGGGGAATATAAAATTTATGATGTAACAGATTTTGGACAGGTTAAGGAACTGTTCTACAATGGATGGCTTCCTGGCCGATTAATAAAGATTACGGACATTGATGGAAATGTTGTTGTGAGCGGATACGGAACAGACCATTAGGTGAGCGGGCGCAGGGCGTATGGGGAAAATGACCAGAAAGCAATTTGTTAATGATGGGCTTTTGCATGGATATGAAAAGGCTGTTGAAATAGCAGCCTGCCTGCAGGCTCGGATCGTATTCTGGAAAGCATCCTATAACGAATGGGCAGTATGTTCATTATATATGCATATTTAATACATAATAAATGCAGAATCAATATATTAATTTGGGATAATAAGTGATGATTATTTCAAGTCAGTATACTGAAATAAAAATGCAGGATAATACATATTGGGTACATATTAAATGCATATAACTGACATTGGTTTTATTATGTGTTTCCTGGTATTGGCAGGGTGCAACAGGCAGATGCCAGTACAGTAAGATGATCTGCTTTTGTAACAGGCTGTTACAAATTTTGTTTCTGTATCTGTAACAGGCTGTTACAAAAATAGATTTGTTTCAGGGTGCTGTTAATGAAGTAAGTAACACCAATCATGGCAAACCTTGTTACAAAGCAGAATTCAAAATATACGGCTGGAGGGGCTTGATGTAACACGTTAAAAATGGGTTAAAGATACAGTGTGAATTTTGTAACGGCAAAAATCGAGCATTTATAATACTTTGAAGTGTTTCTGCAATTCAGTGTGTTACAAACTACAAAAAGTATGTAAGAGCATAAGGAAGTATGGCACCAAAGTAAATATGTTCGATATGGTATAAGCCTTATAAATATGCCTGGACATTGTTCTCAATTCGAAAGATAATTTAAAGCTGACTGTTAAATGCGGACAGCAGATTCATAGGTATCGAAAATAGTTATATAAAGCTACCTGCAGAGTATGTCAAAATCAAAATGCATTTTTATCTGGAAAATACATTTTGATTCTGATTATTAAAATCGAATTATTATTTCTTTATTTGATTTTTAAATGCATTAATGGTAAAATAAATTGCTGTTTGCTAAAAAGGAGTCAAAATATTATGGATTATTTTGAAATGTTTTTAAGGAAACGAAAACTGACAAAAAATAAAATCAAAAAAATGATGGCTTATGACGGCAGGGCCATAAAAGGAACAGATGAAGTATGTGTATTCCTGCATGGCCTGAACCGTGATACAAATATCGGGCTGATATCAGATTATGACACGGACGGCCTTATGTCAGAAGTGGTAAAGTATCTCGGACTCAGTCTGTTAAAATTTTCAAACCTTTTCATATCAAAAAGAAACATTGAAAATGGGTACGAATTTTCAAGGGATGATATAGACAACCTTGGAGATATAGAAATCCTCATAACCTCGGATGTGGGCATCAACTGTCAGGATGCCATTGCCTACGCAAGGCAGAAAGGCATCATGGTTATTGTGACAGACCACCATCTTCCAAACGACCTTAAATCATTACAGGCTGATTACATTGTAAACTACCGGCTTGACAATGACTTTATAAAGGGTAATACAGATGTCTGCGGTGCATATACCGTCTATCAGATATTCGAGAGATACGGTCAGTTATACTCCGGGGAGTTTCCGGATTATGACAAATTCATGAATGACCTTGTACTTCTGCGGCATTTTGCAGCGATGGCTACCGTGGCTGATTCGATGCCGCTTTTAAGCATCAACCATTATATTGTCGGTGAAATGCTGCATTTCATGAACTATATCACGCCCATGGATAAGTCGGACGGGATCGTTCAGGGTGTCTGTTGTGATGGTTTTGTGCAGAATGTATACAATAATTTCCACATATTCATAAGCGGACTGGCAGGACAGGCCTATAATGATTTTGACATGACATTTCTTGAATATACCGTTATACCGGCGGTTAACAGTATTAAAAGGATGGGCGCAGATCCGATGATATTTTACCAGATGCTCTTTAATTCGCCAGAGACTGCATCTGAGAATGCAGGGTGCCTTGTTGAGCTGAATGAGGCGCGCAAAGAGCTGGTTCATTGCAAAATGGAAGAACTGGAAGAAATCGGGAATGAAGACGGAAAATATAAGCAGCCTTTTGGTAAATACATTTTTATGACCACAGCCCCCCTGGGCGTCGCAGGGCTTCTGGCAGTCAATATGATGAATAAAAACGGACTGCCCGCAGTGGTGCTGAATGATACGCCCGTGTACGATGAGGATTCCGGCAAAAATGTATATAAGGGCTCTGTAAGGTGTCCGCACACGTACCGGTTTCTGACAAATGTGAACCAGTCAGGAATGGCATACTGTGCAGGACATGAATGTGAATGCGGGATAAACGTTATTGCCGACCAGCTGCATCAGTTCTTTGATTTTTTGTCACAGGAATTTGATGGAATATTTTCCATGGAAGATATCTGCGACATCAGGAAGGACAGGGATGCTTTTTTTAATAAGTTTGATATCCATATGGATTTTGATACGAATATCTTTGATTTCGGGCATGACGGGGAGCATCTGATTGATGACCTGAAAAAATACGCACCCTTTGGAAAGGATTTTGAACCGCCGCGCATTATACTCAGTTTTAACCGCCGGCATGGCATGATAAAACCGCTGAAGGAAAACCAGCATACAAAGATTTCACTTGCCCCTGCATTTTCATGCCTGCTCTGGAATACGGTGCCGGAAGAAGTGGTATCAGCTGATGGTACGGACACGGTGTATCTTACCGAGCAGCTTTCAAAATCTGTGTATATGGGTGAATGGACTACAAATTTCGTGGGGCAGGTTATCAGTTAACATTATTTCAGGATAATGTTAAGATTAGGAAGGAAATTATATTTGACCACGGATAAAGGAAAGGACAAGGCTCAATATGAATCATTACATAATGGAAAGATGCAACAATATCTATTATAATGTTAAGTCGTATCGTGATATCTTTATCATATGCTTCTACTATGAAATAATCCCTTTGTTTGAAATATATTATTTATGCGAAAACACATATTTTAACAGGAACATCAGTCTGATAATAGAAAATATAAAAAAGAATATGACTGAATACGACGGAGATTGTGAGATTTCATTTTCAGGAGAGGTAAGGACATATGACCTGACGGACATGGGAAGCAGTCTTCGTCTGGCAAAACTGACAGGATTTGTCAGCGACAGCCTGAATTATGTTATAACCTGTGATACCGACGATGGCTACAGCCCGGAAAAATATCCATATATTATGGGATACCATAACTGGAATTATGGCAGCTCGATGCTCGCCCTTTATCTGTGCGAAGTGTTAAGAACAGGCACGCAGGGGCAGCCTGTATTTGCACCGACGACACCGGCCGTAATGAACCAGTTCCATGAGGAATTATACAGCCAGTATTTTAAGAAAAATATGCCGGAACGCCTGAAATACATATATACGGACAGTCCTGATGAAATCAGGGAGAAAGATACACTTAGAATAAACGGGAGATACTTAAAACCTGTCGGGTATACAAATGCTTCAAGGGTAAGGCGGTATCAGTTTATGACGGGAAGACACGTAGACATAGCGCGCTTAAATGAAAAGCAGGCTGGCGCTGGTCTTGACAGGCAGGCGGGGATACTCGGGTACCGGATTCCTGATTTCAATATTCCCATGACGGGGCAGGGGGAACAGGAGGGGACAGAACGGTATTCTAATATTCTGGAAAGCGTTGTCTCCGAAGCAGAAAACCTGAAAAACCTTTTTCATGACAAAAATTATATCATGACATTGAAACTGAAACGGCAGTTAATCCTGGATTATCCAGAACTGGTATATGAAAAACAACCGGGAGAGGGAAGGGAAAACTATAAACCGGATATTAGATCAAAAAGGATAAGGTACTTATACTTCGCATACTGATATATGCTAAAGAATTATAAAAATCAATTGATCC
>ERZ779626.625-NODE-625-length-19967-cov-7.580504_pt1 | contig 19967 bp, 14 predicted proteins | sample MGYA00514209_ERZ779626 | MGnify/ENA primary metagenome ERZ779626 (study PRJEB29562, sample SAMEA4376713) | mouse gut metagenome | isolation source: Cecum | study: EMG produced TPA metagenomics assembly of the A DSS colitis mouse model was used to assess the...
TCGAACCTATGACCCTCTGCTTGTAAGGCAGATGCTCTCCCAGCTGAGCTAAGATTCCTTTTAGCCGATGAATCGCGCAACCGACTTTGTTAGTATACAATGAGACAATTCATTTGTCAACAAATTTTTGCTAATTTTTCTGCACTAATTTTTCTGCTGATTTTTTTACACTTTTTCCGCCCTTTTTCTTTCTATTATTTATCCCATCAGAGCGGTGCCGTCATGCTCTCCTCCCACCAAGTCCTCCTTCAGAATGACCCGGAAGCTTCCCTCTTCAAATCGAAAGCCCGTGGTTTCATCCTCGTACCAGAGATTGTCCGGCGAGGGCAGCCGTCTCACCACGTCCATGAGCTTTTGATGATTGTCGCCTGCGTTCCCCCCATAGCGGCTGTTGGGCACCATGGCGTAGTCCGCGTCAATAAGAGCATAAAGCTCTGTCAGGAAATTGAAGGCGTGATGGGCCACCTGAACCACGTCCGCCTTCCACATGGCAGCGGGAACCGTCCTGACCACCAGCTCCTCCGTCTCCGTACTGGTATCCCCAAGCCACACAATCGTTCCCATTCCCGTAGTCATCTTCAGAATGACGGAGGTGCAGTTGAAGTCATGAAAGGGAAAAACCTCCGGAGCCTCAAGCCTCACCGCGTCTTCATGGGTATACAGCACGTCAAAGCACACATTGGCCAAGACGATCCTCTGTCCGCTATGAAGCTTCAGGCACTTTATATTCGGACAGTATTCTCTAAGCGTGGCACGCAGACAAAAGAAGTCCGAATGCCCGGAGCATACCCTATGTGAGGGGAAGTTGAACATTGCCCGCTCTATCTCAAATGCCTCCGGATACGTCCTCAGAAGCCTTACGCAGGCCGCCATATGGTCGTCGTGGGCATGTGTGAAAATCCATGCGGCAACGCGAAGCCTCTCCCCCTCTGCCGTGCCGGTGATCCTGCGCAAAAAGCGGTACATCCCTTCCACCGCCTCCGCCGAACACTGGAGAATGTGCCCGCCGTCGATCATCACCAGACGATTGTCCCTTAAACGGATGATGTAGAACATGCCGCAGTTGGTGGTAGTAGGGCTGTGTCCGTTGCATGGGTCATAATAGAGACCATATTGATATATCTCCGCCGAATCCATGGTTCCCCACATGTGGGCAGCCGGCCCCTCTTCCATATAAGAATCAGAAAACTCGTCCAGCGGCACAGAGGCCTTGTCAGCAATGACGCGCACCTCCCCGGTCCTCAGCGTATAATAGACATACAGCAAATCTTCCCCCTTCATCAGCTGACAGCAGTCCACCGCCCCGGTATGGTTCTCAAAAACCTTCCGAAACCCCATTCCGCACAGCTTCTCCAGATATGCTTCGTACTCCCTCCGGCAGGTATCCACCACCAGCAGCATCCGGCTGTCCTCCTCCGTGACAGCTTCACTGTCGTTCTCCAGCATAGGCCCTGCGTTATATACAGCCGCCCCGCTGGTGCCTCCCTCATATGCCCATTCCCTCTCCCATTCCACCATGATTTTCCCCCTATTTGATTAATAGTATCAGCATGGTTCTCACTCTCTTGGTGATGAAATTGCATTCATTAGAACATGTATTTTATTTCTGTCCGGATTCTTTACCGTTTTTTGTAACTCTCTGTACTCCTCCTCATAGGAACCGCTGCGTCTTCTGTATCTATCCGCAAGATCCCAGAACCTATAATCATTATCACCGCCCAGAAGCACCCGATCAATTTCCTGGCAAAGGGCATCTATTTCACCCGCAGCTATAGTTTCCGGCTGATCATTTTCCACAATATAATCAATCGCGGCCGCCGCTCTCTGGTTATAATGATTCCAGACCAGAACAAAATATAGGACGCAGATTACAACAAAAAGGATCAAATATCCCATATCCTTTTTTCGCAGAGAAATTTTACCCTCCACACAAAGAACACACCACAGCACCAGTACAGAGGTCATGAGAATTTCACTGAACAAACTTTCACGAGTCCATATCTTTCTGTGCATATCATAAAGCAAAAATGAAATGATAAGCATAACCGCAAAATGAGCATACTGCCATGGCTTGGAACATTTTTTCCCCAAATCCTTTGCCCGCAAAAAAGCTACCGGCAACATCGGCAAGATGTTATAAACTACCGGTGGGCTAAAGACAAAAACTACCATATAATTTACCACAGCACTTATGCTTAAACTGCAAAATAGGCTTACCACACTGGAAAACATCTTTTTATTCATAGCCATTATTTCCCTTAACTCAACTTTGTTTGGTGCAGTTTACACAACAAACTGCGGAAACTGAAGCGCTAAATGACTAAAACATCTTTTGTACTACAATTTCTTATCATCCCCTTTATTTATCAATATAACACATGCATTTAATAACGTCAACATTATGTTTTCATATATAGTATTGGCGCAGCAATATGTATCCTGCCCTCTATGGGTTAGCTGAAAAAGAGTTCATTTCTGACCCACAAGATAAGGCAGAAAAACGGGGCATCACTCCCTGCCCCGGGCTATATCCCCTCTTTTTTCCCGTCGGTATCCCAGCGGCGTGCGATCCGTGTACCTTCTGAAAATGCGTTCAAAATAGGTGATGCTCTCGAATCCCACGAGCTCCGATATCTCCGTGACGGAATAGTCCCCGTGGGCCAGCAGCTTCTGGGCCCTTTTCACCCGAACCATATTGGCGTATTCGCTTACGCTGAAGCCGGTGACCTCCCTGAAAATCCGGCTCAGCCACGACCTGCTGATATAGAATCTCCCTGCCAGCTGATCCAGACTCTCTCTGGTTCCCGGATTGGCCTGCAGATACTCCGCCACTTCCTGCACCTTCTGGTATTTGGGACTCTGGGCCACCCGCTCCTCCCCCTCCGGCGGCGCGTCCTCCCCGCAGCGCCACAGCACCGCCAACAGCTCCAGCAGCTTCAGCCTCACCATCAGGTCATAGCCCCTCTGCCTATCCCGTATCTCCTCCCCCACACGAATCATCAATTCCTTTACGGCTGCCCCTGCCCTCTCCCCCAAACTCACAATCCGGCCCTTTTTGTCATACAGCTCCTCCAGCGTCATAAACCCGTTCCCCCGCAGGAACGCGTCCATAGGCGCTTCCGTGATCTGAAGCAGAAGCCTGCCGTGGCGGGCCACCCTTTCCATGCTGGTCTTGTGGATCTGGTTAGGCTTGATTAAGACCACATCCCCCGCCCTCACCAGATAAGTCTCCCTATCTATAAAATAATACCCCTCTCCCTCCTCCAGAAAATACAGCTCATAGGTATCATGAAAATGACGGCTCTTCATGGAATAGTCTTCCTCCCGAACCACCTGCTCCACCATCACCAGCCCCTCCAGCTCCTGCCGGAAAATCGTCCGTTCCATAATCCCTCCCCGCGCACTGTATCCGAAAGTACGAAAATACAATATCTAAGCATGATTCTACGAGATTATTATACTATTTTCAGGTAAAATGGCAATATAAAAATGCGGTTCCAATAATCTACGGCAAGCCTTCTGCCTCTGCCGGCACAAAAACCGCACCCTGCAAAAAAGGAGGAACCCAACCATGAACTATTCCCACAACAAAGTTTCCGACATTCAGATCGCCTATATCGGCGGAGGCTCCAGAGGCTGGGCCTGGTCCCTTATGACGGACCTTGCCATGGACGATTCCGTCAGCGGAACCGTCCGGCTCTACGACATCGACCAGCAGGCCGCAAAAAACAACGAGATCATCGGCAACCGCCTGAGCAGCCGCCCGGACGCCAAGGGCAAATGGCGCTATGCCGCCTGCCCCACTCTGGAGGAGACTCTTGAGGGCAGCGACTTCGTGGTGATTTCCATATTGCCCGGTACCTTCGACGAGATGGAGTCCGACGTCCATCTGCCGGAGCGTCTGGGCATCTACCAGTCCGTGGGCGACACGGCAGGCCCCGGAGGCATCCTGCGGGCATTGCGCACCATCCCCATGTTCGCCAAGATCGCCGCCGCCATCCGAGACCACGCCCCCAAGGCCTGGGTCATCAACTACACCAACCCCATGTCCCTCTGTGTGAAGACACTGTACCATGTCTATCCGGACATCAAGGCCTTCGGCTGCTGCCATGAGGTCTTCGGCACCCAGAATGTGCTGAAGGGTATCTGTCAGGAAACCCTTGGCCTAACGGACATACAGCGTCAGGACATCCACGTGAACGTGCTGGGCATCAACCATTTCACCTGGTTTGATCAGGCCTCCTACATGGGCATAGACCTATTTCCCGTCTATAGCGACTACATAGAAGCCCACTATGAGCAGGGCTACGGAACCGCCGGCTCCAACTGGGTGAGCAATTCCTTCAGCTGCGCCCATAGGGTAAAATTTGACCTCTTCCGACGGTATGGCCTCATAGCCGCCGCGGGAGACAGACATCTGGCGGAGTTCATGCCCGGAGAGGAATACCTCAAGGATCCCGACACCGTGGCCGGATGGAGGTTTGGCCTCACAACAGTGGACTGGAGAAAGAAGGATCTGCAAAAGCGTCTGGAGAGGAGCCGCCGTCTGGCGGCAGGGGAGGAGGAAATCTCCCTGAAGCCCTCCGGGGAGGAGGGGCTGATGCTGCTGAAGGCGCTCTGCGGGCTGGGCCGCACCGTCAGCAATGTGAACATCCCCAACACCCTGCTGCAGATTCCGAACCTCCCTTCGGAAGCCGTGGTGGAGACCAACGCTCTGTTCAGCCGGGATTCCATCAAGCCCGTGATGGCCGGAAAGGTTCCTGCCAACATCAGAGCCCTGCTCATGCCCCATGTAGAGAACCACGAAAGAGTTCTGCAGGCGGCCCTTACCTGCCATAGGGAGCTGGTCTATGAAGCCTTCGCAGAGGATCCGCTGGTGAAGGGCCGGGCCACGGAAGCACAAATCCGCAGCCTTGCTGACGACATGATCTCCAATACCCTGCGCTACCTGCCGGAGGGCTGGCGCTCATAGACAGATCCGGGCAGACAAAACGGCTGCACAGCGTTTTTGTCTGCCCGGCAAATCTTTCCCATAAACAATGGAAGCCACGCTTCGCGACTCTTCTATTGTCATGAGTAATTTAGCCTGCGAAGGACTTTAGACATTCCACAGTCTTTCGCAGGCCATCCGGTGCCCATTCTGATTGAATATTTACCAGTTTTCCATCTCTCTGATTTTTTGAGCAAGCCTTTTCTTGGATTCTTTAATCTTTTCAGAGGAGTCTTTGATTTTATACATTCTCTCCCGCATCCTCGCAAACTCTCTAATCTGTTTATAAGCATCATCCGCTGTATTTTCAGCCTCGTTCGCCTGCTTTTCACAGCTGTCCACAATCATACCCAAAGCCTTCTCCAGAGACTCTTCCCTATAAGAATCTTGCGATATCCTATCCAGAATCTGATCCATCAGCCCAATATCATATGTCCGGCCATCCCACCCCCCAAGAATATAGGCAAGCTCTGCATCTGTGTCGGACACTGCCTCTCTTGCATTGCGCAATTCCATCAATTTCCTGCTCTGAGGCACGGAACAGTACATGATGCCATAGTCCGAACAAAGCTTGTCCAGAAGCAGGGCCGCAGGGCTATCATATTGCGATAGCATATCCAGACATCGGATTATTTCATTTAGATATTCTACACGGTTTCTCCATATATCAGGATTTTTTTCCATACTTTCAAAAATCAGTCTATAGATTTCCGATCCGTAATATCCCTCATCCCTGATATCTATGCACGTATAGTCAAAATCAAATGGACTATATGTGCTGTTGCCATTATCCTGAATCAGCTGAAAGGATATGAGCGATCTCAAGCATTGGTTCATTTCCTCCTGCGTTTCTGCCGAGCAAAAGACATAAAGAAAAAAGGGTTCATACACTCTGGTTTTGCACAGCCGGCAGGTTTCCTTGATCAGATAAATCAACTGCGCCTCTTTAGGTTTCAGCTGGTTCTTGACTGTATAATAAAGATACTTGATACAGTCTCGCTCCGTAAATATATTATCCACATTCAAAAGGTTTACGTTCTCCACCAGCATCCTCACCCATTTCTGGACAAAAACCGGAATCCCTCTGGACAGCGTAGAGACACTCTTTTGGTATTTTTCTTCCTCCAGCCTATCCAGCCAAAACCTCCCTTCCTTCTCCCATCCGTTTTCTATGAGCCATTTCGCAAACTTCACACACCTCTCCTGATCCAGACGCTGCATCTCTATCTTTTCGCCGTTGGTATTCACATTTCTGGTGGCAATAATGCTTTTCATCTTTGAGGCGGGAATCGATTTCACAAACTCGCATATCTTCTCCTGATCCTCGGGCACCAACATATCCAGATCATCAACCATCAGCAAAACGGACTTTTTCTGCCCTATAATGTCTTTTGCCTCAGCTCCCTCGATTTTCTTATACCTCTCAGCCATTTCCTCATCGCTGAGGTCAAAGACATACTTCCATAGCTTACGTTTGAAAGAATCAAAATCTACTATATCATTGTCATCAGTTTGTATCATCTGCAGCGTTTTTGTAGTTCGATCCTCCAAATAATTCTGCTTTGCCGAAAGGAAAATAATCAGATCATACTCTGCCCTCTTAAGCTCGTTTCCCATTATCTTTTGAATAACATTCAGCAGAAGGGCTGTCTTTCCCAATCCACCCCCTCCTGCTATCACAAGAAAAGGCTGGGATTTCCTATCCGTACAAAAGCGGTAAACCACACTGCAATAGTCTTGCACAATAGATTCAAAATATCTATACTTATTATTCGCAACCTCCTCAAACATATGATAGCTGGATTTGTTCACCATGATGTTATTAAAGGCCGAAATATAAAAGTTCTCACTCATGTGCGTCATGGGAAAATCTGCCTCAAAGGTGAGCCGGCAAGACCTTTCACTGAGAATGACATCCTCGCTTTTATCATTGAGCCGTTCGTCAAACAAAGACCTTGCCTCTAATACCAGCTTATTGTTGGCCTTGGATATAGTGGAGTTGTACAGTGTAAATATCCCGTTTACAGGATCCTCAAAATAATGAATAAAGGGAGAGAGCTTGTAAACCTCCTTCTCCTCTGTGGCGCGATTTTCCACATAGTAATACAGCTGCCTCATACCTTTTTTGAACAGCCGCCCTTCCATGATGGGGGTAGTATAATTGCCGTCCATTCCAAAACAAATGCACTGAACCCTTCCTTCACTGGTCTCCCTCAGCGGAATCATGAAAAGATAATCATAGGCGTTGTCTGTATCACTGTCCGAAAACAGATGGCACCCTTCCGCAGCGATACCCTCCACCCACTTGTCGATCACATGAATCATTTGGTCGTTCTGGGCTGATATCTTATGTGCGTCCTGATTGCGATTATAGATCGGCTGCTTACATGTATTATCACAAATTTTTTCATACAGCCGTCTTTCTGACGAATACTGGCACAGACTCCTCATGGCTGAGACAAAATCTCCCAGAGAGGGCTTCTTATCAAACAGCAGCTTAACGATCTTGCTCTTTTCACTACTGGAGCATTTCCCATAGCATGCATCCCATAAAACCGCAAGCATCAGTCTTATCAGATATTCCCTCTTCATCAGCACCATAAAATCACGCATTTCTTCATTAGAAATAGACTCATATATGCTCCGCTTCTTTTTGAGCTTATCCAAAATAAAATCTCTCAAGCCTGCCCCTCCTTTATCTTCCGTTCATTCTCCGTAGAATCTCCCTAGCCTGCTTGAACTGGCTGGATTTTTCATCCGTCTCGTTTATGATCCGAATCAGCATTCTTTCATACTGATCCCGGATAACGTCCATGGCCGTCTTGTCCAAAATGGCAATAATATCATTCATTATCACATAATTCCTATCGTTCAGACTGCCTTCAAGCATTCTGTCAAGGAAACTGCTCATCTCCTCAACGGGATATAGATACCTATAGGCATTGGAATTCTCATTTCCGAATATTCCCTTGAGTCTGGACAACAGACGGGAAGCTGACTCCGGATCTTGTACATCCTGAGCCATCAGTCCTCCAAGGCAAGTCTGGAATACCTTGGAGAGTTTTTTGGAGGAGGCCACATTCTTAAGCAATGAACCGTAAAGGTTCTCATTTGCCAGATTGTCAGTCAGGAAGTAATAATTGCACAGCTGTTCCAGATCCGGGGTTCCCGATGCCAAAAAGGATGCCAGCATATAAACAAAACATTCTCTATCATCCTTCTTTTCCCCATATCTTTCCTTTATGTATTCCTTCGTCTCCGCATAATTGTTTTTTCCCAGCGTCAGTATGCCCCAGCCCCTATCCCTTTCTGCGGCCATCTCCAGCTTATCCATCACTACTTCAAGTATTTCCCGATCTTGTATATTGGCCAGAGCTTCCATATCCTCTTTCTTATTCACACGAAAGTCCATCCTCACCTTTTGCAGAATGGCTCCTCTCTTTTCCTCATCCGCCCGCTTAAACGACCAAAACAAGGAATCCCAGCCCGTTCTTTCTTCCCCCTGACCGAATATCTTTTCCAGCCTCTCCCTCAGCCATTTTTTCATAGCCCTTTCACGGAATTTATTGAGAAATGTATTCTGCACATACGCAAATATCTCACCATTTTTCTCGGCCTTTATTGCATCCTCAAATTTGGTCAGCATTATACTATCTGCGATGATTTCCGCTTCCGTCACCACATCTTTGTTGTTCCACGTCATCAGATACTTCAAAAGTTCTTCATAATTGCTGATAGACGGCCTGCTGATCAAAGCGTCAAATGTGGTCTTGCTATACATTTTTCTGTACAGCAGCTGTGATCTCAATATGTCATCGACCTCCTGATCCTTAAACTGCGGGTATTGGCCGCAAAGAGCAATAACGACATGGAGCGGCTGATACCATTCCCAGTTCACCAGCACATGCTTGACGACTTCAAAAAAGATATCCTTGTCCGATTGTTCATAGATGCAATGGACAGCCTTCACATAGGCCTCCATCTTGCCTGCGTCGGGGCCGCGGCCGTTCAGCTCCGTACCGAAGCACCCGTCTTCCAGCTTCAGCGCATACAGATAAGGTTCTATAGGATTTCGATCCCCATCAACCATAATCTTCTCTTCGATGGCTTCTTTGAGGGAATACCATAAGTAATCAGTGTCCCTCACTTCCCTCAGCGCTTTGAATTTGTTCCGAAAATACTCCACATCCTCCCTGAAAAACTGTGAACAAAAAATTAGGTCATCCTTATATTTGGTCAACACAGCATTCCCGATGAAATCCGCCCCCAGCTCTTGTACTCTGGAATGCTGCATTTGTTCAATTTCCTCTCTCGTATACCCTCTTTCCATCCGTCTCTCCCTTCATCTCCACATCGTATACCGAAATTACTTCGTCCTCTTTGTTCTTATGGTGTACAATCAAATCCATTGACAGCTGCTGGTCATCGGAAATAGAATACCTCACATCAATTGGAGTTCCTCTGTAGTCAGGATATATCAGCTCCGCCTTCCTATGGGTCAGACATCTCAGATTCGTGCTATAGGGTCCGTCGCCGGACAAAATTGAGACAACCACCTCCACGGGATTGGTGACTTCCAGAAAATTCTCCTTTACCTGAGTCTGCAGAGGAAGCATGGTTCCCTCCTTTGCCAGCAAAAAGGGTTCCCCACAAGGATTGTCAAGGTAGTAGTTCGTGTTCAGCACCGTTGCAGGCATCTCCAGATTGAAATAATTACCAAATAGAGCCGCCCCTCTTGCGACATCATCAGTGGGTATCGTGGAAAAACACACCTCAATGTCACTTCCACTGAATTTCTCCTCCAGCATATACCGGATGGGCAAGTATTGCGACATTCCTCCCGTCACAAACACATAAGACAGATCATTCAGCACATAACCTGATTTCCTCAGAGTCTCCCGAACTATGCCGAACACAGAGAGCTGAGCATCACAATCTGCGTCCGCTGTATTGTCACATAAGTCAGCCACCCACGCCACATAGTCACATCCTTTCAGTCGGATGTCCATAGAATAGTCTCCATACAGCTTTGCCACATGAATCGGCCCTTCATACTCGTCCAGATCCTCCCTCGACACCTTTGACAGCTTTTTCTTATATTCTTCTGCCTGACGCATTACTATGCCGCAGATTCCTTCATAATCATTGGCTGCCATGTCCTCAATTGACATTCCGGTCTCTTTTTCATATTCTTTTTCCACCATAAGCATCAGATGCTTCATTGCAAGCAGGTCAAAATCCATGCCCCCGAAGCAATGATAATTGTTGGACTGGCTGTGTCTCTGATCATCCTTGGCATCACGATTCATGAACTCCACAAAAAAATCGCTGAATATGATGGCATCTTTTTCTTCATCTTGCCTTCGTTCCCTGATCCGGAAAGTCTGTACCGTCACATCCGTGGTTCCCCCTCCGATATCCACAACCAGCACCGTTAAGCTGCCTCCTTTTTCCTCTTGCTTGCGGAACAGCTCTTCCCTCATATCAGGATTTTCCACCCGGTCATACAAAAAACTCAACAGCGCAGCTCTGGGTTCCTCCAAGACACTCACATTTTTGAAGCCCGCCTGAACAGCGGCCCTTTTGGTGTCCACAGAGGCAAAAATATTATAGGAAGCAGGATGTGTCACACAAATTTTTTTCTTGTCTACCTTCCTTTTTTGGTCAATGGCTTCCGCACATTTATCCAAAAATGCCACGGCAACATCCAGAGCCGTGTACCCTCCCTCGAACTTGTCCTTCCTGCCCGTGAAACGCTTCGTATTCATCAAAAAAATCGCATCGTTCCGCCCTTTGCCGGCATTGGATTCTGCATCCACGCCCACCAGCATTTTCTTCTTCGTAGGATCCTGAGGATCATTTTTAATACACAGCACCGACGGCATGCTCAAGCCGCTGATCGTATTGCTCACATCGGACCTGAATGCCTTCGGAACACACGAATACGTCATTTCCTCCTCGCCTTCCTCGTCCATAGGGAGCTGAAACGCCCCTTCATAGACCACCGTATTCGTTGTTCCCAAATCTATTCCATAGTACCTAGCCATAAGTTTCCTCCTTGTATATTCCTTCCCTATCCTTCATCATCCCTGCTGTATGCCTTCACACATCCCCCTCAGGACTGAAGTTCATGCTAACGGGCGCAAGAACCCGTTCTCCCATCACTTTCCATCCCGGATACCGCACCACATATCTTCCGTTGCTTTTTTCTATGTCATCATCATATCGACATTGCTCGTTCAGCTCATCCGTTTCCGAAAATACTTCATCGACCTTGTCAGCCCCCTCTGCCTCAATCCCTAAAAGCCCCAATACATAAAACAGTCCGTTCAGGCTGTCTTTGACCTTCCTTTCATCAAAGGAATCGTATCCATAACAGCTCCTGAACAAATCGTTCAGGATATATCCGAAATCTTTGTCCCCAAAATACCTCACTGCCCTCTTCAAGGTATTTATATCCTCACATTCCACCCTCTGTTGCAGCTCACTGATGATCCTATCCTTCTCCTCCAGAGACTTGCTGGTGAACCGGCTGTTGAACGCGTCCCGAATCATATGGTAAATATTCACGATCCTTTCCTTCCGCTCCATCAGACAGCTCAAAATCTCTTCATCGACGATGCCCTGCACCGTACAGTACCTCTCTGCCAAAAAGGATATTATATCATTTTCTTCATCCTGATCCACTCCTACAAAATTGATTCTGGCCGCCATTTCGCTGACCTCCTCGCAGATCGCGTCCATATCCCTGCAGGACCGCAGGCTGACCATTACATACTTCATCGTATAGCCATACGCTAAACATCTCGCAATCTGGGGAGAACGTATATCTTTCACATTGCCGGCGATAATCAGCGTCCGGACGGCATTCAGCAGCTTATCTTCTTTTATCGCATTGTAGACCATCTTCTGGTTTTTTTCCGTGAGCGCAACACCCGGATATGTCTGGGGCCAATGCTTCTCCAAAAGCTTTTCAAATTTATCCGATTGTCCTGAATATAGTTCCTGATTTCGTCTGAAATCCAGAAAACACTCCTCCAGCAAGCCCTCTAACTTGACGGAATTAAATCGAGAAACAAATATATTTTCAGAAAACACCTTGCCCTCTCTCTTTGTCACTGCCTGAAGAAGTCTGTCATACAAATCCTGAAGGCTGTTCTTTTCTTTCTGCAGCAGCTCCCATGCGGTGTCAGAAAGACGATATTCTACCTTCTCCCCAAAATATGTGGCAAGATCCAATTCCACTTCCTGCTTCACAAACAACCTTCCACTGGGGATGATCCTTTTCAGCAATTCAAATATTTTATCCCCTTCTCCCGCAGCCGTAAATTCTTCTTTATCAAAATACAGCATCAAGGCATATCTGACCACCATCCTCTGAAGATTGGAGTAATAGGGGTATGCCTCGGCAGTTACTTCTATCCCCCTTATAATATCCATGGCAGTCTTCCGGAAAGTACTATAATAACTTTTGGCACACTCATAGACATTGCTGCCTTCTGCAGACTCCGGAAAGAAATCTTTCCAGTACTCAGACAGCGCTTCATTTATTTCCCGCCTGCTGCATATAATTTTGGCCAGCAGGATATCCAGCTTTAGGTATAGATCGCAAATCAGATCCTCCGCCACTCCTCTCTCTGAAAAATAGCCCCGGGGGATCCTGTTTCTGCTCTTTCTCGCCATTTTTAATTTTCCTTTCCGCATTTTAATGTTACAATTCATACGATATCATAGGCTTCATATGCCCGTTTACACTCACTGCTTCTGGAAAAATTGACCTGACACAATTCTTCATCCTGAACCCTCTTGATGCTGCAAATGGCTTCTTTGATGCTTTTCCCTGTAGCAGGATCTACACTTTCATTATGAAAAAAATATTTAATCATATCATAACCTATGATAAAGCCATAAGACCGAATGGGAACATACTCATAAACCAAGCCTTCAATCCCTTTGTCTTCTTGGAAAGCTCTATACCTGCCTTTAGACATTATATGATTTACGCATTTGACAAAACGATGATATTTATTATCTGTCTCTGATCTAAGCTGCCAAAAAGACGCCTGTACAATTTCCCACGGCAAATCTGCTTGTTCCATATACGCAAGCACGCGATTGGCCTGCAGATTCGCATTATTCAGCGCCAGAACATAGGCCAAGCTTTCACATGCAAGCTTCTTGTCAAATGCAAATATCCGCTCCAGCAGACCGCCCAGCTGCCCATAGCTGGCAAATTCCACCGTACCCCTAAGGTATCTCCACCATAGTGCATAATTACTGTCCTCCTTCAGAGCCTGAACGCCTGCCAAAAAATATTTCTCCAGCCAATAGAAAGATTGATCGTCGTCCTTCAGATAATTCATGACATATGCCAGACATAGGCATACCTTTCTCTTATTCTCCTCTTTCTCTGCCTCGTCAAGCAAACGGAAACATTGCTCAACGCACTCTTTCCATTTTCTGGCGGAAAGAAAGACAATTACTTTTCCAATATGTATGACATATCGATCTACGTCCCCCTCTTCCTCCATCCTTTCAAAACCGCCAAGGAACACTTCTGCCTGCATTTGATCCAGAAGCATTAGATTGCGCTTATGGTTCAGCAGATATTCTTTCAGCAAATCGCTGTCTATTTTCTTAGCCAGAATACTCAACTCGTTTTTAAACAGCTCATATGCCTCAAAACATATGTCCGCCCCCAATCTGTTCTTTTCCTTTATAAACTTGCCGATCTTGACTGCATCATTCTGATCCAAGTCTTTTTTCTTATGAGCAATGCCGTCCTCGAATTCTACTTCCGAAATCGTATCTATTGATATCTTTTCAGGAAACCCCACATCTCCCGTCAAGTGCAGATACTGCCCATCTATTCCTTTCAAGGTATAGGACATGCCTTTGCTCCCGCCCTTTGAGAAAATCTTGATTTTATGGTTGATACCGGAATTAGACAGCAGTTCTTCTACGCCGATCCTATTCATCCCACGCTCCTCTCCGCAAAGATCCACTTCTGCCGACTTGCCTCTCTTCAAACTACAGAGTCAGTATAACACATATGTCATAATTAGTCCAGTTTCAACCAGAAAAATCTCTTTTCACATAGACAGTGCTTCTAGCAGCCCCTGAAGCCATCATCCTCCATATGCCCCCACCGCATCCTCGTACATTCTCCGAAACCTTTCCCTCAGCGAATCCGGCTCCAGCACCACGGCGTCCCCGCCGAACTTAAAGAAATAAACCACCGCCTGATAATAAGGAATGTCGAATATATAGATATCTTTTTCCTCTCCCTCAATGCCGGAATACATAGGCCTCTGAAACGTCCACTGCCTATAGTGCTTTATTCCGTCAGGGCTGAGGCGGATCCGCATATGGGTGACATCCGCTTCATTTAAGAGATACTGGATTCCCACGCTGTCCGCCTTCCTTTCCAGCGCCGTCCGCACCGCCGCGGAAACGGGGCTTCTGTAGACGCACTCCAGAGACTTCCCATCAATTTTGTCTATTCTGTAGGAGCCGAAACGCTCCTCTCCGTTTTCCGAACACACCACGGCGGCCAGATACAAGTGAGTCTCATATTGGTCCGCCCGGAAAAATACAGGCTTTACCCTATGTTCCTCCTTCCCGTCCAATCTGCAAAACCTTATGACGGATCCGTCTTGTATATAGCCTTGAATCTTCTCAATGATATCCCGATAATAAATCTTCTTCCGGGTGAGGAAATCGGACTCCGCGTAATCCTCCATCACGGCGCGAATATACTTGGAAGCGCGCTTCTCTGAATATTCCTTAGATTCCTCGGAGCCTTTAAGAATCCTCAGAGTCTCCCCATTCAGACTGATGACCTTGCTGCAGGCCTGTTCTTTGGAAAGCAGCCCCTTCACTTTTTGCCTCAGCTCCTCTCTATAGGCCTCCGCAATCTTTTCGGCAAACCGCCCCAATTCTTCCGTGCCCCCGTCCCCCTGTATCCTTTCCAGCTCCCCTCTCTTCTCATGAACCCGCCTTTCTATGCTTGCGTCCGACTGCGGGTAAAAGCTGCAGAATATCTTGTTGATAAAGGTATGGTAAGCAGGCGCATCCCTTTTGCCCAGACAGCCGAACATGACACAGTCATTCTCTATAATATCCTCCGCATGCTGGGACAGCCCTATTCTCTGCTGATTGTTGGTATCCTTATCCACTGAAAATCCCATACGGTCCCCCCTTTTAGTCCATGGTTCTCTGTGCCGTTTTTGCCCCGGCTGTATCTGCAAAATACAGCCTAAAACCACCTGACTTGCTTCCGGCATGATGCCCAAGGCTTTCGTTTCCTTATTCCTTATATCCATATGTATCCATATCATTGTAATTCATTTCATTACAAAAATCAACCAATTAATCCCTATATTATCTAGTAAAATAATGATTTATACTTTAAAAACATTACAAATATATTTTATACAGTTGCTGGAAATGTCATATTGATATCCATATAATAGGATTATAAACGGTTTGAAGGATGTGTCCCGCCGTTCTAAGGCGCTTACGCCTGCAGTGCCGAAAACGCAGGCTGAAAAAAGAGATTGAAGGGAGGAATTCAAATGAAAGACAAATTATCCATCGTATACGACATGACCCTGCGGTGTCCTTGGGACTGCCCCATCTGCTGCATGGGGGCCAAGACAGAACAAAGCGCATGCCGTCAGGAGCTTTCCTTTGACCAGAAGCTGGAGGTGATTGACAAGATTGCCGAAGCCACACAGCTGCGGGATATCCGGGTGGACTTCTCCGGGGGAGAGATCTTCACGGATCTGCGCAATGTGGAAGTGATCGAATACGCGGCACGGCTTCTGGGGCAGGACCGCATCGGCATCAGCTCCTCCGGCTTCAGGATCGATGACGAAATGGCCCTGCGCCTCTCCAAGTGCATATCCGAATGTGAGATGACCATGGACACTGCGCCCGGGCAGCCCTATCCCCTGCGCCCCATGGGGTATGCCATCGCCGCGGCAAAGGCGGCGCCGTTCCTGAAAAAACATGGCATCTCCACCGGCATACAGACAGTTCTGGCCCGCTCCAACTGCCGCGAGGACATCCTTCGGAATGTCTATAAATGGGTCTGCCAAGAAGGCATCGACTGCTGGAGCCTGCTGAAGTTCTACCCCTCAGGAAGAGGCGCTGCGTACCCTCATGAAAAGCTTGACCCGGATCAGGAGGTCTGGGCAGTCCGTTTCATCCAACAGCTGGATGAAGCAAACCCCTCTCCGGACAAACCTAAGGTGGACTTCCATTACACCATGAAGGGACATCCCAAGCACAGCGATGAATGCCGCTGCGTGAAAAAATCCATCGGCATCATGCCCGACGGAAGCGTTACCTCCTGCTTCTGGGCCGTGGATGCCAATACGGGAATCATCGCTCCCAAATTCAAGCTGGGAAACCTCAGGGAACAGAGCCTCACGGACATTATCAGCGGGGCCGCGGCAAAGTACTGGCTTTGCTGCAGTCATCACTGCGAACTGACAGCCGCCTGACAAAGGCGGCCGGAAAGGAGAAGATCATGAAAATATTTCTATCGTTGAGCCTGCTGTCAGGAATGCTGGAACTGGGAGCAGTGCTTTGGGCCTTTACGGAGGGACTGCCGATCTGGGCCGTCCTATCCATGGCCCTTATGTACCAGCTGGGAAACCTCCTTTGCATTCCCGGAAAGACCAGACCCCGGCTGGCCGTCTGGCTGGGGCTGGCAAATCTGGCCCTATATGGAGCAGGGCTTTGGATGGAAAATACGGCCTTCACACCAGTGTGGCCTCTTCCGCCCTCTCTGTGCCTGAGAGCCCTTCAGATAGCCCTATCCTCGCTTTGCATCCAGACAGTGCGGGGCGAATACAAAGCCGCCTGCCCCACATGGCTGAAACGAACCTTCCGGATCGCCGGATTCGTTCTGGCTCCTCTTATGGTCAGCTTTCCCCATGCAGGAATGCTTCTGTGCATCCTCCTGCCTTTGGGAGCCGCCCTATCCGAAAGCAAGGCCCCCGCGCCTGCGGAGCCGGTTCAGGACAGCTCGCCTGCCCCAAAAGGCCTCTCTGCAACTATGATACTTCACCAGATGCATTATTTCGTGTATACTTATATCATGCCCCTGACCGTAGCGGCGCTGACAGACAGCATATACGCCGCCGCTGCCCTATACGGGCTTACATGGGTGGTGTACCTGCTGCCCCAGCGGCTGGAGAAAAGACTTACGGACAGATTGTACCGAACGCTCTTTTTCCTGCTATGCCATGGCGCGCTTGCCCTGACCATGCTCCTATTGAACGAAGCCTTTTCTCTAGGAAACATCAGGCTGGGACTTGCGGCATGGCTGCTCACGGGGCTGGGCGGAGGCAGCGTATTCTGCATCAAATACCTCACTCCCCTCAGCCAAAAGCGCAATATGCCGCTGTCCGAGAATATCGGTCACTTTCTGGGCACGGCGGCTGCGGTCCTCATCGCACTGAACATGTCCAAAGGCCCCGAAGACCTCCAAAGCCTGCTGATGGGGGCAGCCGGGCTGGGAGCCACACTGACAATATACTCTTGCATATTTGTAATGCTTACCCTACTCACTGCCTTAGGACTCTGCTCAAAGCACCTGCTAAAAGAGCCCCGCGTCAAAAAGGCCAAGCTTTCAAAACAAGGAGAGAAAAATGACCTCATCATGCAAAAATGCTGCACAGCAGAACACGGAACACAAGAAATCTCAGGACAAAGCAGCTATGAACCAAACCAGCCCCCACAAGACCCTTCCGGAGAATAGAAATGCTTCGGACGGGAATGCCGCGGAAAAAGCCGTCTCAAAAGAACACTGCCTATATTCCAAGTCCAAGCTTCCGGCCGCTGACTACGTGATCAATCCCTACATCGGCTGCACCCACAACTGCCTATATTGCTACGCCAGCTTTATGGGCAGATTTACGGGGCATAAGGAAAAATGGGGAACCTACATCGAGCCCAAACGCTTCTCCTCCATGAAGCTGCCCCGGAAACAAGAGGGGACCACCATTCTGGTAGGCTCCGTCACGGATGCCTACAATCCGGCAGAAAAAAAATATAGGCTGATGCCGGGCATATTGGAGGCTCTGAGAAATTCCAAGGCCCATGTGGAAATCCTGACCAAGTCAAAGCTCATCCTCCGGGACATGGAGCTGCTAAGGCAGATCCCAGACCTCTCCGTGGGCGTATCTCTGGCCTTTTCCTCCCAGCAGGACGCCGGGAATCTAGAGCCCGGAGCCGCCAGTGTCCAAGAGCGTCTGGATACCCTGAAGTCCCTCCACCAAAACGGCATAAGCACCTACCTGTTCGTTGCCCCCTATTTTCCGGAAATCACCAATCTCCGGCAGCTGGTAGCCTCCACGGAGGGTTTCGTGGACAGCGTGTGCGTGGAGAACCTGAACCTGCGGGGCAGCTATAAGGCTACGGTTATTGAATATATCACAAATCACCATCCCCGGCTGCTGCCGCTGTATCAAGAGATTTATGTAATGGGCATGGGCAAAGCCTATTGGAACCGTCTGGAACAGGAGATGGCGGAGCTGAGAGAACATATGAAGGTGCCCCTGATCTCCTATCTTTACCATGAGGAAATCAAAAAATAAGAAAAAAATAGCCATAACCATGAGAAGGGAGGGCCGGGCAGTCCGTCCGGCGAAAAACAGATGGAGCAAAAAACAGCTTTCGGCGGAATAGAATTGAAAAACCCTTTGACTGCCTCCTCCAGCCCCCTGACGGAAAGCCCGGAGCGCATAGAGCGCTGTGCAAAGGCCGGCTTCGGCAGCGCAATTTTAAAGACAGCTTCACCCTACCACCGAGCCCAAGCCGGATACGGCCGAAAAGTTGTCTTCATAGGGGAGGACTATTTTGCAGACGCTTCTTTCCAGAGGGAAATCCTCACCGAGGAAGAAGGCCTGACGCTTTACAGAAAGGCCCAAGCCCACAAAGGAGACATGCTGCTGATTCCCAGCGTCAGCGCAAGTTCACTGGAGGCTGCGGACTGGCTGGGAATATGCCGTAAGTTTCAGGCCATGGGAGCGAAGCTCCTGCAGCTGGACTTCTTCTATCTGGGTTCAGTCATCTGCGGCCAGAACGAAGACTTCTACTTGGATCTGGAACAGCTGCTGTCCCGGCTGCGGCAGGAGCTGGACTGCCTCATAATGCCCAAGCTGAACTTCGGCCTCGACCCGGAGCTGGCCTGCAGAGCCCTTGCGAAAGCGAAGATCCGGCAGGTATCCCTGCTGGACTCCATACGGTTCCCCCTGCCTGCAAGGTTCGGCCTGCACCCGGAGACCACATCCTATTTCGGCCCAAAGCAGCTGCCCCTGACTCTGCTCTATCTGCAGCATGCCGTAAATTACGAGCTTGAGGTCTGCGCCGGAGGGGGCATTGCCAAAGCGGCGGATGCGGACCTGCTGCTGGAAAACGGCGCAAAACTGGTACAGACAGCCTCCTACGTGCTGAAGAACGGCTTTTCCAAGGCTCCCCTATTACTGCATAAAGAGCCGGTTCCCATGGAATCCCACCGCAGGACATGGTGCGATGCCCGCCACTACGAAGCGGAGGGCTGTGAGCGCTGCGGTTTCTGTCTTGGGGTTCCGAAATAATAGGAGGGCAGAGACGGATTTGAAGCTCAAAAATTTTCCAGAAAAATTTTTCAAAAAACTATAGCCAAAACCAAAAAAATCTGCTATACTAGGTTTCGTACTCGACCGATACGTTCAGGTCAGTGTAAGATGCAGATATGGTTCATTGGTAGAACGCTAGCTTCCCAAGCTGGAAAGGCGGGTTCGATTCCCGTTATCTGCTTTTCCCCTTTTATACGCCGCAAGCCCTTGATTTTTCAAGAATCAAGGGCTTGCGGTTTTTTATCGGCAGGCTTGTTTTCCGCAAGCCGCTTTCGGTCTTTTCCGGCAGGCTCTGTTTTCTGCAGGCCGCTTTCGGTCTTTGCCCACAAGCTCTGTTTTCTGCA
>ERZ779626.630-NODE-630-length-19913-cov-6.676906_pt1 | contig 19913 bp, 24 predicted proteins | sample MGYA00514209_ERZ779626 | MGnify/ENA primary metagenome ERZ779626 (study PRJEB29562, sample SAMEA4376713) | mouse gut metagenome | isolation source: Cecum | study: EMG produced TPA metagenomics assembly of the A DSS colitis mouse model was used to assess the...
GCTTTGCTCCGGGAGGCGGAGCGGGAGGAGGACAAAGCGCTCCATACAGACCTGCTCAAACTGTACGACTGGGCCTTTGAGGAGCTGCACAGCCGGCGTCCGGGGCAGGTGTTCCTCTTCCAGGAGCGCCGGTGGAAGGACGGCCCTCTGGACTGCGGCCCCTGCGGTGTTGACGGAGTTTTTTGGACCTATGCAGAACTGACGGCCTACTTAAAGGAGTACGAGGAGTCCTATCAGGAACGTCCTCTGGGGTATCCCGATGGGATAGACTATATGGGATATGTGGAGAAGTGGGCCGAGGTGGACAGCAAAATGCAGGCCACCCTGGGCTTAGACGTCTTCTTAGTAGACCGAAAGATCATCATCCCGCAATTTCACCCCTGGTATCTGGAATTTGTACGCGAGGACGGATACAAGGAACTGGGCATCCGCTATGAAGCCGAACGCATTCACAGCTGCTACACGGGCCATACGACCTTCCCTCTCCCCTTCCGCTCCGGGGACCTGGTGCAGGTGGAGGTCCCGAGCATGGCGAGACCGCGGTATGGCGTCGTGATCGTCGTGGAAGCCTGCGGGCGTTACATCTGGCTGGCGTATATTGAAAACGGCTGCCTAGAGTGCATGGACCTGAGCTACCGGTACTATGACCTCACTTCCGATTGGCGGGTCATCGACTGGACCCGGCCTGTCCAGCCCTCGAACCTGCCGGAGGGGCACGGCCTGCTGGCAGAGCTGAGCGACGCGCTGCACGCACTGGATGAACAGGATGTTGCGACGGTTGAATCTTTGTTTTTCGGTGTGTTGGGGGAGGAACACTTCCACCATGTCCGAAAGGTTTTCCGGGCACCGGAGCCGATCCCACTGGCGGAGCTTTTGGATGATTGAGTCCCCATGAACCCCTTGCGCCGCAACGGGTTCACACCCCTTACTAATTCTATAAATGAGCAAATTCACAATATGCACAAAAATCAGGCCGATTTGTACTTCTGTCAAAGACAATTTCATCTAATTTAGGAAGACGTGTTTTTGCGGAAAAGATTATGCTTTCAATGTATGGAGTCATCAGTATGTCTATAAGTACAAAACTCCGGAAATGGGAAGAACGCTATATCAAGAATATTCTGCTGGAACCATCCGAACAGAACAAGATTTTTTAGCTCGGCTGCGTGAATTGGAGGCGATTTGAATGAATGATAAAAAGATTTACATTGTGGCGAAAGTTTTCGATAAGCCCGGCAGCTTGGCATATCTCTGTAAGACACCCAATGAAGCCAGATGCCTGCCAGGGACACTGGAGGCTCTGCGGGCTGAAGGGGTCCAGATCGTTATTTTGGACTCGCCGGAAATCTATTCGGAGTATGCGCCATATTCTTATGTGGAAGACATGAAAGCATTTATCGACAAAGTCTGCCAATTAAATCGAATTGCCTGATAGGGCCCAACCCCATTACCCGAGCCCTTTACCAGAGGAAAACAGGGCTTGTCCGCCCCATTTTCCTACCCGATGAAAAAAGCCGGAATCCCTTGCGGCTCTAGGGCTGAATGGCCCTTACTTAAATTGCTAACTTCGGCGAGGGCCTGCGGCTGGCGAAGGACAAGATGAACGAGAAAAACGTCTACTATATGAACCCGGCCTTTGACAAATGAAAACAAAAAGAGCGGCGGTAAACCGCCGCTCTTTCCCATTATTCCAGCATCTTCGCAAACTCGTCCTCCGTTAAAACAGGAATCCCCAGCTCCTCCGCCTTTTTCAGCTTACTCCCTGCGGCCTCTCCGGCCACCACGTAGGAGGTTCGCTTGGAGACGGACCCGGCGGCTTTCCCTCCTCGCTCCTCAATCAGGGCCTGGGCAGCCTTACGGTCGAAACGGCTGAGAGTCCCGGTGAGGACGAAGGTCATCCCGGCGAAACGGTCGTCCACCAGCTCCGCCGTACTCTCCATGTTGACTCCGGCGGACTTCAGGCGGGCAATCAGGTCCTTGGCCTGGGAGGAGGACAGATAGTCCACCACACACTGGGCCGTTATGCCGCCCACGTCGTCAATTTCCGTCAGCTCCTCCACTTCAGCGGCGCACAGGGCGTCCATTGTGCGGAAATGGGAGGCCAGCACCTTCGCCGCCTTCTCCCCCACCTGCCGGATGCCAAGGCCGAAAACCAGCCGGGAGAGGTCGTTGGCCTTGGAGCGCTCAATGGCGGCCAGCAGGTTTTCCGCAGACTTCTTCCCCATACGCTCCAGCTTTGCCACCTTTTCCGCTTCCAGGTCATAGAGGTCCGCCGGGTTTGCCACCATGCCGCTGTCAATGAGCTGCTGGATCACGGCGGGGCCGCAGCCGTCAATGTCCATGGCGTCCCGGCTGGCGAAGTGCGTCAGGTTCCGCAGGAGCTGGGCGGGACATTCCGCCCCGGTACAGCGGATGGCGGCGCCGTCCTCATCCCGGCGGACCGGCGCGCCGCAGACCGGGCAGACCTCCGGAAAGCGGTACGGCTCCGTTCCCTGGGGGCGCTTGGAGCGGTCTACCTCCACCACCTCCGGGATGATCTCCCCCGCCTTCTGGACGATGACCGTATCTCCGATTCGAATGTCCTTTTCTGTGATGAGGTCCTGATTATGGAGCGTTGCGTTAGTGACGGTTGTCCCCGCTAAGCGGACAGGGGTCAGCACTGCCTTGGGGGTCAGCACGCCGGTACGGCCCACCTGGATGACGATGTCCAGCACCTGGGCGGGCTTTTTCTCCGGCGGGTACTTGAACGCCACGGCCCACTTCGGAAATTTCGCCGTACTTCCTAATTTTTCACGGTCAGTCAAGGAGTTTATCTTTATAACTGCGCCGTCAATATCAAAGGGATATTCCAGCCGTTCGTCGTTGATCCGGGCAATTTCCGCCTGGCAGGCGGCGGCTCCGGAGAGGGTCTTATGGGGAATCACGCGGAAACGCTGTGAGGCTAAATAGTCCAATGTCTCCTGGTGAGAAACAAATTCCTTTCCCTCCGCCAGCTGCAGGTTAAAGACCTGGATATCCAGCTTCCGCTCCGCGCAGACCTTCGGGTCCAGCTGGCGGAGGGACCCGGCGGCGGCGTTTCGGGGATTTGCCAGCAGGGGCTTTCCCTGAATCTCCCGCTGCGCGTTCAGCTCCTCGAAAACCGCCCGGGACATGTAGACCTCCCCCCGGACAATGAGCCGGGGCAGCTTGTCCGGCAGAACCATGGGAATCGACCGGACGGTTTTCAGGTTCTCCGTCACGTCCTCTCCTGTCCGGCCGTCTCCCCGGGTGGCCCCCCGGACAAACACGCCGTCCCGGTATTCCAGGGCCACGGACAATCCGTCGACTTTGGGCTCCAGGGAGAAGGCGGCCTCTTTTCCCAGCGCTTCCTCCATCCGCTCACAAAATTCCGCCACTTCTTCTCCACTGAATACGTCCTGGAGGCTCTCCAACGGGACCTCGTGGGCATAGGAGGCGAAGCCCTCCAAGGTTTTCCCTCCGATCCGCTGAGTGGGAGAGTCCGGCGTGATTTCCTCCGGGTGCTGTGCCTCCAGCTCCTCTAGGCGGCGGTTGAGCATGTCGTACTCATAATCGCTGATAGTGGGTGCGTCCAGCACGTAGTATTTGTAGCCGTGCTCGTTCAGCGCGTCCCGCAGCTGCTTGATCTCTTCGCGGTAATCCATGGGGCCCTCCTAATTCAGTATATAGTCCTTTGCGTCGCTCTCATAGCTCTCCGGCGTGGAGCTGAAATACGTGTAGGTATCCGGCACGGACCCCACAATGACCGTCTCTGCCACGGTGACGGCATTGGAGACGGTGGTGGCCGCGGAAAATCCGGGCAGCAGGATGCTGACGGCCACATCGATGTTCAATACAATCTGGTGCTTGGTCTGGTTGATGCCTGCCGAGGTGAACTCGTTTTCAAAATTGGCGGAGGAAGAACCCACCGACTCCATCCTTACGGAGATCCGGGGCCCCCGCCCCGCCAGAAGCACGGAGCCGGTAAGGCTGCCCACCGGTATGGAGAGGTCCCGGGCGGACACCTGGTCAATCCGGACCAGGATAATATCAAGGATGTTGGACTGCAGGCGGTTGAAGGCCGCCATGTTGCTGTAGATGGCGGTAATCCGCCCTTCGTTGTCTTTTTCAAACGTAATGAGGTCGCTGTAGGTGATGTTTCCGCTGTCGATCGCTTCGCTCACCGCCTCGGAAACAATGCGGTTCACCATGTTGGAGACGCGGGTAGTCGCCAGGCTCACCAGGATCGGCCGCATCTGTATTGTGGCAAAAATCGCCGTGGCCAGGGAAACCGCCATGACGGAAAAGGCCAGAACCCCCAGCAGGTTCCGCCGGGTCATTCGCCGCCGGTAGTAGAAAAAGCCCATCCGTCACCACCCCCGGGACACTGTATGCGCCGGGGGCTTGGCTTTATTTCAGCCCGTTCACGATCTCCTTAAAAACCCTTCCCCGCTCCATGAAGTTGGCGAAGCGGTCAAAAGACGTGCTGGCGGGGGACAGGATTACCACATCCCCCTCTCCGGCCCGGCTCCGGGCCAGAGAGACCGCCTGGCGGTAATCCTCCACGTCCACGATTTCCAAGCCGCCGTAGTTTTCCGCCTGTTCCACAGAGGAGCGGATCACTCCGGCGGTGGCTCCGCAGAGAATCAGCAGCTTCACATGGCCGTTGATCACGGGGCCCAGGCTGTCGTAGGAGATCCCCTTATCCTTCCCTCCGGCGATGAGGATAACCTTCTCCCGGAAGGAGTTCAGCCCCGCGATGGTCCGGTTTGGGCTGGAGGCGATCGAGTCGTTATAGTACCGCACGCCGTCCAGCTCCCGCACCAGCTCGATGCGGTGCTCCACGCCGCCGAAGTCCTTGGCGAACTTCCGGATAATCCCGTCTGGGACCAGCCCGTCTACAGCGGCGATGGCGGCCAGGTAGTTCTCCACATTGTGGGCCCCGGGGAGCTTAATCTCCGCCAGCGGGAGCACCCTGCGGCGGCCGGTGTCATTGGATACCCAGACTGCCTGCCCGTCTCCGGAGGTGTCCGGCGCAAGATAAGCGCCCCGCTCCACCGTCTTCCGGCGGCTGAACGTACGGAGGCCCCCCAGTTCCCGGCCGATAAAGGAGCTCGTGACCTCATTGTCGGCATTAAAAACAGCAATATCTTTTGGTGTCTGGTGTGTAAAGATGTTTCCCTTTGCGGCAATATATTCGTCGTAATCCTTGTGAACATCCAAATGATTGGGCGAAAGGTTCGTGACGACGGCGATATGGGGGCTTCGGGTCATGGTCATCAACTGGAAAGAGCTCAGCTCCAGCACGGCGACGTCCTCTGCCGTTATGCCTCCGGTCTCCGCCAGCAGCGGGTGGCCGATGTTCCCCCCCAGGTGAACGGTGTGCCCCGCCGCTCGGAGAAGCTCCGCAATGATGGTGGTGGTAGTGGTTTTCCCGTCGCTGCCGGTGACGGCGATGATGGGACAAGGACAGACCGCAAAGAACACCTCCATCTCGCTGGTCAGTACGCTCCCCCGTTCCACGGCGGCGGTAAGCTCCGGCAAATCGGGCCGCATCCCCGGGGTGCGGAAAATCACGTCTTCCGTCAGGTCCTTCAGATAGTCCGGCCCCAGCCGGAGGCGGCAGCCCTTTCCCTCCAGCTCCTCCGCCAGGGGGCCCAGGGCTGCCCGGTCCTTTTTGTCGCAGGCGGTCACCGCCACGCCCCGGGAGAGCAACAGCTCGATGAGGGGCCGGTTGGAGACACCAATGCCGATGACGGCCACGGTTTTGCTGTGCAAAGAGGACAGATACTCCTCAAATCTCACGGAAATCGCTCCTTATCCTCCCCGTCTGAGGACGGGATTTTTCTCTTCATCATAGAAATGCTTCCTGGATGCCAATCGGTCAATCGCTTTCCTATTTTACCACGCCGGACCCTTCTCGGCAAGACTTGTCTGGGGAGGAAATTTGTGATATTCTGTCAGGCGAAACGAAAAAGGAGATTTACGATGGAACCGCTGTTTTTTCAAATCGGCCATATTCCCGCCGCGCTCTGGGGCCCGCCCTCGGAGCGGGTGATTGTCGCCGTCCACGGGGCGCAGTCCAGCAAAACGGACGTTCCCTTCCGCCTCCTGGCGGAGGCCCTCCCCGGCTGGCAGGTCCTGAGCTTCGATCTTCCGGAACATGGAGACCGCAAAGACGAGCCCACTCTCTGCAAGCCCCCGGTCTGCGTCCGGGAGTTCTCCGCTGTTCTGGACTATGCGGAAAGCCGCTGGACGGACCTTGGCCTCTTTGCCGTCAGCATGGGAGCCTATTTCAGCCTCCTGGCCTGCCCGGGCCGGAGGATCTCCCGCGCCTGGTTTCTCTCCCCGGTGGTGGACATGGAGCGCCTGACCCGGGACATGATGGGCTGGTTTCAAATCTCGGAGGCCCGTCTGGAAACGGAAAAAGCCATTCCCACTCCCATGGGCCAGACCCTCTATTGGGACGATTATGGCTATATCCGCAGTCACCCCGTTGACCGCTGGCCCTTCCCCACCGACATTCTCCGGGGAGCCGGGGACACGCTTGTGGCCGGGGAAACCGTCGCCGCCTTTGCAGCGCGCTGGTCCTGCCGCCTGTGGACCGTGGAGGGCGCGGAGCACTGGTTCCACACGCCGCCGGACCTGGCGGCCCTGTCGGATTGGCTTCGGGAAACGAACGCCGGTTGACAACTTTGCCGTTTGCCTGTATAATACATGTCGCGAGGAAAACAGACAGCCGCGTGGGCAGGCCGAAAGGCCGTCCATGAGGAAAGTCCGGGCTCCACAGGGCAAGGATAACGGGTAACGCCCGCCGAAGGCGACTTCAGGAAAAGTGCAACAGAGATATACCGCCATTGCGGCAAAACCGTGCTGATAAGGGAAATAGGAAACACCGCCCCTGCGGCGTCCGCGCAAGCGGGCCGCAGGAAACGGGGGGATTTTGAAAGGGGGGCGGAACCCCGCCTTTCTATTCAATAAACCCCTCCGCAGCGGACGCGATTTCGAAGAAATCGCTTTCCACCCTTACCATTACGGCTTTGCCGCAATGGTAAGGGTGGAAAGGTGCGGTAAGAGCGCACCCGTCGGCTCGAGAGTGTCCGATGCTGTAAACTCTATCCGGAGCAACACCGGTATGGGAGCATATAGGCTGGCCCGGCCGCTCCCGGGGTGGCTGGAGCGCGCTGGCAACAGTGCGCCTAGATAGATGGCTGTCAAATACAGAACCCGGCTTACAGTTTTGCTCGCAAAAAATGTGGCCCCGGCGGCGTAATACGCTGCCGGGGCCTTTTCATGTACGTTCATCGAATCACGGTGTCCTCTTCTTCCCCGTGGACCTCGCGCAATTCCCGGTCAGCCTTCTCCATTGACTCCGAGACAGTCATGAGCCGTTCCCGCAATTCCGGGGAAACGCTGTCCAGCCAGAGGATGGAGTATTGCTTGTCCGAGAAATCGTTGCTCACCCAGTCGTAAACAGCATAGGGCTTTTCCGGCCAGCGGGTGCGGACCACCACCTCGTTGTGCCCGTCCTGGTCGATATCCGCCACCGTGGCGCTGATGCAGTCCTCGACCAGTAGCACCCGCTCCTCGTCCTTCCATTGGAAGGCATTGACATCCCATGTGCCGGTCCAGAAGCGGTAGTCGCAGAGAAACACCTGTCCCCTAGGCTCGGCGTAGGGATCCGGATAGTAGTTTTCGGGAACGTAGTGGACTTCGTCATACCAGAACAACGGGGCGGTCTCCGTCTCATAGGTTACGTCCATCATCCCGCCCAGAGATACCCCGTGAAAGTTGCATGAGGCAACGGTCCCCTCACAGGTCCGCCGGTTCCAGCGGCAGTTCATAGTATAGATATAATCACTGCCCCACTCGTCTTTTAGCGCGATACTATCAAAGTCCACACCCTCTCCGCATTTCAGCCGGAGCAGGTGGCCCTCCTGGTCCACATAAAGATAGTTCTCTCCACCTGTGGTTTCCTTGGAAATAATACCGTCAACGATTTCCTCGCTGACATAAGTGCCGCAATACCAGATCGTTCCCAGGGCCGCCGCCAGCATCAGCGCCAGGGCCAGCGCCGTCTGCCAGACGTGCTTCCGGCGCTCCGACCGCAAACTTTCCCGGGAAATCTCCAACAAGTTCTGCATGGGTTTTTCCTCTTTCAAATTCCGCACAGGTTCTCCCTCCTTCTTCCCTTCAAGCCTCCGGCAGGCCATCAGCTCCTCCACCCCCAGGTCCAAAGCCTCCGCCAGAGGCTCCAGCAGGGTCACGTCCGGATAGCTCAGGGCCCGCTCCCACTTGCTCACCGCCTTGTCCGTCACATGCAGCCGCCCGGCCAGCGCCTTTTGGGTCAGACCGGCGGCTTTTCGGGTATCCGCGATAAAGCTTCCAAATTGCTGCTTGTTCATAGGCTTCACCTCTCCGCCAGTGTACACCAGACCGGACCAAAAAAGCAACCGACCAGCGGTAGAATCCGACGGATTCCGCTTGCCGCAAGCGCTTCCGGTCCCAGGGAAAACTTTTCCCAGTCTGCCAGTTTTTAAGGTTGAACTAAGAAATTCCCTGTATGATGCCCCCATCCTCTTGAACGAAAGGAGCCCAAGCATGAAACCTCGGCACGAGTGGAAGCACGAGATCACCGCCGCCGACCGGCTGGTCCTCTCCTCCCGCCTCTCTGCGGCGGCCCGGCGGGACGGCCACGGGCAGAACGGACGCTATGAGATCCGGAGCCTGTACTTCGACGATTCCCGGGACACGGCCCTGCGGGAGAAACTTGACGGCGTGGCCCGGCGGGAGAAATTCCGAATACGGTACTACAATGGCGATGCCTCTTACATCTGTCTGGAAAAGAAGGTCAAGTGGGACGGCCTCTGCGGCAAGCGATCCGTCCTCCTCAGCACGCAGGAGGTCCAACTCCTTCTGGACGGAAACCTGGGCTGGATGCCTAGCAGCGGCAGGCCCCTGATTCAAGAGCTTTACTGGAAGATGAAAGTCAACGGCCTCCGGCCTAGGACCCTCGTAGACTATACCCGAGACGCTTACGTTTTTCCCGCTGGAAACGTGCGGGTTACTTTGGATTTCAACATCCGTACCGGCCTGGGGTCTACAGATTTCTTGAATCCCTCCGCTATCACCGTCCCCGCCGGAGACGCCCCCGCCATTTTGGAAGTAAAATGGGACGAATTTCTCCCCGATATCATCCGGGACGCGGTGCAGCTTCCCGGGCGGCATACCTCTTCCTTCTCAAAATACGCGGCCTGCCGCATTTATGGATAAATAAGAAAGGAACGAACTGTTATGACTTTTCAAGATATTTTTAAATCCAGCTTTTTAGAGAACGTCACCAGCGTCAGCCTTCTGGATATGGTCCTGGCCCTGGTTCTGGCCTTTGGCCTGGGGCTGTTCATCTTCCTAGTCTACAAGAAGACCTTCACCGGCGTCATGTATTCCTCCAGCTTTGGCGTGACCCTGGTAGCTCTGACGATGATCACCACCATGGTTATCCTGGCGGTCACCAGCAACGTGGTGCTGTCTCTGGGCATGGTGGGCGCGCTGTCCATCGTCCGCTTCCGCACCGCCATCAAGGAGCCTCTGGACATCGCGTTTCTCTTCTGGTCCATCGCCGTGGGCATTGTCCTGGCGGCGGGGCTGATCCCGCTGGCGGTCTTCGGCAGCATGGTCATTGGCTTCATGCTGCTGGTATTCGTCAACCGGAAATCCCGCTGCGACCCCTATATCGCCGTTCTCCAGTGCGACGGCCCGGACAGCGAGGCCCGGGCAAAGGAGCTCCTCCAGCAGAACACCCGACGCTGCGTGGTAAAAAGCAAAACCGTCCAGAAGGACGCGGTGGAGCTGAATCTGGAAATCCGCCTGAAGGACGAAAGCACCGGCTTTATCAACGCCCTGGCGGACCTGCCCGGCGTCCGCAGCGCGGTGCTGGTGAGCTACAACGGGGATTATATGGGTTAAAAGGAGACGCCCTATGTCGACCCACAAATACATAGACAAGCTCTGCGCCGCCGCCCTGGTCCTCTGCCTGCTGCTGACCGCCGCTTTCATGAACGGCGAAGCCCTGGGCGTCCGGCCCGCCGCCTCCGTCATGGGTTATGAGACCCGGCTTTTTGACACGGCGCGGGTCCACACCATCGACATCGTTATGGACGATTGGGACGGCTTCCTGGAGACCTGCGAAAACGAGGAATACGCTCAGTGCGCCGTTGTAATTGACGGCGAGGCGTACCAAAACACCGCCATTCGGGCCAAGGGCAACACCTCCCTCACCATGGTCTCCGCCATGGACAGCGACCGCTACAGCTTCAAGCTGGAATTTGACCACTATAACAGCGGCAGCACCTACTACGGCTTGGATAAGCTGAGCCTGAACAACATCATTCAGGATACCACCTATATGAAGGATTACCTCACCTATCAAATGATGGGAGCCTTCGGCGTGGACGCGCCCCTTTGCAGCTATGTTTTCATCACGGTCAACGGCCAGGATTGGGGGCTGTACCTGGCCGTGGAGGGCGTGGAGGACGGTTTCCTCCGGCGGAATTACGGCAGCGACCCCGGCAAGCTCTATAAGCCCGACAGCATGAGCTTCGGCGGCGGCCGGGGCAACGGCCGGGAATTTGACATGAAGAATGTTATGGATTTTGGCGAAGACGGCGCTCTTCCCTCCCTGCCAGACAGCCAGCCGTTCCGCGGCGGGCAGAGTGCTCCTGACGGCAAGCGCGGACGCGGCGAAGAGCCCGGCGGAATGGGAGGCGGTCCCGGCGGCGGCATGGGCAGCGACGACGTGAAGCTCCGATACATCGACGACGACCCGGACAGTTACCCGAACATCTTTCAGAATGCCAAAACGGACGTGACCAAGGTGGACCAGGCCCGGCTGATCGCCTCGCTGAAGGCCCTCAATGACGGCGAAAACCTGGAGGAAGTTCTTGATATTGACGAGGTCCTCCGCTATTTCGTGGTCCACAATTTCGTCCGCAACGGCGACAGCTACACCGGCTCCATGGTCCACAATTATTACCTTTATGAAGAAGAGGGCCGTCTTTCCATGATTCCCTGGGACTACAACCTGGCCTACGGCACCTTCCAGGGCGGAGACGCGGACAGTGAGGTCAACGCCCCCATTGACTCCCCTGTTTCCGGCGGCGACAGCCGGCCTATGGTGGATTGGATCTTTGCCAGCCCGGAGTATACGGAGCTGTATCACCAGTATCTCCGGGAGTTTCTGGAAACCGTGGACCCGGCGGCGCTGATCGACAGCGCAGCGGAGCTGATTTCCCCCTATGTGGAACAGGACCCCACCCGGTTTTATACCTATGAAGAGTTCGAAATCGGTGTGGAAACCCTTCGGGCCTTTTGCCGCCTCCGGTCCGAGAGCATCGCCGGTCAGCTGAACGGGACCATCCCCTCCACCGAGGACGGCCAGGCGGCGGACCCCTCCGCCCTGGTGGACGCCTCCTCCATCGTCCTCTCCGACATGGGCACCATGGACCATGACAAAGGCTTTGGCGGCGGGGAACGGCCATCCTCTCCCGGCGGCAATCCGGGAGAGGACCCGCAGGCAGGCGCCCCCAGTCCTCCCGCGCAGTTCCAGGAGGATGCGGCCCTGCCGGCAATGGAGTCCCAGCCCGTCGAAATCCTGCGGCAAGGCCCGCCGGAGCGGCCCGGAGAAAGCGGCTTTCCCGGCGGAGCGATTCCAGGGGAAGCCCCCGTTGCTCTTAGCGGCAGCGCCCTGCTCCTGACGGCCGTGTCCCTGGCCGTGCTCTTGGCCGGACTTTTGACCGCCCTCCTCTTCCGGCGCAGGAAGGGATAAAAACGGACCGCTGTCCCCCTGCTTAAGGGACGGCGGTCCGTTTCTGCGCTTGAAGCAGCCTTCAATTATTGCACAAAACAAAGTTTTTGTTTAATATATTTTATGTGAAAGAGCGGGACGGTCCCTTTCCGGCCCATCCCGCTTCTTCGTGTCAGTCATTATCCCAGTTGTGCCAGACGTTCTGCACGTCGTCGCTGTCTTCCAGCATATCGATGAGCTTCTGCATGTTTTTTACATCGCCCTCTCCGCTGAGGGTGATGTAGTTCTGAGGCACCATCTCCACCTCGGCACTGACGAAGCTGTACCCCTTCTCCTCCAAGGCTTTCACCACACCGTTGAACGCATCGGGGTCGCAGGTGATCTCCAGGGCGGGGCCGTCGGCCTCGAAATCCGCAGCGCCGGCGTCCAGAGCGTCCATCATGACCGTCTCCTCGTCCAGCTCCCCCTCCTCATTGTCAATGACAATAACGCCCTTTTTGTCGAAGGACCAGGACACGCAGCCGATGGCTCCCAGATTGCCGTTGCACTTGTCAAACGCATGGCGGACCTCCGGCGCGGTGCGCTGGCGGTTATCGGTCAGGGCCTCCACAATGACGGCCACGCCGCCGGGGCCATAGCCCTCATAGGTGACGGCCTCATAGTTGTCGGTGTTCCCCGCTCCCAGAGCCTTGTCGATGGTGCGCTTGATGTTGTCGTTGGGCATGTTGACCGCTTTGGCTTTGGCGATTACCGTGGCCAGCCGGGAGTTGTTGTTGGGATCTCCGGAGCCCCCCTCTTTGACGGCGACAATAATCTCCCGGGCGATCTTGGTAAAGGCGGCGGAGCGTTTGGCGTCCGCCGCGCCCTTGGTTTTCTGGATATTATGCCACTTTGAATGTCCTGACATGGCGTTTATTCTCCTTCCACATAATACTGAATCGCTTCCTTGTGAGAAGCGGATATTTGGACTTGCAGGTTCGGGAACCGCTGGGTCAAAAAGGCGGCCACCGTTTCGCAGACCGGGTTTTCAGTGGGAAAGTGCCCGGCGTCGATGAGGTTGATGCCCTTGACCCTGGCGTCCACAAACTGGTGATAGCTCAGATCGGAGGTGACGAAGGTGTCGCACCCGGCGGCAATGGCGGCGTCCTCAAATTCTCCGCAGGCTCCGCCGCCCACGGCCACCCGGTGAACGGGCTTTCCCGCGCCGGCATAGCGGACGCCATTGCAGCCCAAGGTCCTGGAGACAAACCGAACAAAATCCGGCAACGCCATAGGCTCCGCCCTCCAGCCGCAACGGCCCACGCCCTCGCTGGTAAAGCCCTCCGGCTCCTGAATGCCCAAGGCCCGGGCCAAAACGTCGTTGACGCCGCCCCCCGCGATGTCCAGATTCGTGTGCATGCAGATGGCGGACACATTGGCCCGCAGCAGCCTGGTCAGGAGACTGCCCTGAAAGGTGTCGTCCCGCACCGTCTGCACCTGGGACCATTTGCAGTTCATGATGGGATGATGGGAGACAAGGAGCTGGCAGCCCGCCGCGATGGCCTCCTCCGCCACCGCGTGGGTGATGTCCAACGCCACCATGCAGCGGCGAACCTCCTGACCGGGGTCCCCCAGCAGGTGCCCCACGTTATCCCAATCCATCGTCCCCTCCCGGGGCGCCAGTTCAAACAGGGCTGCCTCAATCTCTCGAACCGTTGGCATTCCGCCACTCCTCTCTCATAGACAGCAGCGCGGTGATGATTTCCCGCAGCGCGTCTCCTTTTTCCTGCCCGCCGCCGGAGCGGTTGATCCCCGCCACCGCCGCCTGCAGCCGGATGATCTTCTCAATGATGTACCGGTCTCCCAGGGGATCCTGAAGAAGGTCCGCCCCGCCGTAACACTGGCCCAGGGTCAGGGACATGCTCCCTCCCCCCGCCTCCATGACCGGGTAAATGGTCCCCCGGTCCTTCACCAGGGCCTCCCGGCGGATGGCGTACCCGTTTTCCGCCAAAAAGGCACGGAGGACCTCCGCCCGGCTCTGGGGCTGGAGCAGCAGCGTGTGCCTTCCATCGGCGGCCCAGGGAGCCCGGGCCAGGATGGCGGCGATGTTCTCGCCCCCCATCCCGGCAATGACGATCGTGTCCGCCTCCTCCGGCGAGACCACCGCCAGGCCGTCCCCCAGCCGGTAGTCGATGCCATCGGCGCCCCAGGCCCTCCCGGTCTCCCGGGCCCGGGCCAGGGGCCCTTCCCGCAGGTCGCAGGCAATGGCGGAAGCCGCGCGCCCGTGAAGCCGGAGCCACACAGGCAGGTAGGCGTGATCCGTGCCGATGTCGGCAAGCCGCGCACCAGGAGGCACCCAGTCCGCCAGCAGCCGGAGGCGGGGAGTCAGTGTAAAGTCCCGCAAAGCGGCGTCACTCCGCCTTCTTGTTGGCCTCTTCGTTCACCAGGGCCAGCAGCTTCTCCACGTCGATGCCGTGAACCATGCAGGCTTCCTCCACGGTCTCCCCGCGAGAAGAGGGGCAGCCCAGGCAGTGCATGCCGATGGACAGGAAGATGGGCGCGGTCTGGGGGGCGATGTCCAGAATATCGCCGATGATGGTGTCTTTCGTAATCTCGATCATCTGTGGATTCCTCCGTATTGAAAATAAAATTCATCGTTCGGCCGCCGGAAACACGGTTCCTTTGGAACAAATTTCCGCCAGCGGCCACTGTCCAGCTATTATACTCTATTATTTGCCCGAATTCAATAGAAAATCCGACAAAAGCCAAAAGTACGGCACGGCTCTTTCCCTCCGGCCGCTCTCTGCTCCAGCGAAAGGCGAGGGGAAACAAAAAAACAGCCCCACGAAAAAACGTGGGGCTGTTTTCAAAGACTTGGCACAAGAGACGAAACGGGAAACCGATTACCGCTGCTCCTCGCGCATCTTGGCAAAGCACTCGCTGCAATAGACCGGACGGTCAGAGCGGGGCTCGAAGGGCACGCGGGCTTCGCCGCCGCAGGCAGCGCAGACAGCGGTGAAATACTCCCGGGGACCGCGGGCGGCGTTCTTGCGGGCGTCGCGGCAGGCCTTGCAGCGCTGGGGCTCGTTCTGGAAGCCGCGCTCGGCATAGAACTCCTGCTCACCGGCGGTGAACACGAACTCCTGACCACACTCTTTGCACACTAAGGTCTTGTCTTCGTACATGATTTTACCCTCTCTTTGAAAAGAAAATTATATTGCGTTCAGCGTTTGCTGAGATCGCCGGAAAGTAATTGCCGCGCCACCTTGCGTCGAATGCGCTGCACGGCGTTGTCCACGGATTTCGGGGGCTTGTTCACCGCTTTTGCAATTTCCCTGCAAGAAAGACCGTCCAGATAGAACCCCAAAATTTTTGCTTCAAACTCGGACAACTGTTTCCGGACACCGGATAAGAGGGCTGCCGTGTGTTCCCTGTCGATCAGGAAATCTTCGGGATTACGCTGCGCCAAATTATTGGTCCCAGAGGTGAGGGGATTGCTGTCAAAATGGGAGTCGTCTAGGGATAGCGATTGATTGAGCGGCTGCTGCTTATCCCGCGCCGCGGCGCGGAGCACGGAGTAGAGTCGGCTTCGAATGCAGATCTCCGCGAAGGTGCGGAAGGACGCCTCTTTCCCGGCGTCGTATTCCCGGACGGCCGTAATCAGGCCTACCATGCCCTCCTGGGTGAGATCCTCGCTGTCGCCGCCCGCCAGGAAGAAGGGGCGGGCGCAGGTGCGGACCAGGCGGTTATACCGGGTGACGAGGGTTTCCTCCGCCAAACGGTTCCCGGCTGCGGCCAGGAGGCACAGCTCCCCGTCCGGCTGCCGTTCCAGTTCCGACACGTCGTTCTCATAAGTATTGCGCATGTTGTATTATACCCATCTGCGGCGGAAAATGTCAAGCAATTTATCAAAATAAACGGAAATTTTCCTTAAAATTTTAGTGATTTTATAAGGCTAACCAGAGAATCGGCCGTTTTTTTCGCAATTTCGGTCGTCTTGGCCTCCACCATGACCCGAATCAGGGCCTCCGTCCCCGAGGCGCGGACCAGCCCCCGGCCCTCCCCGCCCAGGGCGGCCTCCTCGTTTTTCACCGCCTCCGCCAGCTCCCGGGAGTCCATGATCATCTCCTTCACGCCGCCGCTGCGGGGCACCTCCACGTTGATGAGGACCTGGGTGATAGGAGGCGCAGATGGAGGCCAGCTCCGACGCCTTCTTCCCCGACTGGGCCAGGACTTGAAGGAACTAGGCCTTGTTTGAAAATTGGCGGAATGCTGGATTGGAGCAGATTTTTTTGCCAGGCAAGGCGATTGGACGCAGGAATCCTGACGGATTTCAAGTCCAATCAACGCAGTCCTGGCGGAAAAAGATGCCCCAAGACGGCGTTTTGCCATTTTTCAAACAAGGCCTAGCTCCAAACAGCAGTCTGCCCACGCCGCCAGATGGAGCCGCAAAGGCCCCTCCTCCAATTCCGTGCTCTGTTGTCCGAGGTAGTCCAGCCATTCCGCCTCCTCATAAATGCCCAGCATATCCTCCCATACCGGGGCAAAGCGCTGGTATGCTTCCGAAAATCTCCTTTCTTCCAACAGCATCCAGATATCATGAAGGTCATTCTCAATAAAAGCGGTGTATGTCTCCAGCATGCCTGTCACTCCTTACTCCTCCAGTAAATACCGCAGCATTCGCTCCGGATCGTCCAAAAACCGCTTTGTCAGCTGGTAGTGCTCCGTTTCCCGGTATTCCACCGTATGAACACCCGTTTCACTCAGCTCATAAATTCTGGCCTTTGGAAATGCCATCAAAATCGGCGAATGGGTCGCCACGATAAACTGAGAGCCCGCTTTCACAAGCTGGTCCATCTCCCCCATCAGCGTCAGAAGGCGCGAGGGCGACAGCGCCGCCTCCGGCTCGTCCAGCAGGTACAGCCCCTCCCCGCCGAAGCGGTTTTGGACCAGGGCGAGAAAGCTCTCCCCATGGGACTGGCGGTGGAGGGACACGCCGCCGTAGCTGTCAATCAGTCTGCCGCCTAAACCGGGCTCCTCATCCATCAGATCGATGTTCGTCGCCACATTGTAAAAGCTCTCCGCCCGGAGGAAAAACCCGTCCCGGGGATACCGCTTCCGGGCCGGAGTCAGGTACTCCCCCAATTCGGAGTGGGTGGCCCGGGTGGAAAAGTTGAAATTCCGGCTTCCGCCCTCCGGGTTGAACCCGCAAGCCACGGCGGCGCCCTCCAGCAGGGTGGACTTCCCCGTCCCGTTCTCCCCCACCAGGAAGGTGACGGGGCGGTCGAACTCCAGGACACCGCCCTCTATCAAATAGTTTACCGGCCCCAGCCGCCGGAGCCAGCTTCCCTCCGGCAGTTCCCGCCGGAGGCAGAGGGAGGAGAGATACACGCCTTTCACAGCGTCAGCTGCTCCATGGCGTCCTCCGGGGCCGAGCCGCCGGGGATGGGCTTATGGAGATGCTGGTACGCCTTCTGCGTCACGCAGCGCCCCCGGGGGGTCCGGGTCAGGAAGCCCAGCTGCATCAGATAGGGCTCGTACACATCCTCCAGCGTCACGGATTCCTCCCCGATGGTGGCCGCCAGGGTCTCCAGGCCAACGGGGCCGCCGCCGTAGTTTTCGATAATGGCCTCCATCATCCGCCGGTCTGTGGGGTCCAGGCCCAGATAGTCGATCTCCAGCGCGCAAAGGGCCTGGTCCGCCACGTCCTTGGTAATTACGCCGTCGGCCCGCACCTGGGCGAAGTCCCGGACCCGGCGGAGCATCCGGTTGGCAATACGGGGCGTGCCCCGGGACCGCCGGGCAATCTCATAGGCTCCCTCCGGAACCACATCTACATTTAATATTCCGGCAGACCGGGTGACGATTTTCGAAAGCTCATCCGGCGTGTAAAGCTCCAGCCGCAGCGTCACGCCGAAACGGTCCCGCAGGGGCGCGGAGAGCTGCCCCGCCCGGGTGGTTGCGCCGATGAGGGTGAACTTCGGCAAATCCAAGCGGATGGAATTGGCGGAGGGTCCCTTCCCCACGATGATATCCAGCACATAGTCCTCCATGGCGGGATATAAAATCTCCTCCACAGAGCGGTTGAGCCGGTGAATCTCGTCTACAAAGAGGATGTCTCCCTCGTTCAGATTGGTCAAAAGCGCCGCCAGATCCCCCGGCTTTTCAATAGCCGGGCCGGAGGTGATGCGGATGTTGACCCCCATCTCCTGGGCGATGATGCCCGCCAGGGTGGTTTTGCCCAGGCCCGGAGGACCATGGAGCAGAACGTGATCCAGGGATTCCTCCCGCTTCTGAGCGGCCTCGATGAAAATGGAGAGGTTTTCCTTCGCCTTTTCCTGGCCGATATACTCCCGCAGGCTTTTCGGCCGCAAGGAGCCCTCCTGGGCGTCCTCCTGGAGGAAGGTCTTCGCCACTATGGGCTCCTCATAGATGTCGCTTCCAAAATCAATGCTCAAACGCTCACGTCCTTTTCCCGGGAAATTTCACTGAAAGATGCCGCCGGCGATGATGGAAAGCACCGCCGTGCCCAGCAGGGTGCCGGCGGCCGCCAGCCACCGCTTGGCCCTGGCCTGATACCGTTCCGCCTCCTCCTGCTCCAGGCCCAGGGCGTTCAGCAAATGGCAGTATTTGGCGAAACGGAACATCGCGAAAATGCTCCCCAAAAATCCAATGGCAATCAGCCTGGACAAGATCATACGCGGCTTCTCTCCTTGCAATTCGATGTAAAGCGGCCCGCCTTTTCATGGAATTTCCATGCCGGCAGAATGGCGGAACGCAGCGGCACAGCAAAAAATACGTAAAGTATTTATGCTTTTCATATGCTGAAATCTTTGTCGTTACAGCTTCGCCATTCGCTTCAGCCCCTGTCGGACAATCTCCTCCAGCGGCTGACCCATGTCCAGGCCCTTCAGCGCCGCGGAGACCTCCTGGCTGGAGTACCCCAGCACCGCCAGGGCCTGGGCCGCCTCTGTGGCCTTGTTCCCGAATACCACCGGAGCAGGCGCTCCCTTGCCGCCGGAAAAGTCCAGTCCCCCGGCGGTCTCCTTGGCCATCTTGTCCTTCAGCTCCAGGATGATGCGCTGGGCGATCTTCTTTCCCACTCCCGGCGCGGCGGTCAGGGCCTTCTCATCCCCCGTGACAATGGCCATGGCTAAGGTCTCCGGCGTGCCGGCGGATAAGATGGCCAGCGCCGCCTTGGGACCTACGCCGGAGACGCCGATGAGCAGCTTAAAGCTGTTCAGCTCGCTCTGGGAGGCAAAGCCGTAGAGCTCAAAGACATTCTCCGCCACATTCAGATATGTGTACAGCCTTTTCTTCTGTCCCTTCTTCAAAGAGGACAGGGTGTTGTTGGTCGTCTTGCAGGCGTAGCCCACGCCTCCGCAGTCCATGACCGCCAGGTAGGGCAGGATTTCCGCCACCGTGCCGTCCAAATAGTAAAACATAGCGCCTCCGTTTTTTCGTCTCGGTCAAACCGTCTCCGGAACGTCCGTTTCCCGGGGCAGCCGGGAGGTAACGCTTCTGGCGTGGCACAAGGCCAAGGCCAGGGCGTCGGCGGCGTCATCGGGCCGGGGAACCTTTTGCAGCTTCAAAAGCCGCCGGGTCATGTCCATCACCTGCCGCTTTTCCGCCTTTCCGTAGCCCGTCACCGCCAACTTGACCTGGGAGGGGGTGTATTCATACAGGGGTATGCCACACCGCTCGGCGGCGTAGAGCAGGACCCCCCTGCCGTGGGCCACCGCGATGCCCGTGGTGATGTTGTTGTTGAAAAACAGCTCCTCGATGGAGATGACGTCCGGCTTCAACTGGCCGATGAGGTCCTCCATATCGGTGCCGATCTGGTAGAGCCTCCGGCTCAGGGGAAGCCCCGCCGGGGTGGTGATGGCCCCATAGGTCACCATCCGCGCCTGTCCCCGGTCCGCCTCCACCAGTCCGAAGCCGATGGTGGCAAAGCCGGGGTCAATGCCTAATATCCGCATAGTCCGCCCCTTTCGGCTTGCATTCCTAGTCAGTATAACAAATTTAGCCCAGAAGCGCAACAGGAAAAACTGTTGATTTACCATTGGAAAATGTCAAGGGTTAGGCCTTGTTTGAAAATTGACGGAATGCCCAACGGTGAGAGATTTTTTCGCCA
>ERZ779626.633-NODE-633-length-19825-cov-7.034193_pt1 | contig 19825 bp, 22 predicted proteins | sample MGYA00514209_ERZ779626 | MGnify/ENA primary metagenome ERZ779626 (study PRJEB29562, sample SAMEA4376713) | mouse gut metagenome | isolation source: Cecum | study: EMG produced TPA metagenomics assembly of the A DSS colitis mouse model was used to assess the...
ATTTTCGTAACTTACGGGCGCGTTGCGCTGCTCGGCAGTCATTAAATGGGGCGAGCCTGCGGCAATTACCCCGCTGATATATCCTGCCGTGGTAAAAATCTGCACCTTTGACGAGGGCAGGCTTTTTTCGTTCCAGCCGCCTATGGGCACTATGCGAAGGGTGCCGTCGGGCTTAATCGCCTGAACCATAAAGCCGACCTCGTCCGAGTGCGCGTCAAGCATTACGAGAGGGCGTCCGCCCTTGTTGTAATCGGGATATATATATAGGTTGCGCATACTGTCCTCTTTAAAGGTTGCGAAATCCTTGCAGTATTCGCGGGCGATTGCGACAACCTCGTCCTCGAAGCCCGAAGCCCCGCGCGCGTTACATAATTTTTCGATAAGCTCTAAATCTTTCATTTCAATCACCTCAAACCGCCTGCGGCAGCTTCTTTCCTTTTTTCAATTCTTTTTCAAGCTCTTCGCAGGCTTCCTTGAACTCTTCCTCGCTTTCGAGAATTTCTATTCCGTCCAAAAGCTCCTGCAACTTATATTCGTTGTTCAAGTACTTTATAGTCTGATAGCCGATAACCGTAGTCAGCACGCCGTTTGTAAGCCCCTGCACCGACGAGTCCACGAGCGTGGAAATCGCCGAGCCCAGAAGGGGGATACCCTTTACCGCGTTGCCCATCGTCTGCACGACCGAATTGCCTATTTTCGCACCGCCCAGTCCGTAGGCGATAAGCGAGTTCTGCAAAATGCGTGCGAAAATTCTTACCAGCTTGGGGTCGGACGGACGGAAACCGTAAAGAAATATCAAGTCCTTTACAAGCTGCAAATTGATAACCGCAACCAGCATACCGTCCACCTTATTGGTCTGCGAAAGCGCCGAATACATACCCGACTTCAACGAGGATTTGAAAATCAAATCCTTCGCGCTCTTTTTGACCGAGCCCGAGTACAGCTCTGAAAGGCAGCTCATTATGCCCTTGTCGTTGTCGGTTTTGACGGCTATGGCAAGTTTGCCGACCGTCTCGGAATCGTACCAGCCGACACCTTCCACCTTTGCCGTAAGCTCGATAATTTTGTCTGCAATATTGCGGCGAACCTTTTTGTTGTGCGCCTTTGCCGCCGCTGCGGTGCGGGCGTTGACGTTGACTATGAAGTATTCCATTTTCATTATCTTGACGAGCGGAACGATAAACAGCAATACGTATACGAGCACGCTTGCCGCCGCAACCCCTATGCCCGCGTACGTATTGATTTCGTAAACGCGCATGGTTATCGAGAACAGACAGAAGAAAAGGAAAACCCCTGTCGCCGCAGCTAACATTATCAGCAACAGGCGCGCGCCCCGCGCGTTTTCGCGCTTTGCGTATTTCTGTTCGTATTCGTATATCGTCAGCTTGCCTTCTTCGTCTTTTTTCTTTTTAGACATCTTTATCACCTATATCAACAGAGTATTTATATATTTCGGATTTGGGAACGCCTCTGTCCCTTGCAACCCGCTTTATCGCATCCTTTTTGTCCATTCCCCCGCGCATATAGCTTAGCAAATGCGCTTCGACGGACAACGAGTTAAGCGGGTTTTCCGCCTCGCCCGCGCCCTCGATTATCAGCACGTATTCGCCGCGCTTCTCGCCTGCAAGCCCCTCGGAAAGCTTGAACGCCACCGCTTCCTCGTGGATTTTGGTTATCTCGCGCACCGCGCACGCGCGCCTGTCGCCAAGCGCCGAATAGGCGGCGGATATCGTGCGGTCAACATCCTGCGGGGCGCAGTGCAGGCATAGCGTCATATCCAGGTTTTTATATTTTTCAAGCTGCGCCCTGCACTCGCTTGACCTGTCGGACAGAAAGCCCAGAAAGGCGAACCTGTCCGCGGGAAAAGCCGACAGTATCAGCGCGGACAAAAACGCGTTCGCGCCCGGGACTACGGTATACTCCGCGCCCGACTCCTTCAAAGCCGCGCATACCGCGTTGCCGGGGTCGGATATAACGGGCATGCCCGCGTCCGAAATTATCGCTATTTCCTTGCCCGACTGCGCCTCGGCGATAATTTTTTCCGCCGCCTCTCGCTCGTTGAACTTATGGCAGCTTTTAAGCGGTTTTTTAATATCGTACGCGTTCAAAAGCTTTATCGAATGGCGGGTATCTTCGCAGAAGATAACGTCCGCCGAGCGCAGAACCTCTAACGCGCGCAGAGAAATATCCTTTAAATTGCCTATGGGCGTTGCTACAAAATAAATCATATCTGTCTGAACTGATAATCGTAATACTTTTTATACAGCCCGTCCTCCTTCAAAAGCTGAGAGTGCGTGCCGCGTTCGATTATTTTTCCGCCGTCGACCACGATTATTTCGTCGGCGTTTTTCACCGTTGAAAGTCTGTGCGCGACCACTATCGTGGTGCGCCCCTCGGACAGCCGCGAAAGCGCTTCCTGTATCTGCATTTCCGTCGCGTTGTCAAGCGCGCTGGTCGCCTCGTCCAAAATAAGTACGGGCGGATTCTTCAAAAACGCCCTCGCTATCGCAACGCGCTGCTTCTGCCCGCCCGAAAGCTTTACGCCCCTCTCGCCGACGCAGGTATCGTAACCGTCGGGAAGAGTGCGGATATATTCGTCGATATTGGCAAGCCTCGCCGCCTCGATAATGCGTTCGTCGTCGGCTTCGAAATCGCCGTAAGCGATATTTTCCTTAATCGTACCGTTGAATAAAAAGACGTCCTGCTGAACTATTCCTATATTCCTGCGCAGCGCGTTAAGGCTTATATTGCCGACGTCTATGCCGTCGACGGTCAGCCTGCCGCCGCTTATCTCGTAAAACCTCGGTATTAAATGGCAGACCGTAGTCTTGCCGCCTCCCGACGGACCGACAAGCGCAACCGTCTTGCCCGCGCGAACGGTCATTGAAAAATCTTCGAGCACGGGCTTGTCGCCGTAAGAAAAGCTTACGCGGTCGAAAACTATTTCGCCCGTTAATTTTTCGGGCGCAACGGCATTTTCGGACTCGTGCTCGCACGGCTCGTCCATAATTTCGCAGAACCGCGCAAAGCCCGTCGCGCCGTCCTGAATTTTATCGTAAATGTCTTTAAGCGTGCGCACGGGATTTATAAGTACGCTTATATACAGCACGAACGCGGTGAACTCGCCCACGTCGATTGCGCCGTAATAAAAGAACAACCCGCCCGCAAGCAGCACGGCGAAATAGAGTATATCGAGGAAAAAGGTCATAACGGAATGGAATTCGCCCATTACCTTATACTGCTTTCCCTTTGCCTCGGCAAGTGCGGAATTGTAGCCCTCGAAGCGGCGTTTTTCGTGTTCCTCGGCGGCGTATGCGCGCGATACCCTTATACCCGAAAGCGAGCTTTCTATATCCGCTGTAAATTCGCCCGTAGCGACGCGCACGTCCTTGTAAACGCGCTTTTGCCGCCTGCGCATAAGCAGAATGAACAGCGCCGAAAAGGGCACGAAGGCAAACACTATAAGCGCGAGATACACGTTGATAAACGCCAGCAACACGAATGCTCCTATAATGGTTACGAACGAGAGAAAAACGTCCTCGGGTCCGTGGTGAGCAAGCTCTGAAATTTCGAACAGGTCGCTCGTCATACGGCTCATTATAACGCCCGTCTTGTTGTCGTCGAAATACCCGAACGGCATTTTCTGCAAATGCGCGAACAGCTGCGTGCGCATATCCTTCTGTATACGCGTTCCGACCAAGTGCCCCCAATACTGCAAAACGTAATTGAGCGCGGCCTTTACCGCGTATAGGCATAGCAACGCGCCCGCCCCCGCAAGCAGATAATACAGCAGCCTGTTGGGAACGTAATTATTTATAATTTCTTTGGTAAGGTAGGGATATGCAAGGTTGAATACGGAAATTGCGAACGCGCAGCACATATCGGCGGCGAACAGCCGCGAGTGCGGCTTGTAATACGCTACGAACCTTGCAAGCCTTCCCTTATTGCGTTTGACCATTGACTACCTCGGGTAAAATTTCTATTCCCTCTCTGCCGCCCTTCACCGCTTCGACCATTACGAGGTAGGGCTTTGCGCCCGCCGTGCCCGTAACGAATTGCAATCTTTTCGGCTCTAACCCGCGCGACTTCAAAAGGAATATAAGCTCCGCCGTGCGGTCCGCGCGGTTGATTACGGCAAACCTTCCGCCGTATTTCAACGCGCGGTACGCGGAGTTTACTATTTCGGCAAGAGTCACGGTCAATTCCTTGCGGCAGACCGCGCGCTCGTAAACCTCGTTCTCGAAGCCCGACCGCTCGTAAGGCGGGTTACACAATATAAGCGAAAACTTATCGTCGTATTCGCGACCGATTTCCTGAATTTTGCAGCAGTGAACGCTGCACGCAAAGCCGTTAAGCTTTGCGGTGCGCCCGCTCATTTCGGCAAGCGCGGGCTGCATTTCAAACAAATCGAGCGAGGATATGCCCGCGTTAAGGCAGAGAAAGTGAAAGCCGACCACCCCGCTGCCCGAGCAAAAATCGGCGACCTTGTCACCCTTTTTCGCGCGTGCAAAGCGGGACAGCAATATGCTGTCCGATGTAAAACGGTATAAATTCACGTTCTGAATTATTTGTTTGTCCCCGTAAAAGCTTTCGAGGACCTCGCCGTCTTTAAGCAACTTATAACCGCCTTGCGTATAGAAAAAAGCGGGGGCTGAATATCCCCCGCCTTTCCGTCCCTAAATTAGTCGGCGTGTATAGCGCCGGTAGGGCAAACGTCTTCGCAAGCTCCGCAGTCGATACAAACGTCAGGGTCGACCACGTACTTATCCGCGCCCTCGGAAATAGCCTCAACGGGGCATGTGCCTGCGCACGCGCCGCAGCTTACGCATTCATCCGTAATAGAATGTGCCATTGAAAATTCCTCCAAATAGATTTAAAATAGCTTACGCTATCGTGTTAAAGTATATCACAACTTTTTAATGCTGTAAAGGCTACGCCGCAGAAATTTTTATTTTTCTTTTATTTTTTCTTTGGTTTTGTTTTTTTCTTTGCCTTTTTCCTTGCTCTCCGCCTCGGCTTCGTTTTCCTCTGCGCGGGGGCATCTGAATTTTATTTTATCCACGGGATAGTCGTGGTAAGCCACTATATCCTTTTTCTTGTCCTCGATTTTTACGCGCGCTTCCATTTTAAGCATATTCACGTTGACTACCGTGCCTCTGCCGTCGGGCGTTCCCACCTCGGTTCCCACCTTGGGAATATGCTTGCCCGCCTCGGTATAATAGTCGTTCTCGTAGGCGAGGCAGCACATCAGCCTGCCGCAAAGCCCAGAAATTTTAGAGGGATTCAACGAAAGGTTCTGCGTTTTCGCCATTTTAATCGTTACCTTTTTAAGGTCGGGCAGACAAGCCGAGCAGCAGCACTCTCTGCCGCACGCGCCTATGCCGCCTATCATTTTAATTTCGTCGCGTATGCCTATCTGCCTGAGCTCTATCCTCATTTTGAACAGCGCGGACAGGTCTTTGACCAGCTCTCTGAAATCGACGCGGGCGGGCGAGGAATAGTAAAACACAACCTTTGCTCCGTCGAAAGCGAAATCGCAGTCAATCAGCTTCATATCCAGCTTGTGCTTTTCTATTTTTTCCTGCGCCTGACGCATGGCGTCGGGCTTGCGCTCGGCGTTTCTTTTGACCGTTTCGAGGTCGCGCTGAGACGCTATGCGCACCACGGGACGCAGCGGCGGTACTATTCTTTCCTCCGCAACCTCGCCGTGCGGCAGAACGATTTTCGCAAATTCCAGACCGCGTGCGGTTTCGACGATTACGCCCATGCCCTTTTCGTACTTCTCACTGTTTTTACCAGGTGAAAAATAATAAATTTTTCCGTTCTCGGTAAAGCTTACCCCCGTAATTTTAACCATTTATCGTTCTCCTCTATAACGCGTAGCATAAGGTCGTACAGCAGCCCCTGAAAAAACGCGTTGAATTTCAAGTCTCTGTTCGCCCTGTCCGCGCACCTGACCGCGTACGCAAGCGCTGCGGGTTGAAGCTTTCCGCCGTTAACAAGCGCGTTGCGGTAGTTGAGCGCAATAGCGTTCAAAAGCTCGGTTTTGTATTTAATATCGCCGTACTTTGCGGCGACCTCGCCGACTTTGCCTATATCCACGGTCGAGCAAATCTCCCGCGCGGCCTCCTCGACCTCGGCAAACCAGCCGCCCTCTACCATGCCCTCGGCAACGCCGAACACGCCGCCGCAGCTGCGCGCCGCCTTTGCGTTGAGCGGATTACCGCCCTTTCTTTCGAGCGCCGCCAGAATATCGCCCTCCGAAAACGGCGGTATCGTCAGCGTTTTAACCCTCGACTTGACCGTGTCCAGCACCGAGGCTGGCGCGGTTGCGCCGAGCAAAAAATGCACGCCGTCCGCGGGCTCTTCCAGCGTCTTTAACAGCTTGTTCTGAATAATAGCCGCCGCGTCGTTGAAGCTGCAAATAACGAAAAGCTTTTTGTCCCTTTCAAGCGGCTTTAACACGCTGTCGGCAAGCAGACGCGCAGCCGCGTCCGCATTGAATTTTTTCCCCTCTTCGGGCAAAATTATAAGGTCGGGTAAGGTTTCGTTTAAAATTCTTTTGCCGTCGGGGTCGTTTTCTGTAACGCCGAAAAATGCAAGCGCAAAAGCTTTCAGTGCGGCGCGCTCGTTCTTTGCGTCCGCAAAATTAAGCATATACGCGTGCGATATTCTGTTTGCCGCAACGTCGCCCGCAAACGCGGCGAACGCCGCCGTCCCCTCAATCAGCTTTTTCAATCGATTATACCCTTTTCTTTAAGCAGCGCGACGATATTGCCGCACGTATCTTGCTCCGTTCCGTTACATTCGACGGCGCATATCCGCGGGTATTCGTCCAAAAGCTTTAAATATCCGCCGTACACCCGACGGTGAAAGTCGAGCCCCTGCTTTTCCATTCTGTCGTTCAAATCCGCGCCGTTCTTGCGTACGAACGCCTTATCGGGCGCAATGTCGAGAAATACGGTCAAATCGGGTGTGCAAAGCTCGAACGCCTTTTTATTTATATCCGCAACGTATTCAAGCCCCAACCCACGCGCAACGCCCTGATAGGCGAGCGACGAATCGACGTACCTGTCGCAGATTACCAGCTTCCCGCTCTCTAACGCGGGTATTACCTTTTCCCTTAAATGCTGTATTCTCGCGGCGGCGTAAAGCATAGCCTCGCACTCGTCGCACATGGCCGTGTTCGAGCCGTCGAGAATAATGCCCCTTATCTGCTCCGCAATCGGGCTGCCGCCCGGCTCGCGCGTCATAACGAAGGTAACGCCCTCGCGTTCGAGATACGCCGCAAGCAGTTTAAGCTGGGTGCTTTTGCCCGACCCCTCGCAGCCCTCGAAGGTGACGAACTTGCCCCTTACCACTTTTTCACCACGCAAATCTGACCGTTTTTGATACCGAAGGTCGATTTGGTCTGCGAAAGCGCCTTGACCGTCGCCGCCGTTATCATTTCGCCGATAACCGCAAGCGGGATACAGGGGGGCGCAAGCCCCGCGTTTTTGGCGCACATTCTGCCGACCGCCTTGTCGAGGTCGACCCATTCGCACTGTCTTTTAAGCGCGTACTGGAAAGAGTACGAGCGTTCGCTTTCGGGAATTTCGGGCTTTTCGCGGTAGGTGCCCTGCAATTTTTTGTTGGCGATTACCGCTTCGAGCTGCTTTTTGAGATTAGCAAGGTCCTTTTCCCTCGTCATGGGCGAGAGGTAGAAAAGTATATATCTTCCGTCGGCAAACTCGGCGTAAACGCCGCGTTTTTCAAGCCGCGCCAGCGCAAGCTGCGGGGAAATACCGAGGGGCTTGAAGTCGATAAGCAGCTTCGTCCAGTCGTCGTTTTGATAAAACGAGAACTGTCCCTCCGCCTCCGCCTTGAACGCCGCGACAGCCGCCTTTGCGTCGTTTAATATCTTGATTTTGTTGGCAATGCTCTTGACGCCGAATTCTACCGACGCCATTATCGGAAAGCTGGGCGAGGTCGTGCGGAACATCGAAAGCGCGTCCTCTACGGGCGCAATCAGGTCCTCGTTGTTGACCGAAACTATCGCGCCCTGCGTCAGCGTAGGCAAGGTCTTGTGCGCGCCGTCTACCCACGCGTCGGCGTACTGTCCCGCATAGCCCTTGTCGCCGAATGCGAGATGCGCGCCGTGCGCCTCGTCGACGAGCAGCAGCCTGTTGTATTTTTTGAGCACTTCGCGGTAGCCCGCAAGCGGGGCTATATTGCCGTAGTAATCGGGCGAGGTCGCAAGCACGCCCGCGATATTCTGGTCGTTGGAAACCAGCCGTTCGATAGCTTCGCTGTCGGGCGGCTGCAAAACGCCGTCGCGCTCCGCGCCCTGTACAATTAGTGGCTCGACGCCGAAAAGCCTGCACGCATTCCACACGCTCTGGTGCGAATTGCGGAAAACTATCAGCTTGTTTCCGCGCTTGGACGCGCAATATACCAGCGCGAGCACCCCGCTCGACGAGCCGTCGGTCGTGATATAGCTGCACGCCGCGCCGAGTATCTTTGCAATATCGCGCTGCGCTTTGGCTATCGCGCCGTCGGGCGAAAGCAGGTTGTCGGTATAGGGCAGCTCGGTCACGTCGATAGCGGCGTCCTTGAATTTCGATTTGAATTCGCCTGTCGCCTTATGTCCGGGAACGTGAAAGCCCTTGCATGCTCTCGAATGTTTTTTAAGCTGCGTATATATGCAATATTCGTACATTGATTGCTCCTGTTTAAGTGTTTAAAATCACATTAAGTCGGTTGGATAACGCGTTCACTTTTTAGGTTTCATTGTGGGGAACAACAGCACGTCGCGTATCGTCGGGCTGTCGGTCAGCAGCATTACCAATCTGTCGACGCCGAAGCCCAGTCCGCCCGTGGGGGGCAAGCCGTATTCCAGCGCTGTTATAAAGTCCTCGTCAACCTGCGCGTTGCAGCCGGGCTCCTGCGCCCTCTTCGCCTCTACCTGTTTTACAAACCTCTGCTTCTGGTCGATAGGGTCGTTAAGTTCGGTAAAGGAATTGCCGAACTCGTGCGCGCAGATAAAGTATTCGAACCTCTGCGTGAACGCGGGGTCGTCCTCCTTCCTCTTTGCAAGCGGGGAGTTTTCGACGGGATAATCGTAAATAAAGGTGGGTTGAATAAGCTTGTCCTCGCAGAACGCGTCGAACAGCGCAATGAGTACGTGACCCTTAGTAGCCGCGTCGCCCTCGGGAACGGGTGCGCCTAACTTCTTCGCGCAGGCGCGCGCGTCCGCGTCGGTTGCCCACTCGTCGTAGTCCGCGCCGCAGTACTTCTTGACTGCCTGCTTCATAGTCAGCCTTTCCCACTTGCCGCCGAGGTGCAGCTCGGTGCCCTGATAGGTTATATCGGTAGTACCGAGTACGTTTTGGGCGATTGACTTATACATATCCTCGACCAAATTCATCATATCGAAGTAGTCGCAATAGGCCTGATACAGCTCTACCGTGGTAAATTCGGGATTGTGGAACGCGTCCATACCCTCGTTTCTGAAAATTCTGCCGACCTCGTATACGCGCTCCAAACCACCGACTATAAGCCGCTTTAAGTACAGCTCGGTCTCTATTCTCAGATACATTTCTATGTCGAGCGCGTTGTGCCTCGTCTTGAAGGGACGCGCCGACGCGCCTATTTCGAAGGTGGTTAAAACGGGCGTGTCTACCTCTAAGAAGCCGCGTCCGTCCAGAAACGAGCGGATTTCCCTGAATATTTTCGAGCGGGTTATAAACGCCTTCTTTACGTCGGGATTGACTATCAAATCCAAATCCCTCTGTCTGTAACGGATGTCGGGGTTCGTCAGACCGTGCTGCTTTTCGGGCAGGGGGCGAAGGCACTTGGTAAGCATTTCAACGTGCTGGCAGTGAACGGAAATTTCGCCCGTCTGGGTCTTGAAAACGAAGCCCTTTACGCCGATTATATCGCCGATGTCGTAGTCCTTTTTAAACGAGGCGTACGCCTCCTCGCCCACGTCGTCGCGGCGGATATAAAGCTGTATCTGTCCCTCTCTGTCTGAAATATGGGAAAAGGACGCCTTGCCCATTATGCGGCGCGACATAAGTCTGCCCGCAAGGGAAACGGTCTTGCCTTCGAGCTTTTCAAAGCTCTCCTTGACAGACAGCGAGTTTTCGGTTACGTCGTAAGCGACCTTTGCAAAGGGGTTGCTGCCCTCTTCGACAAGCTTCTGCAATTTTTCGCGGCGGATTCTCGCCTGTTCGGCAAGCTCTTCCTCCGTAGGCTCGGTTGTCAATATTTCGTCCATGGTATACTCCTACGCGATTTTTATAATTTTAAGTGTGTAGCTTGTTCCGTCGGGACAGGAAACGGTGACCTTATCGCCGACGTGCTTTCTCATAAGCGCGGCTCCGACGGGCGAGTCGATAGAAATTTTACCCGCCATTACGTCGACCTCGGTTACCGAGGTAATCGTATAGACCGCCTCTTCCTCCATATCGTCGTCGTAAACCGTTACCACGCTGTTCAAATGAACGTAGCTGTTGTCGGAAACCTCTTCGCGAACGTCGGCGTTTTTGATTTTGTATTCGAGCTCGGCAATCTTGCCCTCGTTCGAACGCTGCTCCTCGCGCGCCGCGTCGTATTCTGCATTTTCCGAAAGGTCGCCGTGACTGCGCGCCTCGGCAATACGCTCGATAATTTCAAAGCGCTTTACCTTGACGAGATAGTCAAGCTCCTTTTTAAGGTCGTCCAGATTCTTTTGCGTCATAACAAACTTTTCAGCCATTATTTACCTCTTTTAATACAAATATATTCCGATTGACTTTATTCAACCGGAACGAAATTTCTTTTTTTCTCTATTATATACTCAACCGACGGTTTTGTCAAACGATTTAATTCGCCGATACGCTTTACATTTTTCACGCGTTCGGGTATAATTACGGTATGTTTAAAATTTGGGCGAAAATAATCAAAGACGGGAAAATAGTAAAACAGACCGTTTACGAAAGCGTGGATAAGTTTGCTTACTCGCAATTTTTTAATTACCTGGCGGATATATGCGAGGTAATGGACGTTGCTACCCCCGTTCTGTTAAAAACTCATATCTTCAATTACGCGAAATTTTCGACCGTGCGGTTTATCCCGCGCGACTTTGCCGAGCCCGTCGATTTCGATAAATTGGTGCTTGATAACATAACCGCATAGAAACTGCGCATAATTGTAATATGAAACACACCTGTTATTTATGCGTCGCAATGCTTATTACCCTCGCCATATTCGGGGGGATATACGCATTTTCGGGCTTCAACGCCCTGTATTTTATTTGTATGAGCAACGATACGGTTTACCGCAGTTTCCTTGCGGTGCACGCCGTCGCCGCCCTGTTTACGGTATATTCCCTTATCGTTTTCAAGCCCTTCAAGGGACTTAAATAATTGCGTTCAACGATTAAAGCCGTGCTTTATGCACGGCTTTTTATTGTCTTTATACGTTGTTTATTTTAATGCTTGCGCCTGTTTTTGCGTCCTGATACATTACCCAGTAGCCCGAAACGGCGTCCTCGGACGCGGGTATGAACGAGGAATTTTCTAAACTTGCGGGCGGTGTAAGCGGGTTTTGCGACGGCACGCCGTAGCAGATATACTGGGCTTTTCCCCCGCCGTATATCACGCCGAATACGTAAAACTTTCCGTCGCCGTAGCTTATCCTTGCCCAGCGCGAGTTTTCCACCATTTTTTCAAGAGCGTCCTCGCAAGGGTAGGACGACAGCACCTTTTCTATTTCCTCTTTCATTCGGTCGTAGAAGCTTCCGCCGGTGAACAGTCCTCCCGCGGCGTCGGTCTGGTGAGATACAGCCGCCTCATTTTCTGATACGCCACGCCCGACTTCTTCCTCTTTTTTATCTTCGCATACAGACCCACCGTCTTTATCAGCTTGCCCGAATTCATAATAGTTCTCCTGCGCCAACGCCTCGTCCTCGTACTTGGTCGCGGGCGGGTCGTACTTTCTTATATTTTCCTGCCTTTCTATTTCCTCGCGTATGCCTATAGCCGCGGTATGAAACGCGCCGCAAACCGCGCTTGCGACGGGCGCCACCTCGTCGTTGACGAAGCATATCAACGCGGCAAAGCCGCTGCCCGTATCGACGGGGCTTACTCCGTCGAACATCAGACCATCCAGCACGCAAACCGACTTACCGTCCGAAACCGCGCAAACGTACCTGCCCTGATTAAGCGGAGCAAAGTTTATCAAAGAAACCTCTACGCGCAAATTCGTACCGTATTTTTCCGCCTTGACAAGCCCGGAAAGAGGCCCGCCGTCCACGGAAAACCCGCTTTTCAGTCCGCGTATCACCGCAATATTTTTAGTATAACCGCCCATAAATAACTCCGTATTTATACTTTAATATATTATATTGCTGAATAAGCATAGAAAAAACGCAAAAAATGTATTTATTCGTATATTTTTGCACTATATTTACTTTATTTTAACCCCCCGTTTCGGTATAATTATATTATGACTATAACGAAAAACAAAGCCGCGCTTGAATTTGTAGAGCGCTGCGCCGCTCTTGCCCTTCCCGACAGCATCGTGTGGATAGACGGCAGCGCCGCTCAGATTGAACAGCTTAAAGCACAAGCCGTGCAAAGCGGCGAGCTTATCGCCCTGAAAAACGACTGCTACCTGCACCGCAGCAACCCCAACGACGTTGCGCGCGTAGAGGACAGAACCTTTATATGCACCCGAAAACGCGAGGACGCGGGTCCGACCAATTACTGGCTTGCACCCGATAAGGCGTACCGTATTGCGGGCGAAATCGCACGCGGGGCCATGAAGGGCAGGACTATGTACGTAATACCCTATTCTATGGGCGTTGTCGGCAGCAGCTTTGCCAAAATCGGCATAGAGGTGACCGATTCCGTATACGTAGTGCTTAATATGTGCATTATGACCCGAGTCGGAAAGCGTTGCCTCGACGCGCTGGGAAACGGCGATTTTATTAAGGGCTTTCACGCAACGTGCGAGGTGGACGCCGAAAAGCGTTACGTTATGCACTTCCCCGAGGATAATACGATAATATCGCTTAACTCGGCTTACGGCGGGAACGTGCTTTTGGGCAAAAAATGCTTTGCGCTGAGGATAGCTTCGTTCCTCGGAAAAAACGAGGGCTGGCTTGCCGAGCACATGCTGATTTTAGGCGTGACCTTCCCCGACGGCGCGAAAAAATACGTTGCGGCGGCTTTCCCCTCGGCGTGCGGTAAAACCAATCTTGCCATGCTGATACCGCCCAAGCATTACCTTGAAAAGGGCTATAAAATAGAGTGCGTGGGAGACGATATTGCCTGGATACGCGTCGGTGACGACGGCAGGCTTTGGGCGGTCAATCCCGAAAACGGCTTTTTCGGCGTAGCCCCCGGCACCAACGAACGCAGCAATTACAACGCCCTGCAATCGACCCTGCACGGAACGATTTTTACAAACGTCGCGCTCAATCCCGACGATATGACAGTCTGGTGGGAGGGACTGACAAAACAGCCGCCCGCGCGCCTTATCGACTGGACGGGCAAGCCGTGGGACGGCAAGGGCTGCGCGGCTCACCCCAACTCGCGCTTTACCGCGCCCGCGGAAAACTGCCCCTGCATTTCTCCCGAGTTTAATTCCGTAACGGGCGTACCGCTTTCCGCGATAATCTTCGGCGGCAGACGCGCTTCGACTACGCCGCTCGTCTATCAGTCGCGCGACTGGGACCACGGCGTGTTCGTCGGCTCGGCAATGTCCTCGGAAACGACCGCTGCCGCCGCGGGTGCGACCGGCGTTCTCCGCCACGACCCCATGGCTATGAAGCCGTTTGCGGGCTATCATATAGGCGACTACTTCGCGCACTGGATTGATATGGGGAAAAAGGTTGCAAACCCTCCCGCTATCTTTAACGTAAACTGGTTCAGACAGGCAAAGGACGGCAGCTTTTTGTGGCCGGGCTTCGGCGACAATATGCGAGTGCTGGAATGGATTTTGCGCCGCTGCGACGGCTCGGTGGGCGCGGTTGAAACGGCGATAGGCTACGTACCACGCCCCGAGGATATAGATACCGAGGGTATAACCGTAGACCTTGACGGGCTGCTTGCCGTGGACAAGCAAAGCTGGCTTGACGAGGCGAATGAAATTGAAAGGTATTACAATGAAATAGGCCCTCGCATACCCGACGAGCTTTGGCAATGCCTTAAAACCTTGAAGAAAAATTGCAAATAAATTAAGTCCGCTGCGTTTAGTGGCGGACTTTTTAATTTTTGCATTAATAATCCTTGAAATTTTCTTGCGTCCGTGCTATAATAACAATGCGACTTCAATTTAATAAACCTATTTCCGAAATACAACGGTAGTATTATTTTCTTTTTTTTGGAAACAACCAGAGTATAGGTAGTTATACCGTTCGCTACTGGGTTGTTTCCTCTGCTTGTTGGTTATGGAAATAGGTAAATTGAAGTCGCATTCAAAGGGACGGTATGCTATGATGTCGTTCCTTAGGGGGCGGCATCTTTTTTTATGACGGCAGCTATTAAAACCTGCTCGTGTTTCGGGCACTCCGTCGTTGATATAACGGACGAGCTGATTGAAAGAACGAGAACGGAAATAGACAGGGCAATACAGGACGGCGTAAGAATTTTTCTGTTTGGCGGCAGAAGCGATTTTGACGATTTGTGCTATGACCTTGTAACCGAAAAGAAAAACGCCGACCCGAAGCTTAATATCGAAAGAGTATTTTGTTTTGCGCTTGAAAAGCAGCTTGCAAAGCCGCCGAGATGGTTCGTACGAAAAGAGTACGAGGCGTTGGAGTGCCCGACAAAGCATTTCGATTATTGGTATACGGCAATATATTTTCGTAACCTTGCAATGCTTGACCGAAGCGATTTGGCTTTGTTTTACGCAGAGCAGAGAAAAAACAGCGGCGCATACAAAACGTATCTGTATGCGGTAAAAAAGCATAAACGCATCGTTAATTTATTTACATAATTTGGTATCGAGGCGCACCATTATAAAAACTTATAATTATTTTTTTCGTGAGCAACGCATAATTGACCGAATGTCTCTGACACGTTCCCTGACAAAGTAGGCGTATGAGTTTCAGCCACTCCTTTATCGATTTTAAATCGAATTTTTTGGTGCAGACCTGATATAGTAACGCAGCGGATTTCCGCTGCGTTATTTTTTTTCTTAAAAAAAATAACGCACCTGACGTGCGCTATTATTCTACAACGGAAACAATAAATTAACCCTCGCTTTCGGGCGGTTTTTTCGATGCGTCGCAAAAGGCGGTAACCCCCTTTTTGCGCAGTCCGTAAATTGCTATGTACAGAGGTATTCCCAGTCCGTAGACCCAAAGCGCTTCGGTTGCGCAAAGCGAGCCGAAATAGCTCCAGTAAGCTATATTCGCCGAGGCATATCCCTCGTCTCCGCCGCAAAGAAAGACTATTACCACGGGTATAACAAAGGCGTTGACAAGCACGGGAAACAGTCCGCCGAGGGGGACGTCGAACGCGATAAAAGGCGATGCAAGGTTCGCAAGCATGCACCCTATCCAAAGCGCTGGCGCCGCTTCGGGAAAGAACAGCGGCAGTATCGTCAACGCTTCGGCTGGGCGGATTTGCAACACGCCCTGATAGGCAATCGCGCCGAACGCGTAGGTCAGCGCAACGTACAGCGCGGCAATAATTCCCGCACGGCACAGTCTTTTGGTTGTAAAAAAGTTTTTCATTTCTTTCGCACGAAAAGTCGGCTGAAAAAAGGGACGGCATATAACCGTCCCTGATACTTTTCGTATTCTCCTTCGGTTTTTTTAACGATGTGTTTAGCCGAAAACCATCTCAAGCCTTACGCTTGCCGTTGTATCTTTATTGAGTCGCCGCCACACCGACCTGCAACTAATCAAACGCAAGCCTTACGCTTGGCGACCTTACGTCGACGATGTATCTTTATTGCGTTACCGTGACACCGGCAACTCACAAGTCAAGCAAGCCTCGAACTTTAATTTTTTATTCTTCGCCCTTAGCGCCGCTGTTGCCGAGAAATGTTCCGAAATAAATTTCACGCTTGCCGCGTTTTGCTCCGCCGCCGGACGAGGGTCTTCTCTCTCTTCTGTCGCCTCCGCGACGGTCGAATTTGCCGCCCCTGTGCTCGCGGCGGTCATCTGTACGCCTTTCGCCGTAGTGCAGTCCCTTATCATAGGGCTTCGCGTTGTTGGGGATAACCGCGATATATCTCACGGGCTCCTTGCCCTCGGAAACCGTCTTTACCTCGGTATTGTTTGCAAGCGCGGAGTGGATAATTCTTCTTTCGTAAGGGCTCATAGGCTCTAAGTTGAGCTTTCTGCCCTTTTCGACAGCCTTTGCCGCAAGCTTTTCCGCAAGCTTTACAAGCGTTTCCTCACGCTGTTTTCTGTAATTTTCGCAGTCAACGAGCACCTTTTTGTATTCGTCCCTGCCCGTGTTCGCAACCGCGCCAGCAAGGCACTGTATAGCGTCCAACACGTCACCGTGCTTTCCGATTACCTTTGCCGAATTCGTAGCCTTTATATCGATTGAAATTTCGCTGTCGTCTGATATTATTTCACTGACCGCGGTAATTTTGAGTATATTTAAAAGCCCGTCTATAAAATCAGCCGCTCGCCGCGCGTCGGACTGCTTTTTCTTTATCATTACCTGCGCCTTTACCGCGCCGAAAAGCTTTTTCTTGCCCTCTTCGATAATTACGATTTCGGCTTCGTCAAGCGTGATATTAAGGGCTTTCAAACCCTCTTCGATAGCTTCGTCAACCGTCTTTGCGCTAAATACGTTCTCATCTTGCATTACTTTAACCTCTTTCTGTTAGTCTGTTTTTTATTTTTAAACAGCTCGCCGCTCGCCATTTTCTTAGCAAACTTAACGTCCATTATTTTGTTCATTACTACCGTCATAATCAGACTGTAAATAGTATTCGTAATCATATACGTCGAAAACGCCGCACTGTAAAAGAATGAGAACATACCGTATATAAGCGGCATCATTATCAGCATTATCTTGTTGGTTCTCGCGCCCGAGCCGTCTACGGTAGAAAGCTCGCTCGCGTCCTTTTGCGAACGCATGGATATAAACTGTTGCAGGAACATAAGTCCTATTGCAAGTATAATCAATATGAAATATCCGTTTACCGTCTTGCCCTCGAGCTTGCCGTCGCTGTAACCGTCGTTTCTCAAATAATAGGTAACCTCGTTATAGCTCTCTTCGTAAGCCGAGCCCAGTCCCGCGCCCGATGCGCGCGAAATTGACGAGCTGAAATTTGCGAAGTCGGGAACCTCTTTGTTTAAAGGCGAGTCGGGATACCAGATGTTTTTAACCCAGAGGAAACCGTTGTCGTGGCTTCTGTAATAGTCAGCCGAGGCTCTTCTTGCGCCCTCGCGCACGTAGTCGCGCACGATTGCCATTTTTTCGGACTCTTTAAGCGTGTCGAAATTTTCGCCCGTCACGTTCTTGTCTGCAATTTTTTTGAACGCCTCGAAATCGACGTAGTACGCTTCGGTACCGAGAGACTTGTCCGTCGTTCTTATTAAAAAACCGTCGCCGTGAATAATATCGTCCTTGCCGTCCTCGCGCAGAACGTACTGCTCTACGCTGGCGTTATAGCACTCCTCCATACCCTTGTAGGATTGCAGGTTGGCGTACTGCGAATAGGTCGAAAACGCGCTGAATACTACCATGAATATTACCAGCGAAACTATCATCGGAAGGCACGCGCCGAACATCGATATTCCGTTTGCCTTCTGCAATTCCATAACCTTCTGGTTATACATCTGCTTGTCGTTGGCGTACTGCTTTTGCAGCTTTTCCATCTGCGGGCGCATCGCCTTCATCATCAGCGACTGCTTTTTCATTTTAAAGCGCGAATATATATCGAGCGGAAGCACCACCGTTTTGAGTATAAGCGTAAACAGCACTATACCCAGTCCGACGATGCCTACGCCCTCTATAAGCCACTGAATGATTTTGCCTATCCAGTTGAGGTCAACCGAGGATATTTTTTCGACGGCAAAATCAATGTAGTTTGTCGATAAGTTCAATAGATTTATATTTCCCATTTCGTTCCGTGGGTTAAACCACCCACCTAAGTTTAAAATAATTTTCGGGCACGGGGTCATACCCGCCCTTCGACAGAGGATTACAGCGGAGCAGCCGCCAGCCGCCCATAAGCAGACCTATTATTACGCCGTGATTGTTTAGCGCGCGCAGCACGTATTCCGAGCAGGTCGGACTGTACAGGCAGGTGTGCCTTGACAGCGTGCGCTGATAAAGTATTATAAGGCGCATAAGCAGCATTTTAATAAACGGCTTAAACACCTTTTTCCGCAAAAGCTTGCAGCATTTTTTCAGCTTTTTGCACATTCGTTTACCTTTTTAAAGCACGACGAAAGGCTTTTTTCAAAGCTCTTCAAGCTGTAAGCTTCGGATATTTTAGGAAGAATAATCACGCTGTAACAGCCGTCAAGCTCGCCGCAGGTATTGCGGAACGCCTCGCGCAGCAGCCGCTTTATACGGTTGCGCGTATGCGCCTTGCCGTGCTTTTTAGAAATTGCAATGCCCATCGACAGGGTTTTTGCGGGAAAATACAGCAAAGTAACGCAAGGGGAAAATACTCGTTTACCCTTGTTAAATAATTTCTGAAAGTCTGTATTTTTCTTTATTCTCGAATATTTCACTGTATTTCGGATTGATTAGCGCAAAGGCAGTGTAACGCAAAGCTTAATCGCGTTTGAATTACGCGGAAAGCTTCTTTCTGCCCTTGTCTCTTCTTCTCTTCAATACCTTTCTGCCTGCTTTGGAAGCCATTCTTTTTCTGAAACCGTGTACCTTGCTTCTCTGTCTCTTTTTCGGTTGATAGGTTCTTTTCATCGATATACTCCTTTTTTGTAATTATAACCTAAATAAAAATACATTATTAACTGCGCTTTTGTCAAGCGTTATTCATTGTCCTGACGGGTAAAATGAGATACAGCCTGTCCTTATTGACTTCGTTTTCGCAGATAAACGGCTGTATCTGGCTGTTGAACGCCAGCACTATTTTATCCTCGTTAAGCGCGTTGACCGCCTCGATTATGAATTTCGAATTCATTGCAATCTTAACGTCCTTGCCCTCGGTCTCCGCCTTGACGGGCTCCTGCACGCTTCCTATTTCCGAATTCGAAGAAATTTCTATCTTATCCGAGGAAATATCGAAGATAATAAGGCTGTTTTTGTCGCTTCGTACGAGAATTGCCGCGCGCTCGATACTGTCCTTCAACGCCTTTTTATCCACCTTGACCTTAGTCGTGAAATCCTTGGGGATAATGTTTTCCTTTTTTATAAAGTCGCCGTTGTACAGGCGCGAGGTCAGCACCGTGTCGTCAACCTCGACGAGAATTCTGCCCTTCTGCACGAAAATTTCCGTTTCGCCGTCGCCGTCAATCATTTTTTCGATTTCGGACAGCGTCCTCGCGGGGCAGACAATATCCATATCGCCCGTAGAGGAAATAAGCGTACCGTGCGCCGTGGCAAGACGGAAGCCGTCAAGCGCGGTAACGCAAAGCTCTTTATCCTTTATAAGAAACTGGCAGCCCTTTAAAATGGGGCGCGAATCGTCGCCGGCGCAGCAGAAAGAGGTCGAGTTTATAAACCTTTTGAGGTCCGCCGTTTTAATGCGGAAGCTGCTTTCGTTGATGTCGGTGTCTATTTTGGGGAAATCCGCTGCCGAAAGGACCTGCATTTCGGTCTGCGAGTCGGCGTAGACGATAGTCATTTTCTTCTCGTCGGAGGAAAGAGTAAGCTGCGCCCCCTCGAGCTTTTTGATAAAGTCGGAAAAATACCTG
>ERZ779626.637-NODE-637-length-19694-cov-11.090127_pt1 | contig 19694 bp, 20 predicted proteins | sample MGYA00514209_ERZ779626 | MGnify/ENA primary metagenome ERZ779626 (study PRJEB29562, sample SAMEA4376713) | mouse gut metagenome | isolation source: Cecum | study: EMG produced TPA metagenomics assembly of the A DSS colitis mouse model was used to assess the...
CGGGAATCCTGACGGATTTCAAGTCAAATCAACGCAGTCCTGGCGGAAAAAGATTCCCAAAGACGGTATTTTGCCATTTTTCAAACAAGGCCTAGTACCGGCTGGCCTCTTCCTCCTCGCCGCCGTCGATCTCGTCCAGCCGCTGGAGCAGGGCCCGGATGACCCCGAGGATGATCCCGAAGATCACCGCGCCGCCCAGAAGGAGATACAGCAGCAGGAGCGGAACCGCCGCAGGGCCATCCTGGAGAACGCCTGCCATGGACATGGCGGTCAGCACAACCAGCGGCAGCATATACAGTACCACCGCCGCCGTAATGACAATGGGGGCGATTTTCTTCTTAGTAGTTTTTCGCATCGTCGATCTCTCCTTTCCCGATTTCCCGAATCCGCTGGACCAGGGCCAGCACAACCCCGCCGATGATCACCAGGGGGACCAGGGCGAGGACCAGCAGCATCAGCACCGGCGGCGCGTCCTCCACCCCCAGGGCGATGATCCACAGCAGCAGCCCCACAAAGCCCCCCATCAGCAGGACCATCCCCGCGGTGATGGCCACCGGAGCCACGTAGCGGATGCGCACATCCTTTTTCTGCTTGTTCTGGAAGGTAGCGCCGCCCTGCTCCATGGCCTCCATCTCCTTTAAAATACTTCCGGCGTCCAGGTCTTCCAGCCGCTCCTGCCGGTCCGTCAGTCTGCCGCAGAGGCGGATGGCCTGCTCCAGGTTGTCCCGGTCCCGCTCCAGGGTGACCAGGTGGCGGCGCATGCCGTCGCCCACGGTGTGGACGCCGCTCTGCATCCGCCGGATTTCCTCCAGGGGCACGCCCAGCTTCCGCAGCAGCTTGATTTGGAGCAGGACGCTGACCTCGGCCTCGCCATAATCCCGGTAGCCGTTCTCGCTGTTCCGCCGGGGGGCCAGGAGCCCCTCGGCCTCGTAAAAGCGGATGTTTTTTCGTGTGATGCCCACCAGGGCTTCCACCTCGTTTATTTTCACGTCCCTCACCTCGGTTTCTGCTGCTATGGTACACCTTCCAGCAGGGGGAAGGTCAAGAGGGATTTTGTAAATTTCCGAAAAAGGACAAAAAAACTGCCGGAGGTCATACCCCCGGCCTATATCCTGCGTCTTTCGACCCCCGTCCCTCGTCGGAAGAAATTCCGCTCTGTTCCGTCCCCGCCGCTTAACGGCGAGGACTTCACCCGCTCCATTTCTTCCTCCTCTTCCCACAAAATCTGAGGATTTTGCGGGAGCCCTATTAGGCCTTGTTTGAAAATTGACAAAATGCCCAACGGTGAGAGATTTTATCGCCAATCAAGGCAAATTTTCGCGGGCGGGCTGACGCCCGGCAAGAAAATTTAACGCAGAGCGGCGGAAAAAGATCCGCCGTTTTGGGCGTTTAGACTTTCTTCAAACAAGGCCTAAGAGGGGCCGAGGAAATGGAGCGGAACGGATGCGCGGTAAAACCGCGCGGAGTGGAGCGCAATTTTCGACGCCCTAGATTGCGCTTTGCGCCCGTTCCTCCCGCTCCAGGGAAATCTCCGGCCGGGCGGCGGCAATGGCGTCCAGGACCTCGTTGGCGTTCGCCAGCTTCTCAAAGGTGAAGTCCTGATAGAACTCCCCGCCGTCGTAGTACAGCCGCAGACGGGTGACGGGCAGGGCCTTGCCGCAGCAGCCCGTCAGGGGGAGGCTGGTATTCCGGGTCAGGGCCCGGGTCAGGGAGGCGAAGGAGAGGTACTGCGTCCCCGGAAAGGCGGGAAAGTAAACGGCCCTTTCGCTGAAGCGGTATTGCTCCGCCCGGCGGGCGGTCTTGTAATCCCCGGCGGGGTCCTCCAGGGGGCAGGATTTGGCAAGGGGCTTCGGTGTGAAAATCGCCATGACGGAGACCTCCCGGAAAGAATTATTTTTTCCAGTATAGCGGGCTTTTTCCAAAAGCTCCATGGCAAAAGCAACAAAACGGGGAAATACTGTGGAAATGCCACTTGCCCCCGGGGAAAAAGGACGCTATACTAATACCGGGAACCCGCCCGGCGGGCTTCTTCTCTGAACAAAATATCTCTATTCACCGGAGGTTTTTCATGTACCGAATCAAGACATTCAACAAGATCGCCCCCCAGGGGCTGGAGCGGCTGGACCCCGCCCGCTACCAGGTGGGGGAGGACGTGGCGGAGGAGGAGGGCATCCTGGTCCGCTCTGCCAATCTGCTGGACTACCCCTTCCCGGACAGCCTGCTGGCCATTGCCCGGGCGGGGGTGGGAGTGAACAACATTCCCCTGGAGCGCTGCTCGGAAAACGGCGTGGCCGTCTTCTCCACTCCCGGGGCCAACGCCAACGCGGTGAAGGAGCTGGTCCTCTGCGGCATGCTGATTTCCTCCCGGGACGTCACCGGCGCGGTGCGCTGGGTGAAAAACCAGGCCGCCTCCGGCGTGGAGGTGGAGACCGTGGTGGAGAAAGGCAAGGCCGCCTTCGTGGGCCCGGAGCTCTACCGGAAGGCCCTGGGCGTCATCGGCCTGGGGGCCATCGGTTCTTTGGCCGCCAACGCGGCCCTGGACCTGGGGATGGACGTGTACGGCTTTGACCCCTTCCTCTCCGTAGATGCCGCCCTGCGGCTGGACCGCCATGTCCGCGTGGTCCAGGACGTGAACGAGCTCTATAAAAAATCAGACTATATCACCATCCATATCCACTTTAACGAGAAGACCCGCCACATGATCGGCCCGGAGGCCTTCGCCGCCATGAAGCCCGGCGCGCGGCTTATCAACCTGGCCCGGGGCGGCGTTGTGAACGACGAGGCGCTGCTTGCCGCCCTGGACGCGGGGAAGGTGACGGCCTATGTCACCGACTTCCCCACAAATAAGCTGGTGGCGAATCCCCACGTGATCGCCATGCCCCACCTGGGGGCCTCCACCCCGGAGAGCGAGCAGAACTGCGCCGTCATGGCGGCGGAGGAGCTGTGGGACTACCTGGAAAACGGGAACATCAAAAACTCCGTGAACCTCCCCGACGTGTATCTGGACCGCAGCGGGGCCCAGCGGCTCTGCGTCCTCCACAAGAACATCCCCGCCATGCTGGCCAGCATCACCGCCCTCCTCAGCCGGGACGGCGTAAACGTAGAAAATCTGAGCAACAAGAGCAAGGGGGACTACGCCTACACCCTGGTGGACCTGGGGGCCAAGGTGGAGCCCGCCGTTCTGGAGGAGCTGCGGACCCTCCCCAATGTCATCCGGGTCCGGGCCATCGGTTAAAATCGCTTTCCGAACAATATTAAATAAGGAGGGACGCCTGTGTTCGACCTGAACGGGGCCCTGGAGCGGTTTGCCGGGAAGCTGGCCCTGGAGAACATCCTGACCGCCGCCCTGACGCTGCTGGTCTGCCTGGTGGCGGTGCGTCTGCTGCTGAAGCTGGTCCGCCGCCTCCTGAGCCGGACGAAGCTGGAGGAGCGCATCCGGCGCTATATCCTGACCCTGCTCAAGCTGCTGCTGTATACCCTGACGGTGGTCTTCACCGCCGGAAGCCTGGGGGTCAACATGTCCTCCCTGGTGGCCCTTCTCTCGGTGGGGTCCCTGGGGGTCACCCTGGCGGCGGAGGACGTTCTGGGCAACGTGGCCGGAGGGCTGGTGATCCTGTCCTCCCATCCCTTCGCCATCGGGGACTTCATTGAGTCCGGCGGCGTGTCCGGCACGGTGGAGGAGATCAGCCTGAATCACACGAAGCTCATCACCCCCGACGGCCTGACGGCCCTGCTGCCCAACAAAGAGCTTGCGGCCTCCAAGGTGACGAATTACACGGTGCTGGGCCGGCGGCGGATTGTCTGGAAGATGAGCGCCTCCTACGGCGCGCCGACAGAAACGGTAAAGGCCGCCTGCCACCGGGCCGTGGAGGCCACAGAGCATATCCTGCCCGACCCGGCCCCGGCGGTGTACCTGACGGCCTTCGGGGAGAGTGGGATTGACTTCACCGTCTACTGCTGGGCTGCGGCGGAGGACTTCTGGGGCGCCCAGTTTGCCCTGGCGGAGAACCTGCGGGCGGAGTTTGCCAAAGCGGGGGTGGAGATTCCGTACAACAAGCTGGATGTGCATATTGTGGAGGATTCAAAATAAGAACCTGTATTCATAACCGTGGGATGCCGGATGGAGGAGGATTTTTCCCGGCAGACAAGGAGACTTTCCGCAGCCATACGGACGTATGGCAAGGGAAATCGACGCGGTATGCCGGGAAAAAGACCGGCCAGACGGTGTTCAACGGTTGTGAATGCAGGTTCTAAGAGAAGCCCCGGCGCGTTTCACGCGCCGGGGCTTTGTTGGTGCTAAAGGGAAACCGCGTCACTCCACCGGGCCGGTGATGGTCCCGTCGTCCTGCTCGGCCTCCAGGCCGTTGGCAGCGCGCAGGAGGAGAAAGCCCATCAGCGTCAGCGCCCCTCCGGCGTAAAGGAGAAGGGAGGAGAGATACGCGCTGCCGTCCGCCAGGGAGGCGGCGCAGAGGACCAGGGAGCCGGCGGCATAGAACCCGAAGCGCCGGGTCTGGCCCGCCTGGAAGGCAAAGGAGCTCAGGCGGTAGAACCCCAGGGTCAGGAACACCAGGGCCAGCAGCTCCGGATAGTACATGGTCAGGGAAGGGTTCACGGAGTCGATGCGGTAGGTCAGCACCAGCCGCACCACCAGCGCCGCCACGGGCAGCAGGGTGATGGCGGCGGGGGCCTTGTGCCTGGGCACGCCCTCCCGGCGGCGGCAGCCCGCCAGCACCGGGAACAGCGACACGGCGGCGGCCAGGGTCAGCGCACCCAGCAGGATTTGTCCCTGGGGGGAGAAGCCCAGTCCTCCGGCCCGGAGGATGCCGTAAATGGCGTGCCGGGAGGATACCAGCCCCTCCGGCAGCATCCGCAGGCTCTCCGCCAGGTCGCTGAGGCCGCTGAGGGCCAGGAGGAACACGCCGCACATGGGGATGGCCAGCAGTCCCGTATTTTCTGTGGAGAAGTCCCTGGGCAGGACGGGGCCGGGGGCCTCCTCCGACGGGAGGAGCCGGGCCGTCAGGGCCAGGGCGGCGGCGAGGCCGGCCAGCAGGACCGCCAGGGCCAGGGCCGCGAAGTTGCCGGGGATGGGGAGGCCGGTGTCCGCCTCATAGCCGGTGTGGTTTTGCAGCAGCCTCAGCACGCAGGCGGCGGCCCCGCCCAGCGCCGCCGTCAGAGGAAGGGCGTAGCGTTTATCCATAGCAGACTGTCCTTTCAGGAGCCGATTTACAGAAAAGCTCGTGGAATTCAATGCCCCTTAGTATAGCACAGAAAAGACGGCCTGAAAAGGGGGAATTTTCTGCGGGGAGCGTTTTAGGGCCTCCGGGATTCGATCCATATTTCCGCGCCTGCCCTGCCGGGCCGCCCGCCCCCGGCTTTGGCTCCGCCAATTTCACAACAGGAATTTCAGAAATGTTGAAAAGTTTTTGTATACAAACGGAATTTTCTGTGCTATACTATACCGAGTTGACGTTCCGGCGGCCCTGAACGGGGCGCCCGGAGCGGTTCCGCCGGGGCGCTTTTTCCGGCGTTGAGCATGGTATTTTTCCAGAGCGGGACGCGCTTCCCGGCTGGTCAAATAATAAAAACCGGTCTTCCTAACCGGGGGATGCCGGAAGGACGAGGGATTTTCCCGTCAGGCAAGGAGAGTTTCCGCCGCAATCCGAACGGGTTGCAAGGGAAACCGACGCGGTATGTCGAGAAACAGACCGCCCGGACGGCATTCAGTGGTTGTGAATACAGGTTAAAAAGCGGCTTTCATATCCGGACACGACAGGACGCATCCAAACCCCCGCCGGCGTAACGGGGCCGGGCGGACAGCGGGCGTCTCTTCTTTGCTATGCCCAGATGCCGGATATTAAACCGCAGGTACATCTTTTTAGATTGATAAGGAGTTTATTTTATCTATGGCAGAAAAACTGAAAATTATCCCCCTGGGCGGCCTGAACGAGATCGGCAAAAACATGACCGCCTATGAGTACGGCGGGGAAATCATCGTGGTGGACTGCGGCATGGCCTTCCCCGGGGACGACATGTACGGCATCGACTGTATCATCCCCGATGTGACCTACCTGATCAAAAACCGGGCCCGCATCCGGGGACTGTTCATCACCCACGGCCACGAGGACCACGTGGGGGCCATCCCTTACGTCCTCAAGCAGGTGAACCTGCCCATCTACTGCACCCGCTTTACTGCGGGCCTCATCCAGCTGAAGCTGGAGGAGCACGGACTGTCCAGGAGCACCAAGCTCATCACCGTGGAGCCCGGCAAGTCCGTCCGGGCGGGGAAGTTCACCGTGGAGTTCATCCATGTGAACCATTCCATCGCCGACTCCGTGGCCTTCGCCATCCACACCCATATGGGCACGGTGGTCCATACCGGAGACTTTAAGATCGACTCCACCCCCATCGACGGGGAGGTCATCGACCTGGCCCGGCTGGGCGAGCTGGGCAAGGGGGGCGTGCTGGCCCTCTGCGCCGACTCCACCAACGTGGAGCGCCCCGGCTACACCCTCAGCGAGCGGGCGGTGGGCCAGACCTTCATGCGTCAGTTCCAGGGCTGCGAGGAGCGGATTATCGTCACCACCTTCGCCTCCAACGTCCACCGCATCCAGCAGGTACTGGACGCCGCCGCCGCCCACGGGCGCAAGGTAGCCGTCACAGGCCGGTCCATGGAGAACATTATGCGGGTGTCCACGGAGCTGGGCTATATGAAGGTGCCCAAGAACACCCTGGTGGACATCAACAAGATCAAGAGCCTGCCGAAAAACAAGCAGGTCATCGTCACCACCGGCTCCCAGGGCGAGGAAATGAGCGCTCTGTACCGCATGGCCTTCTCCACTCACAAGCAGGTGGAGGTGGGCCCCGGGGACAAGGTGATTATCTCCGCCTCCGCCATCCCCGGCAACGAGGTGACGGTGAGCCGGGTCATCAACGAGCTGTTTCGCAAGGGCGTTCACGTGGTCTACGACAAGGCCGACATGCTCCACGTCTCCGGCCACGCCTGCCAGGAGGAGCTGAAGATCATCCACGCCCTGACCCGGCCCCGGTTCTTCATCCCCCTCCACGGGGAGCAGCGGATGCTGCAAATCCACAGCCAAGTGGCCCAGCAGATGGGCATGGAGCGGAATCACATCGCCATCGCGGAAAACGGCACGGTCATCGAGCTGACCGCCAAGACCTTGAAGCTGGGCGGGTCGGTCCCCGCCGGGGAGGTCTACGTGGACGGCTCCGGCGTGGGCGACGTGGGGGCCGTGGTCATGCGGGACCGCAAGCGCCTGGCCGAGGACGGCATGGTCGTGGTGGTCCTGCCCACCTCCAGCCATGACGGCGGCCTGCTGAGCCCGCCGGAGATCATCACCCGGGGCTTTATCTACGTGAAGGAGTCCGGGGACCTGATGAAGGAGCTCCAGGGCATCGCCATGGACGCGGCGGAGTCCGTCACCCGCAAGCGCGGGCGGGACGACGGGGAGCTCCGGGGCGTGGTGAAGTCCGCCGTCAGCAGCTACCTCTTCAAGACAACGAAGCGCAGTCCTATGGTCATCCCCGTTGTGACGAGGCTGTGAGAGGTTAAAGGGGAGTGAACCCAAAGAAGTCCTGCCGCAAAAGCGGCAGGACTTCTTTTTTACCTTTTCTTGTGAAGCGCTTCCAGGGCCAACTCACCCGCCAGCTTGAAAAGTGCATCAGACAATACCTGCTCTGCATCCCGCCCCGTTTGGCAGGCGATCTTTTCATAAAAAACCGCCGTTTCGTTCGTCAATTGGATTTTGTACTGCATCATATGTCCTCCCTTTACCCGTTTTCCCACATAATAACCGTATTCGGGCAAAAAGTCAACCGTATTCCCACAATTTTTTCGCGCTGGAATGGTAGTGTGAAAGAAAACGGAAAGGGGAACAGAGATGGGGATTGCGGAGATGGTACGGGCCCGGCTTATTTCGCTGTGCCGGGAGAGGGACATAACGGTTAACCGCATGTGCGAACTGTCGGCGGTTCCGCAGTCCACGGTCAATAATTTTTTGAACGGCAAGACGCATAACTTGGGCATCATTACGCTGAAAAAGCTGACGGACGGCCTGAACCTGAGCATCACGGATTTTTTCGACACCGAGGCGTTCCGCGCATTGGACCAGGAAATTCATTAAAAAAGCGCGGACAGGAGCCCTCCTGTCCGCGCTTCATCGTTCCTTGTTGAGCCCCAGCAAATAGTCCGTGCTGACGCCGTAATACTTACTCAATGTGATCAGATGGTGGATGGGCAGCTCGTTGGCGCCCCGCTCATAGCGTGCGTACATGGTCTGGGAGGTTCCCAGGACCTCGGCGATCTGTGACTGTGTTTTGTCGGCGTCTTCGCGCAAATCACGAAGAATACGTACATACTCCATCTCATCCACGTTCGACACCCCCCCTATTGACTTTTGCCCAGCTTGTCTTCCGCTTTTAATTTATCATAAAAAATGGGGCGTGTTGGGTTTACAACACACAATTTTACTATAATTTCTTCGGGTTTCCTCGTATAATTTGTTGGTTTCCATGGATTTTAATTGATTAAAGTTTAAAATCCTCTAAATTCATCGGACTTGTAAGGCCGGACCGCTTTACAAGCGGCTTATTTTTCTGTATAATATCCTTGAAAATTTGTGCTTATTTTATCATATGCCCCACTACATGAAAAGAGGAAATTTTTATGGAATATACAGAAGGCGTCCGGTTCGACAGCCTGGGCCTGTCCCCGGAGATCATGCGCGCCATCCGGCGGCGGGAGCTGGAGCTGACCACCCCCGTCCAGGCGGGCTGCATCCCCCCCATGATGGACTGGCAGGACGTCATTGCCAAGGCCCCCACCGGCACGGGAAAAACCTTTGCCTACGGCATCCCCATCATTGAGCACGTCGACCCGGAGGACGACGCCGTCCAGGCCGTCATCCTGGCCCCCACCCGGGAGCTGGCGATCCAGATCACCGACGAGCTCCGGGATATCTCCGCCTTCCGCCCCGGGGTCCGCTGCGTGTGTCTCTATGGCGGACAGCCCATCGGCAAGCAGATCGACGCGCTGAAAAAGCGCCCCCAGATTGTAGTGGCCACCCCCGGGCGGCTCAGCGACCACATGAAGCGCCGGACCGTCCGGGTGGACAGCGCCCAGACCGTGGTCCTGGACGAGGCGGACCGGATGCTGGACATGGGCTTCATCCACGACGTGACCCGCCTGCTGGACAAGATGAACAAGCGGCGAAACCTGGGGCTCTTCTCCGCCACCATCTCCCGGGAGGTCATGGACATTGCCTGGGTCTACCAGCGGGACGCGGCGGAGATCACCGTCCGGGAGGACGAGCAGAACAAGCCGGACATCAAGCAGTTCCGCATGGACGTGGCCCAGAACGAGAAGGCGGACGTGATTGCGAAGATCCTGGAGGAGACGGGCTTCGACCGCTGCATGGCCTTCTGCAACACCAAGGGCTCCACGGAGCGCATCTGCAAGTTCCTGCAAATGCGGGGCATCGACGCGGAGTGTATCCACGGCGACGTCCCCCAGCGGCGGCGGGAGCAGGTGATGAACCAATTCCGGGAGGGGAAGCTCCGGGTCTTCGTCTCCACCGACGTGGCCGCCCGGGGCATCGACGTGGACGATGTGGACATTGTGTTCAACTGCGACGTGCCCGACGAAAATCAGGATTACGTCCACCGCATCGGCCGCACCGGCCGGGCCAGGCGCCAGGGCGTGGCGGTGAGCCTGATTGCCGACTATCCCTCCAAAATGCGCATCGACGACATTGCCCAAAAGACCCGGAATGAGATCGTCCCCGTGAAGTTCGGGGAGAACGGGACGCTGGAAGTCATATCGTGAGCTGAAAATGAGCGCCGGGGCAACGCCCCGGCGCTCTTGGCTTGAGAAAACGGATTCAGCTCAGGGAGGCCAGCTCCTCCGCCACCTGGGCCTCGCTGCCCCGCATGGCCTGGAGGGTCTTGTCCATCAGGACCTCCAGCTCCCAGCCCAGCCGCTCCGCGCCGTCCTTGATGACGTCCCGGGAGCACCCGGCGGCGAACTTTTTGTCCTTGAACTTTTTCTTGAGGGAGGATACCTCCATATCGGCGCAGGACCTGCTGGGGCGCATCCGGGCCGCCGCGCCGATGAGGCCGGTGAGCTCGTCGGCGGCGAAGAGGACCTTCTCCATTTCGTGGGCGGGCTCCACGTCGGAGCAGATGCCAAAGCCGTGGCTGCAAACGGCGTGAATGAGCGCCTCGGAGCAGCCGATTTCCGCCAGAAGCTCAGGGGCCTTCTTGCAGTGCTCCTCCGGCCACTTCTCAAAGTCCACGTCGTGGAGCAGGCCCACCGCGGCCCAGAAGTCCGCCTCTTCGCCGTAGCCCAGCTCCTGGGCGTACCAGCGCATGACGGCCTCTACGGTCAGGGCGTGCTGGATGTGGAAGGGTTCGGCATTGTACTTGCGCAGCAGCGCCAGGGCCGCCGCTCTGTCAGGACAGGCTTTCATGGATCGTTCTCCTTTGTTTGGTGTTAAGGAACCACTGATTAAATCCCCGCACACAGCTTCACGCCATAAATTCCCGCTGGACTGCGTTAGAAAATCTTGAAATCCGTCAGGATTCCTGCGATTTTCTTCCTTGCCAGCAGAAATTTCTGGCGCAAATCTGCACACGTTGATTTAATCAGTGCTTCCTTAAAAACAGTATACGGCTTTTGGAAGAGGATTGCAAGGACGTTGAGGGCTGTTGTGCTGAATCGATCCCTGTGCCGTCCCCTCGGGGCGGCGGGATTTCAGGCTTCAAAATTGGCGGGAAGATTGACGGCGCAGGGAAAATATGCTATCATATTTGCCGAATGCCGAGCCCGCTCCCGCCCTGTCCGGCGGAGGGCGGAGACGGCGGGAGGTGAAGTCATGGGCGTCCACGACGGGCACCGGAATCGGATGCGCCAGCGTTTTATGGAGAACGATTTAAACGGCTTCGCAGACCACGAGGCCCTGGAGCTGCTGCTTTTTTACGCCATTCCCCGGGGAGACGTGAATCCCCTGGCCCACGCCTTGATGGAGCGGTTTGGCAGCCTCTCCGGCGTGCTCTCCGCCCCGGTGGAGCTGCTGACCCAGGTGGAGGGCGTGGGTGAGCGGACGGCGATGCTGCTGCGCCTGGTCCCTCAGGTCGCCCAGAAAGCCCGGCTGGCGGACCTGGAGCGGGAGCTGGCCCTGAACACCCGGGAACGGGTGGGAGACTACCTGCTGGAGCTGTTTTCCCGGGAGCGGAACGAGGCGGTGTATGAGATCTGCCTGGACGGGAAGGGAAAGCTGCTGGCCTGCCGCCGCCTGGGGGAGGGCAGCGCCTCAGCGGTGAACCTGGACGTGCGCAAAATCGTGCAGAACGCCATTACGTTCTGCGCCAGCTCCGTAATTCTGGCCCATAACCACCCCAGCGGTGTGGCCCTGCCCTCCGAGGCGGACCATGCGGCTACCCTCCGGGTCAAGATGGCGCTGGAGGCAGTCGACGTGCGGCTGGAGGACCACATTGTGGTGGCCGACCATGATTTCATATCCTTTTCCGAATCGGGCTTTCTCAGCTGAAGAGACCTGCGGATATTTCTAAAAAATATATCGAACAAATGTTGTAATCCGGCTGTTTTCGTGGTATGATACCTACGATCTTAACAACGAATCCGGCCGACAGGAGGTCCCCATGCCGAAATTCCAAGTCGTATCCGAATACCAGCCCTCCGGCGACCAGCCGGAGGCCATCGCCGCCCTGGCGGCGGGCATCGAGAACGGGCTGAAGGAACAGGTCCTCCTGGGCGTTACCGGCTCCGGCAAGACCTTCACCATGGCCAAGGTCATTGAGGCCGTCCAGCGGCCCACGCTGGTCCTGGCCCACAACAAGACCCTGGCGGCCCAGCTCTGCGCGGAGTTCAAGGAGTTCTTTCCCAACAACGCCGTGGAGTACTTCGTCAGCTACTACGACTACTACCAGCCGGAGGCCTATATTCCCCACACGGACACCTATATCGCCAAGGACGCCTCCACCAACGACGAAATTGACCGCCTCCGCCTCTCCGCCACCTTCGCCCTGCTGGAGCGGCGGGACGTCATTGTCGTGGCCTCCGTCTCCTGCATATACGGCCTGGGCGAGCCGGAGGACTTCGCCAAGCTGTCCGTCTCCCTCCGCTCCGGGGCGGAGTGGGACCGGGACCAGCTTCTGCGCCGCCTGGTGGAGATCCGGTACGAGCGGAACGATGTCGCCTTTGAGCGGAACATGTTCCGGGTCCGGGGAGACACCGTGGAGATTTACCCCGCCTACTACAAGGACAAGGCCGTCCGGGTGGAGTTCTTCGGCGACGAAATTGACCGCATCAGCGAGTTCAATCCCATCACCGGGGCTGTGAATTTGAAGCTGAACCACATCGTCATCTACCCCGCCAGCCACTATGTCACCACCAAGGACAAGATGGACCGGGCCATCAGCGAGATTCGCCGGGAGCTGGAGGAACAGGTCCGGGACTTCACGGAGAACAACCAGCTTGTGGAGGCCCAGCGCATCCGCCAGCGGACAGAATACGACATGGAGATGATGCAGGAGCTGGGGTACTGCTCCGGCATCGAGAACTACTCCCGCATCATCTCCGAGCGGCCCCAGGGCTCCGCCCCCATGACGCTGCTGGACTTCTTCCCCGAAGACTTCGTGCTGTTCGTGGACGAGAGCCACGTCACGCTGCCCCAGGTCCGGGCCATGTACAACGGCGACCACGCCCGGAAGGACTCCCTGGTCAAATACGGCTTCCGCCTCCCCTGCGCCTACGACAACCGGCCCCTGAAATTCGAGGAGTTTGAGGGCCGGATTGGACAGGCCGTCTTCGTCTCCGCCACACCGGGCCCCTATGAGCGGGAGCGGGCCGACCAGGTGGTGGAACAGGTCATCCGCCCCACGGGACTGCTGGACCCCCGTGTGGAGGTCCGGCCCGTCACCGGGCAGATCGACGACCTGATGGAGGAAATCAGCGCCCGGACGGCCAAAAATGAGCGGGTGCTGGTGACCACCCTGACAAAGAAAATGGCGGAGGACCTGACGGAGTATTTCAAAAACGCCGGCATCAAGGTCCGCTATATGCACTCCGACGTGGAGACCATTGAGCGGATGGAGATTATCCGGGACCTGCGGCTGGGGAAGTTCGACGTGCTCATCGGCATCAACCTCCTGCGGGAGGGCCTGGACCTTCCCGAGGTCAGTCTGGTCGCCGTGCTGGACGCGGACAAGGAGGGCTTCCTCCGGTCCGAGACCTCCCTGATTCAGACCATAGGCCGCGCCGCCCGGAACGCCGGGGGCCTGGTGGTCCTCTACGCCGACACAATCACTCCCTCCATGCGGGCCGCTATGGACGAGACGGAGCGCCGCCGGGGGATTCAGGACCGCTTCAACCAGGAGCACGGCATCGTCCCCAAGACCATCATCAAGGGGGTCCGGGAGGTGCTGGAAATCTCCACCACCGCCGAGGACGAGACCACCCGGGCCCGCCACCACCGCAAGCTGAACAAGCAGGAGCGGGACGCGGAGATCAAGCGCCTGGAAAAGGAAATGAAGGAAGCCAGCAAGATGCTGGAATTCGAATACGCCGCGGTCCTGCGGGACCGTATCATCGAGCTGCGGGGTGAAACGGGATGAAATACGACTGGCTGGACGAATACCTCCTGTCCCTCCCGGGGACGGAGAAGGACTATAAGCCCGAGTGGGCCTGGTTCCGGTACATGATCCGGGGCAAGCTCTTCGCCGCCGTCTGCTCCCCCAGCGGGATGAAGGACGAGGCGTACAACGGACATGACCTGGTGAATCTGAAGTGCGACCCGGCCCGGGGGGAAATCCTCCGGGCGGCCCATCCGGAAATCCTGCCGGGGTTCTATTGCGACAAGCGGAACTGGATTGCCTGTCTCCTGGACGGGGAGCTGCCGGACGATATCCTCCGGGAGCTGTGCGCCCAGTCCCACGAGCTGGTTTTGAAGAAGCTGCCCAAGTATGTTCAGAGGGAGATTTTGGGAGAATAGATGGAGACACAGAAAAAAGCCCCGGCCAGCGCCGCAATCCTGGCGGCAGCGGCCCTGTGGGGCATGATCGGCTTATGGAACCGGCGGCTGATGGCGGCGGGCCTCTCCCCGCTGTCCATCGTCCTGGTGCGCAATCTGGGCGGCATGGTTTTGCTGGTTTTGTTCTTCGCGTTCCGGGACCAGAGCGTCTTCCGGGTGGAGCGTCAGCACCTCAAGTACTTTTTCGGCACCGGGGTAGTCAGCGTCGGGTTCTTCACCGTCTGCTACTTCTCCTGCCAGAAGCTCTGCTCCCTGGCGGTGGCCTCCATCCTGCTGTACACCGCCCCCTCCTTCGTGGTGCTTCTCTCCGCGCTCCTCTGGAAGGAGCCGGTCACAAAGAAAAAACTCCTGGCCCTGGCGCTGACCCTGGCGGGCTGTGCCTGTGTCTGCGGCCTGTTCAGCGGCGGACTGTCCGTCACCCTCCCCGGGGTGCTCCTGGGCCTGGGGTCCGGATTCTTTTATGCCCTCTACAGCATTTTCGGCCGCTATGCCCTGGCCCATTACCCGCCCCTGACGGTGACGGTCTGGACCTTCCTCTTCGCGGGCCCGGCCTCCCTGTTCCTGCTCCGCCCGGCGGAGCTGGGGGCGGCCTTCACCGGAGCCCCCGGCGTGTGGGGGACGGCCCTGGCCCTGGCGGTGTTCTCCACCGCCGCGCCCTACATCTTATATACCTGGGGCCTCGCCCGGACGGAACCGGGCCGCGCCTCCATCCTGGCCAGCCTGGAGCCGGTGGTGGCCTCCCTGACGGGGGTCCTGGCGTTTGGCGAACCCATGGGCCTGCTGACGGCCTTGGGCATCCTCTGCGTCCTGGCGGGCGTGTATATTCTGAGGTGAAGCATGGCGAAGAAAAAAGACGAGAAGACCAACGTAATGCGCATCCTGGACCAGAAAAAGGTCCCCTATACCCCCCATTTCTACGAAGAGGGGGAGGGCCCCGGGGGCACCCGGGACTATGGGGTCCACGTGGCCCAGGCCCTGGGGCAGGACCCCAAGCGGGCCTTCAAGACCCTGGTGGCCAAAGGAGCCTCCGGGACCTATCACGTGTTCGACATTCCCACGCCGGACAGCCTGGACCTGAAAAAGGCGGCCAAGGCGGCGGGGGAGAAGTCCATCGACCTCCTGCCGGTGAAGGACATCACCGCCGTGACAGGCTATATCCGGGGCGGGTGCAGTCCGGTGGGCATGAAGAAGCAGTATCCGACCATCTTCCATGAAACGGCCCTGGACTTCGAGACCATCTACGTGTCCGCCGGAAAAATCGGCGCTCAGGTGGAGGTGGAGCCCCAGGCGCTGTTAGACCTTCTCCGGGCGGAAACGGCGGATATCGTCGTTTAAGAGGGCGAGGCCCAAGCGGAAGCCGACGGCGAAAGACGCCGGTGCCCAATGCTGGTAGTAGTCTAGGAGCCCATCGACGATACGATAGCGAACCTTTCCGTCAATGGGAAAAGTCCCCAGCCATTTTTCCAGCTCCGCCTCGTCAAATCCGTGCCCCATTTCCCTTAGTATGGTTTCGCCGTAGGTGTCGAAGAGTCTCTGGGTGGTTTGGTTCATAGCAGCACCTCATTCAACATTTAATGTTATATGCATTGTATAACATTAAATGTACTTTGTCAAGGGGGAATTATGGAAACCTTAAAAGTTCTGGGTAGTAGGCTGTGTGCCCTTAGAAAAGAGAGAGGGCTTCGGCAAGTGGATATAGCGGAGATGTTAGATTTAACACAGACGCACTATCAGCGAGTAGAAAAGGGGAAAATCAATATTCCCACCTTGACATTATGCACCCTGGCGGATTATTTTGGAGTGAGCACCGATTATCTGCTGGGAAGGTCTGAGGAGAGATCGGCAGAAACTTGAAGGAATGGCCTGACCAGGGGGTCAGGCCCCACAAAGAAGTGCAAGCTCCTACCGGAGTGTCAGCATTGCAAAGGTGTTCTACCGATAGAAGGGCAACCATAGAAGGGCAAAAAACAGGCCCGAAGGGCCCATACTTCTTTTTCTCTTTTGGACCGTGCACGGCCCGTTTTCTCTTTTTCTTCTGGAAGAAAAAGAGAAAATGGGGGGTGCAATGGACCAGCCATCGCTGGTCACCAATCTCCCCCGCGCGTCAGCGCCGGAAAACCCTCCCCCGTTTGGGGGAATACAAGGAGCCCCCCTATGCAAGATAAAATCATCGTAAAAGGCGCCCGCGCCAACAATCTCAAAAACATCGACGTGACCATCCCAAGGGACAAGCTGGTCGTCATGACGGGCCTCAGCGGCAGCGGTAAATCCTCCCTGGCCTTCGACACCATCTACGCCGAGGGCCAGCGCCGCTACGTGGAGTCGTTGTCCTCCTACGCCCGGATGTTCCTGGGCCAGATGGAAAAGCCCGACGTGGACTACATCGAGGGCCTGTCCCCCGCCATTTCCATCGACCAAAAAACGACCAGCAAGAACCCCCGCTCCACCGTGGGCACCGTCACGGAAATCTACGATTACCTCCGCCTCCTCTGGGCCCGGGTGGGCACCCCCCACTGCCCCAAGTGCGGCAAGGTCATCCGCCAGCAGACCATCGACCAGATCATCGACCAGGTGCTGTCCCTCCCCGAGGGCACCCGCATCCAGGTCATGGCCCCCGTTATCCGGGGCAAAAAGGGCGAACACGCCAAGATTTTCGAGGACGCGAAGCGCTCCGGCTACGTCCGGGTCCGGGCCGACGGGAACCTCTACGAGCTGGACGAGGAAATCAAGCTGGAGAAAAACAAAAAGCACAACATCGAGGTCGTCATCGACCGCCTCATCATCCGCCCGGATATCCAGCAGCGGCTGACAGACAGCGTGGAAACCGCCTCCGCCCTCTCCGGCGGCCTGGTGGTGGTGAACCTCCTGCGGGAGGAACAGGACCTGATGTTCTCCCAGAACTACGCCTGTGAGGACTGCGGCATCTCCATTGAGGAGCTGACCCCCCGCATGTTCTCCTTTAACAACCCCTTCGGCGCCTGCCCCTCCTGCACGGGCCTGGGCAGTCAATTGAAGGTGGACGTGTCCCTGGTGGTCCCGGACCCCAAGAAGTCCATTCTGGAGGGGGCTATCCAGGCCAGCGGCTGGGGGAACATCCGCTCCGACGGCATCTCCCGCATGTACTTCGACGCGTTGTCGAAAAAATACCGCTTCTCCCTGGACAAGCCCTGGGAGGACCTGTCCGGCGAAGCAAAAGACATTATCCTCTACGGTACCAAGGGGGAGAAGCTGGAGCTCCACTACGACCAGCCCCGGGGCAAGGGCGTGCTGTATCAGCCCTTCGAGGGCGTCTGCAACAACGTGGAGCGCCGCTATCAGGAGACCCAGAGCGACGCCAGCAAGCGGGAGCTGGAGGAGCTGATGGCGGAGTGTCCCTGCCCGGCCTGCAAGGGCCGGCGGCTGAAAAAGGAATCCCTGGCCGTGACGGTGGGGGAGAAGGATATCGACGCCCTGACCCGCCTCAGCGTGGTGGACGAGCTGGACTGGGCGGAGCATTTGGAGCTGACGGAGCAGCAGCACCTGATTGCCGACCGGATCTTGAAGGAGATCAAGTCCCGCCTGGGCTTCCTCCAGTCCGTGGGCCTGGGCTACCTGACCCTGAGCCGGGCGGCGGGGACGCTCTCCGGCGGCGAGAGCCAGCGCATCCGTCTGGCGACGCAGATCGGGTCCAGCCTGATGGGCGTGCTGTATATCCTGGACGAGCCCTCCATCGGCCTGCACCAGCGGGACAACGACAAGCTGCTGGCGACCCTGCGGAACCTCCAGAATCTGGGGAATACGCTTTTGGTGGTGGAGCATGACGAGGACACCATGCGGGAGGCGGATTATCTCATCGACATCGGCCCCGGAGCGGGCGTCCACGGGGGCCGGGTTGTCGCCGCCGGCACGCCGGAGGAGGTCATGGCGAACCCGGACTCCCTGACGGGCCAATACCTCTCCGGGAAGAAAAAGGTGCCCGTTCCCGATATCCGCCGCCCCGGAAACGGAAAATTCCTCCACGTCCGGGGAGCGGAGGAAAACAACCTCCGCAAGGTAGACGTGGACTTCCCCCTGGGCACCTTCACCGTGGTCACCGGCGTGTCGGGCAGCGGAAAGTCGTCGCTGGTGAACGAGGTCCTCTTTAAGCGCCTGGGCTCCGAACTGATGCGCATGAAGGTCCACCCGGGCAAGTGCGCGGGCATCGGCGGCCTGGAACACCTGGACAAGGTGGTCAGCATCGACCAGAGCCCCATTGGACGGACGCCCCGGTCCAACCCCGCCACGTATACGAACCTGTTCAACGATATCCGGGACCTCTACGCCTCCACCCAGGAGGCCAAGAGCCGGGGCTACGGCCCGGGCCGGTTCAGCTTCAACGTCCGGGGGGGCCGCTGCGAGGCGTGCTCCGGCGACGGCGTGCTGAAAATCGAGATGCACTTCCTGCCGGACATCTTCGTCCCCTGCGAGGTGTGCAAGGGCCGCCGGTATAACCGGGAAACTTTGGAGGTCCACTATAAGGGGAAAAATATCTCCGAGGTCCTGGGAATGACCGTGGACGAGGCCCTGGAGTTCTTCGCCCCTCTGCCGAAGCTGCGCAACCGCCTCCAGACCCTCCAGGACGTGGGACTGGGGTACGTGAAGCTGGGCCAGCCCTCCACGGAGCTGTCCGGCGGCGAGGCCCAGCGGGTGAAGCTGGCCACGGAGCTCTCCAAGCAGGCCACGGGGAAGACCATCTATATTCTGGACGAGCCCACCACGGGCCTCCACACCGACGACGTGCGCAAGCTCCTGGAGGTCCTCCAGCGGCTGGTGGACAGCGGGAATACGGTGGTGGTCATCGAGCATAACCTGGACGTCATCAAGTGTGCCGACTGGATCATCGACCTGGGCCCCGAGGGGGGCGACGGCGGCGGGTCCATTGTGGTCACCGGTACGCCGGAGACGGTGGCGGCCTGTGAAAAGTCCTATACCGGGCAGTATTTGAAAAAGGTGCTGGTGCGGTGAAAAGAGGCCGGGCTACGGTTATTAAAATACTTTAAAAAAGTAATATTGCTTAACAGAAAGTTGAGGATCACCTATGAACATCACAAAAACCGCCATGATTACCGTCTGCGGCCGCCCCAACGTGGGCAAGTCCAGCCTGACCAACGCCCTGGTGGGCGAGAAAATCGCCATCGTCTCCAACAAGGCCCAGACCACCCGGAACCGCATCTACGGCGTGGTCAACCGGGAGGACACCCAGTTTATTCTTCTGGACACCCCGGGCCTCCACCGGCCCAAGTCCGCCTTGGGAGACTACATGGTCAAGGTCGTCACCGCCAGCCTCTCCGACGTGGACTGCGCCCTGCTCCTGGTGGAGCCGATCCCCCATGTGGGCGGACCGGAAAAGGCCCTGATCGAGCGCATCCGGGAGGAAAAGCTGCACTGTATCCTGTGCATCAACAAGATCGACGCCGTGGAACCGGCGGAGCTGCTGCCGGTCATCGCGGCCTATAACGAGGCTTGGAACGGCTTCGACGCCATCATCCCCATTTCCGCCCGTACCGGCGGCGGTCTGGACGAGCTGATGGCGGAGCTGGGGAAATACGCCCAGGAGGGCCCCCAGCTCTTCCCGGACGGGCAGACCTCCGACCAGCCGGAGCGGCAGGT
>ERZ779626.638-NODE-638-length-19692-cov-15.509599_pt1 | contig 19692 bp, 20 predicted proteins | sample MGYA00514209_ERZ779626 | MGnify/ENA primary metagenome ERZ779626 (study PRJEB29562, sample SAMEA4376713) | mouse gut metagenome | isolation source: Cecum | study: EMG produced TPA metagenomics assembly of the A DSS colitis mouse model was used to assess the...
TCGCCTACGGCGGGCCGGGGGCGGTGTTCTGGATGTGGATGTCCGCCCTGCTGGGGATGATGACCGGGTGTGGTGAGAAGATTTTGGCGGTGCGCCACCGGGAACGCGGTCCTGACGGACGCTGGCGGGGCGGGCCTATGCAGTATATGGGGAAGGGGCTGCGCCTGCCGGGATTGGCAAAAATATTTGCCCTTTTGTGCATTGGGGAGACGCTGACAGGGGGCAATCTGGCCCAGGCAAACTCCATTGCCACGGCCCTGTCCGCTTCCGGGGAAATCAACCCCATGGCCGTGGGCGTAGTGCTGGCGGTGGTCACCGCCGTGGTGATGATGGGAGGTATCCGCCGAATCGGCAGGCTGTGTGAGCTGCTGGTGCCCGCCATGGCGCTGCTGTTTGTGGGGGCGGGGCTGGCGGTGATTGCCGTCAACTGGCAGGCGGCGCCGGAGGCACTGGAACAGATTGTGCGCTACGCCTTTGCTCCCCGGGCGGTGGCGGGAGGCTATGCCATGGGGACAGCCCTGCGTTATGGGGTGGCCCGGGGGGTGTTTACCAATGAGGCCGGGGTGGGTATGTCCGCCATCGCACATGCCTGCGCCGATGTGGACGAGCCGGCCGAGCAGGGGATGTGGGGCATTTTTGAGGTATTCTTTGCCACCATGGTTATCTGTACGGTGACGGCGCTGGTTATACTCACCTCCGGGGTGTACGACCCGGCCCGGATGCTGCCCCTGGCAGAGGGGGGCACGGTGCCACAGGAGCTACTGGGCGCGCCGCTGACGGTGGCGGGGTTTGCCACCCTATTTGGCGAGGCGGGGGAGTGGATTGTGTCGGTGAGCCTGATTTTGTTCGCGTTTACCTCCCTCATTGGCTCAGGATATTACGGGCGGCGGGGCGTAGAGACGCTTACCCCCGCACGGTGGGCCCAGGGGCTGTACCAGCTGGCGTTTCCCGCCTTTATTGTGCTGGGAGCTGTGGGAGATGTTACGGCGGTGTGGCAGGTGGTGGATGTATTCAGCGGTCTGCTGGCGGTGGTAAATCTGCCCGCGCTGCTGCTTCTGTCGCCGGAAGCGCTCTATCTGCTGCGGGTATGGCTGGTGGGGCAAAAAAAGAAAATGGAGAATTGAGAAGAATCCACTTGACAACGGGAGAAAAGCTGGTATAATAATCTACGTTGCGCCGCACTACAGCGGCGAGAAGCATTGTGACTTCGCCACCGATTTGCAGCGGTATCGAAGAGGTCATAACGAGCACGATTGGAAATCGTGTAGCGGCTGAAACCGCTCGAGGGTTCGAATCCCTCCCGCTGCGCCAAAAGAATCAAACGGTAGATGCCGTAGGCTGAACGCCTACGGCATCTACCGTTTCTGGGGTTTTGCCCTCCCAATTTTCGCAAGCCGAACGACAGATGCCAACAGGCCATTTTGAGCGACTGGCGGTATTTGAACCCGCACAGTCACAATTGGGGTTAGCTCCCATTTTGAGCGGGAAAAAATGCGTTATTTTCGCTGGGGCGCTATGGGCGGAGAGCGTCAAAACCTTGAACGATGTCCTCCGTATCGCCTCCAGTCTGGGCCAATACGAGTTCATTGAGGGCGTTATCACAGACAAAGAGCTGGGAGGTTGTCTGGAGGTGTGGCCATAAGCCAGGTATTATCCACAAAAAAATCATTCTGCCAGCCCACGCACCGCCAGAGTTTCAAGCCCGCTCTACGCTCTGGAACTCCGTTGAGCAGATTGAGAAATCCAGTGATGGCTCAGCTTGCCCGTGAAATTGAACTTACCCTTCCCGTGGAACTGTCCAGAGCGGCACAGCTAGCACTTTGTCCGTTCCTGCGTCCAGGACAATTTTATAGCTGCTGGGATGTGCGCTGACTTCGTGCTCCATGATAAGAGTGATAGGAACCCCCACGCTCACATCATGCTGACGATCCGGCCCCTTCGTCCTGATGGTATAAGCCCGTTATGATCTCAATAATCACTTTAATATTATATTTTCTGTTACAGTTCTTTCCGTATTCGATTCAGCGCGTTTTTCTCCAGCCGAGACACCTGAGCCTGGGAGATACCTACCTCGGCAGACACCTCCATCTGGGTTTTTCCCTGGAAAAAGCGCAGTGCCAAAATGCGCCGTTCCCGCTCATCCAGCTTGCTGATCGCGTCTCCCAGCGCAATATGCTCCAGCCATGCCTCATCGGTGTTTTTCTTGTCCTTCACCTGATCCATCACGCACACTGTATCGCCGCCATCCGAGTACACTGGCTCAAACAGGGATACCGGATCCACCACCGCGTCCAGCGCCATCACCACATCCTCCCGGCGCAGCTCCAGTATTTGGGCAATCTCATCCACTGTGGGCTCCTTCTGGTGCTCCGCCATATACTTCTCCTTGGCCTGGAGCACCCGGTATGCCGTGTCCCGCACCGACCGAGATACCCGGATAGCGCTGTTGTCACGAAGATACCGCCGGATTTCACCCACGATCATGGGGACGCCATAGGTAGAAAAACGCACATCCATTTCAATATTGAAATTATCAATAGCCTTGATAAGGCCAATACAGCCCACCTGAAACAGGTCGTCCACATTTTCTCCTCTACCGGAAAACTTCTGGATCACCGACAGAACCAGCCGCAGATTACCGGAGATCAGCTCCTCCCTGGCTCCCATGTCCCCCGCCCGGGCCCGGCGCAGCAATTCCATGCTCTCCTCGCTTTTAAGCACCTTCAGCTTGGACGTATTGACCCCGCAGATCTCCACCTTGCCCTGCACCGCAAACACCTCACTCGGAATTGATTCAAAGTCAGTATTTCCGATGAGCGCCCATTCATACTGCGGTGGGGCAGGCTATATTTTTTATCGTCAGACCACTTTCGATGGAATTTTTTGTTCCCCCTTTCTTACGTCACATCATCCGCAGAATCTCCTTTTTCAGCCGGTCGATGATCCGTTTTTCCAGGCGAGAGATGTAGGATTGACTGATGCCCAGCTGGTCCGCTACCTCCTTCTGGGTCCGTTCCCTCCGTCCATCCAGGCCAAAGCGCAGCGTGATGATGGTGCGTTCCCGCTCCGACAGCTTTGTGATCGCCGTAAACAGGAGATCCCGATCCACATCGTCCTCCAACGGCTTTTCAATGCTGTCCCCTTCGGTGCCCAACACATCGGACAGAAGCAGTTCATTGCCGTCCCAGTCAGTGTTCAGCGGTTCGTCCAGAGACACCTCTCCCCGGCGGTTGGCATTTTTTCGCAGATACATCAGGATCTCATTCTCAATGCACCGGGACGCATAGGTGGCCAGCTTGATATTTTTGGCAGGTTTATAGGTCTCAACTGCCTTGATCAACCCGATAGTGCCAATGGAAATCAAGTCCTCAATGCCTACCCCGGTGTTTTCAAACCGCCGGGCGATATATACCACCAACCGCAGGTTGTGCTCGATAAGGCGGGAACGGGCGGGCAGCCGGGTATCCTCCCCCTCCAGCTCGGCTAGAAGCCGTCCCTCCTCCTCCCGGGTCAGCGGAGCCGGCAGAGTGTCGCTGCCCCCAATATAGTGGATCGAACCTTGGACCGGGACGCCAAGCCGGGCCAGCAGACGGCACAGCCATAAATATGTATCGGTTAACAGCACTCTAAATTCCTCCTATCAACGCCTGATACCCGCCGCCATCGTCCAGCGGCGTGGGTGACAGCGCCACCAGCAGCCTGCCCAGCGGCCTCCCATCCACCGTCACCTGCCGGGAGCGCAGAGCCAGCAGCATCCCGCACTCCACCCCCACCGCCCGATAGGGGACGAGACGCGCCTGCCGTGATCCGATGGCATGACACCGCTCCACCGACTGGACAGGGTTTCCGGGATCCGCCCAATTAGGCAGGGCTCCGGCCAGAGCATGGCAGTATGCCACCACCACCGGGCGGTTATCGGCGGGGTCGGTAAGGGTATGGCCGGTGTCCCGCAGTGCGGTCATATCCACCGTCTTTTCCCCCAACACAATTTTCAATTGGGCCAGTTCCCCGCCATGCCGTCCCACCCGGCGAAAAAACAGAGAGAGCACAAAATAGCACGCTACAAAGGACAACAGCAGCAGCCGGACATCAATAGGCGTATAGAATACTCCGTGCTCCAGCGTAAGCGAGGCGTTCCCCAACAGCTCCAACCCCAGTACCGCTCCCGCCAGGGCGGCGGACGCGCTAAAAAAGAGCACCGTCACCCGCAAAAGGTACCGCTCCCCGCCATAGGCGGCAAGGGCCATCAGCACCCCTGATGCCAGTTTACACGGCCAAGCGGCCAGCCAAGCCAAGCCGGGCAGAAAGATCAGCGCCGCGTACAGCGCTCCCGCAGCTGCTCCCAAGCCGATGCGCCAGCGCGCCAGCACCGCCCCCGCCATTCGGCCCGCCGCCAGCAGCAGCAGATAGTTGGCGATCAGGTTCAGCAAAAACAGCAGATCTATGTATACCACCGTCACCAGGCAGGCCCTCCCCTCTATCAGTCCTGCCCAAAATTATAGCCTTGCATGGCATCAAAAAAAGCCGAAGCAAGTCCAAGAAATAAAAAAATGGCCCGCCGGTCTTGCCCGGCGGGCCGCTGCTGTCATACAATCAATTCACAAAGCGCCTGTACCAGCGCGTCCATCTCCTCATCGGTCCCAATGCTGATACGAAGCCAATCTTGGATATCCGGCCTGTCCCACCAGCGCACTAATATGCCACGCTCCCGCAACCCGTCCAGCAACGCCCTTCCTGCACGGCCTGGGCAGCTGACGAACAAAAAATTCGTTTGGGAAGAAAGTACTGTAAAGTTTTTATCCTTCAATGCTCTTACCGTGCGCTCCCGGGTATTTATCACCCGGCGGCAAATTCCCTGGAAATAATCCTCGTCGCGGAACGCTGCGGCCGCCCCTGCCTGGGCCAGCCGGTCTACGGTATAAGAGTTAATAGAATCCCGCACACATCGCAGGCCATCAATCAATCCGGGGTTTCCCATGGCCCACCCCACCCGCAGGCCCGCCAACGCCCGTGACTTGGAACTGGTCTGCACCACCAGCAGATTTGGATAGCGGTCAATGAGACCCACGGCACTGTCCGCGCCAAAGTCAATGTACGCTTCATCCACAATAACCACCGCATCTGGGTTGGCGGTAAGTACCTTCTCCACCGCATCCAGCCCCGCTGCGATCCCCGTAGGCGCGTTGGGATTGGCCAACACTATTCCGCCATTATGGCCGCACAGCAGATCTATGGGAATCGAAAAGTCCGGGTTCATGGGCACTTCCCGGAATTTCAGGCCGAAGAAATTGGCGTATACTGGGTAAAAGCTATAGGTGATGCTGGGGAACACTACCTCCCTGTCAGGGTTAAAAAACGCCTGGAAAGCAAAGGCCAGTATCTCATCCGAGCCGTTGCCGCAGAACACCTGACTCACATCCAGCCCTTCCCGCCGGGCGATGGCAGTTCTCAGATCCAGACACTCTGGATCCGGGTAGAGCCGCAGGAATTCCCCTGCCGCTTCCTGGATAGCCTCAACAACCCTGGGTGAGGGCGGATAGGGGCACTCATTGGTATTTAGCTTGATGAATTTACGATCCTTTGGCTGTTCTCCCGGGGTATAGGGCACAATGTCCCGGATGCGCCTGCTCCAATACTGGTTCATTGGGATGCCTCCTCCCGCCTCACTTTTTTGACAGACTTTTCAGCCTTGGCCCGGGGAATCATCACCTCATGGCCACAGCCCAGACATCTGAGTTTGAAATCCATCCCCACCCGGAGCGCCTTCCACTCCTTGCAGCCACATGGATGGGTCTTTTTCAGCTCCAAAATATCGCCGACCCGAATGTCCATCGGCATATCACGCGCCCCCCTTGCCGGGCTTTTCGCCCTTAATCCTATCCCAGTACATCTTGGCCGCCTGCTCCGTCTTGTTGGGGCCATACTCATAGTACACATGATCCTTAATAGCATCGGGCAGATACTGCTGCGCTACCCAGTGGTTTGGATAGCTGTGGGGATAAAGGTAGCCCTGCTCCCGCTCAAATCCCGCACCGTCTGCGTGTACGTTCTGTAAATGCCGGGGGTAGTCCCCGGTCCGCCCCGCCCGCACATCGGACAAAGCGGCGTCAATGGCATTGAGCACACTGTTGGACTTGGGGGCGGTGGCCAGCAAAATCACTGCCTGGGCCAGGGGCAGCCGCGCCTCGGGTAGCCCAAGCTGGAGCGCACTGTCTACGCAGGATTTTACAATGGCCGCCGCCTGGGGATAGGCCATGCCGATATCCTCGCTGGCAGAGCACAAGATGCGCCGGATGGCGGTGAGCATGTCCCCCGCCTCCAACAGCCGTGCCAAATAATGCAGGGCCCCGTCCGGGTCAGACCCCCGCATGGACTTCATCAGCGCGGAGGCAATATCAAAGTGGTCGTCCCCGTCCCGGTCATACCGCATGGCAGATCGCTGGGCCACCAGCTTTGCGTCCTCCAAAGTGACCGTGAGCACCCCATCCTGGATGCGGCTGGCGGTCATCAGAAGCTCCACGGCATTGAGCGCCTTGCGCACGTCCCCTCCGCAGCAGGCGGCCAGGTGCTCCCGTACCCCGTCCTCACAGGATGCCTCCACCTCGAGCTCCTGAGCCTGTAAAGCAATTCCCCTGTCCACTGCCGGCAGGATATCGTCCGCTGTCAGCATTTTAAATTCAAAAACGGTGGAGCGGGACAGAATGGCGTTGAATATGGTAAAATACGGGTTTTCCGTAGTAGAAGCAATCAGTGTAATTTTCCCGTTCTCAATGAACTCCAGCAAAGACTGCTGCTGTTTTTTATTAAAGTATTGAATCTCATCCAGGTAGAGCAGCACACCGTTGGGCGCCAGCAGCGTGCCCACCTGGTCCATTACCTCCCGTATGTCGGCCAGGGATGCGGTCGTGGCATTGAGCCGCCGCAGAGTACGGCCCGACCGCTGGGCAATGATATTGGCCACGGTGGTTTTCCCGGTGCCGGAGGGGCCGTAAAACACCATGTTGGGGATTTTCCCACTGTTGATTACCCGACGGAGCAGGCCGTCTCGGCCCAAAATATGGCTCTGGCCCAGCACCTCCTCCAGGCTTTGCGGGCGGATACGGTCCGCAAGCGGCTGGTACATACACGCTCCCCTCCTTCCATGCCAGTTCAGACGATTGCTGACATTGTACCACAATGCGCCGTTGGCCGCAAGCAGGGCTTTCCTTTTTCCTTCATCGGGTGTATACTCTTTTTAACACACATAAGGAGGTACTGCTATGCTGATCAAAAACGCAGTCATTTTCACCGCCCTCCAGCCCGAACCCATCCAGGCAGACATTTCCATGGCAAACGGAACGATCACGGCCATCGCTCCCGGTCTTTCCCCCGCCCCTGGTCAAGAGGTGGTGGACGCCGCCGGGATGCGGATCTACCCGGGGTTTGTGGATGCCCACAGCCACCTCGCTCTGGACGGCTATGGCATGGGCTACGACAGCATCGACTACAACGAAATGGGAAACATCATCTCCCCCCAGCTCCGGGGCATCGACAGCTTCAACCCCCAGGACCGTTCCATCGAAATGGCCCGGCGGGGCGGCGTCACCACCGTAGGCGTAGGGCCGGGCAGCGCCAATGTACTGGGCGGCACCTTTTTTGCTGTGAAAACCTACGGCAGCTGTGTGGATGACATGATTCTCCGGGACCCGGTGGCCATGAAATGCGCCTTCGGCGAAAACCCAAAGCGGTGCTACAAGGACAAGGGCAATTCCGCCCGCATGTCCACCGCCGCCAAGCTGCGTGAAACCCTGTTCGCCGCCCGGGACTACATAACGCGCAAGGAAGCCGCTGGAGACGACATTCAGAAGCAGCCCAAATTCGACCTGAAAATGGAAGCGCTCATCCCCGTACTCCAAGGCGAGATTCCCTTGAAGGCCCACGCCCACCGGGCAGACGACATCTGCACCGCTATCCGCATTGCCCGGGAGTTCAGCCTCAAGCTCACCCTGGAACACTGCACCGAGGGTCATTTGATCCCGGAGATCGTGGCCCGCGCCGACTGCCCTGTGGCGGTGGGCCCCACCCTCACCCACGCCAGCAAGCTGGAACTTGCCAATAAGAGCTTTGATACCCCGGGTGTGCTGGCCCGTGCCGGCTGTCAAGTGAGCATCATCACCGATTCATCGGTCATTCCCCAACAGTACCTCTCCCTCTGCGCCGGGCTGGCAGTCAAGGCCGGGATGGATCCCTTTGCCGCGCTACAGGCCATCACCATCAATCCCGCCAGGCATCTGGGGGTCGCAGACCGTGTGGGCTCCCTGGAGGTTGGTAAAGACGCTGACCTGGTGATTACCGACGGCGACCCCATGGTGAGCGACACCACCGTAAAAATGGTATTCATCAACGGCCGGAAAGTCGTCGGCTGAGAAAAGCCCCGGGCGGGAGAACCGCCCGGGGCTTTTACGGTTTCAGCAGTCGTTCAGCTCTGGCAGCATCGCCGGTACTGCACGCCCGCTTTTTCATTCAATCCTTCCAGCTCCACCATTTGAGCTGCTCGGGATTCTCAATCCGGCCTTCGGCCCAGGCCACCGCCAGCCGGTATACATACAGCACGCAGCGGTCCACCGTGCAGCCCTGCATAGCGCACTCCTGGGCGTAAAGCGCCTCCGGGTCTTTCCCCTTCAGATCGTCCACCCGCTCAATGCCCAAAGCGTTCAAGTGGGCGGCCATATTTTTACCCACACCAGGAATGGCGGTCAGCTCCAATTTCATGCCAACTCCTTCCCCTCGCTTGGATCTGCATCCGCAGATGATTTCAAGATCCGTTCAAATTCGATCTCATGGCGCAATGCGATTCCATATTGGCCAATCAAAGGTATCTCCGGCTTCAATTGCCTGGAACGGTCCATTGCGTTACGGAAGAGCCGCGCCATATCAAAGCCCCGCTTTTGGTAAAACCGCATGGCATCCACATTATCATTCGTTGTGACAAGCACAACCTTTGAGCACCCCTGTTCCCTGGCCTCCCGGACTACAGCCTCTACAAGCGCGGTTCCTATCCCAAGGTTTTCCCGTAAACTGTCTAAAGAAACAATTTCCAGCATGCCGTCATTAATCACATAGGTCACCAAACCCAAAATGACGCCTTCCTCCGCCCAATAGAATCCATTTACTTTGGTCATATCAATTTCTGTTCCGCGCACGATCATAGTGGTGGTAAACCAATGCTGCTCCAAAAATTGATTGATCAAAGCCCGGTTCGCGTCGGTAATTCGCTCAAAAGTCATTGCCGGTCCTCTTTAAATCCAGCTCAGTAAATAGGGTATTTGGCGGTCAGCTCCGCCACCCCGGCCCGGATGACCTCCGCCTTGGCCTCGAAGTCGGTGGCAGCCAGCATGATATACTCCGCCACCTGGTCCATATCCGCCTCCACAAAGCCGCGGCTGGTGACGGCGGGGCTGCCCACCCGCAGGCCGCTGGTCTGGAAGGGAGAGCGGGGGTCGCCGGGCACCTTGTTCTTGTTGGCAGTGATGCGCACCTCGTCCAGGCGGCGCTCCAGCTCCTTGCCGGTGAGGTCGCCCATGTCCCGCAGGTCGATCAAGGACAGGTGGTTGTCCGTACCCCCGGACACCAGCTTCATCCCCCGCCTGGTGAGACCGTCGGCCAGGGCGGCGGAGTTCTTCACGATCTGCTGCTGGTAGGCTTTGAACCCGGGGGTCAGCGCCTCGCCCAGGGCCACCGCCTTGGCGGCGATTACGTGCATCAGCGGGCCGCCCTGGGAGCCGGGGAAGATGGCGGAGTTCAGCTTCTTGGCCAAATCCTCGTCGTTGGTGAGCAGCAGGCCGCCCCGGGGCCCCCGGAGGGTCTTGTGGGTGGTGGTGGAGGTGACATGGGCATAGGGCACAGGGGAGGGATGGAGCCCTGCCGCCACCAAGCCCGCGATATGGGCCATATCCACCCACAGGTAAGCCCCCACCTGATCGGCGATGGCGCGGAAGCGTTCAAAATCAATCACTCTGGGATAGGCGGATGCCCCCGCGATGATCATGCGGGGCTTGCACTCGCGGGCGATGCGCTCCACCTCGTCATAGTCGATCACGCCGGTCTCCTCGTTTACGCCGTAGGACACCATTTTGAAATACTTCCCGGAGAAATTCACCGGGCTGCCATGGGTGAGGTGCCCGCCGTGATCCAGATTCATGCCCAGCACCGTGTCGCCGGGCTGGCACAGGGCCATATAGACGGCGTAGTTGGCCTGGGCGCCGGAATGGGGCTGGACGTTGGCAAACTTCGCGCCAAACAGCTTGCACGCGCGCTCAATGGCCAAGTTCTCCGCCACGTCCACACACTGGCAGCCGCCGTAATACCGCTTGCCGGGGTAGCCCTCAGCGTACTTGTTGGTGAGCACGCTGCCCATGGCGGCCAGCACCGCCTCGGACACAATGTTCTCCGACGCAATGAGCTCAATATTGTCGCACTGCCGCTGATACTCCGCCCGGATGGCCGCGCCCACCTCGGGGTCGTGCTGGGACACAAAGTCCATATACTCCAAAACCATATCTGTCTCCGCCTTTCAAATTTAGTCCCTGATATTATACATGGTTTTTCCAAAAAGCACAACTGCTGCCAGTCAAAAAAACGCCCTCGCTTTTTTGCGTTTTTTGTGCTATCCTGTTGGCGAGGTGAGTTTTATGACAAAACAAGACGTGCGGGCCATCGTGGAGGCGCTGAAAGAGCTGTACCCCGATTCCCTGTGCTCCCTGCAATACGAGAAGGACTACGAGCTGCTGTTCGCCGTGCGGCTGTCCGCCCAGTGCACCGACGAACGTGTGAACAAGGTAACCCCCGCCCTGTACGAGCGTTTCCCCACCCTGGAGAGCTTTGCGGAGGCCGACATAGAAGAGGTGGGCCAGTACATCCACTCCTGCGGCTTTTTCCGGGGTAAGAGCCGGGATCTGGTGCTGTGCGCCCAGATGCTGCTGAGCGAATACGGCGGAAAGGTGCCGGAAACCATGGAGGACCTGCTTCGCCTGCCCGGTGTTGGCCGCAAGACCGCCAACCTCATTTTAGGCGACATACACGACACCCCCGGCGTGGTGGTGGCGGACACCCACTGCATCCGCATCACCGGGCGGCTGGGGCTGACCGACGGCACCAAAGATCCAGCCAAGGTGGAACAGCAATTGCGCAAAATCCTGCCCCCGGAGGAGTCCAACAACTTCTGCCATCGGATGGTGCTCCATGGACGGGCGGTATGCACCGCCCGGAAGGCCAAGTGCGGCGAGTGCGTGTGCGCACCTTGGTGTAAGTACGCGAATACAGAGTTTAAGGCGTAAAGGAGGCCCGCCCCGGTGACCGGGGCGGGCTGTTCTATGCTTTATGATCGGAAGCTGTCCAGTATCTCCTTGAGCTGATCCTCCGTCCCCTCGGTGGACAGGGTTTTTAGGGCTGTCACCTTGTATAGGATGCCCTCCCGCATAAAATAGCCTGTGCAGTCTTGGTAGGGAGCTTCCTCCGGCCCACGGTATTGGATGATCTCCGCCACCGTCCCGCTGGGCATGGTGTAGCTGCCCAACGGCTCCAGACTGCCCTCTGCAAGGCCGAGGCCGCCGCTGGCGCCGCTTCCACGCCACAACTCCGTGCGAATCGTAATCTCGACCTCCGCGCCGATTTCCTTCAAATCGCAGCCAATGATGTCGATGCCCCACAGCACATCGTACTCTGTGTGGAACAGAATAACCTGAAACCACCCGTTCCAGTTCTCACCGTCCCCAGGCCAAACGCAGGGAATACCCTCCCCCAAAAAGGTTTTTACCTCCTCCCAGGTATCAAATATCAGGCTCACTGGGGCGCATGGCCCTTCCCGGCCCTCGCTGGCGGCGAGCAGCTCCGGGCTGAACGCGCTGAGCGGATACTTCGTCATGGGACTTCCGCTTACCGTATAGCCCTCGTCCGTGCCGTTGGCACCGAAAAAGAGCTGAATGGTAAGCCGCTCCAACAGCTCTGGGCCGGCGGCTGCGGCGGCCCCCGTCACCAGCAGGGCGGCCGCGGCGGCGGCCGCAACGATCTGTTTCCAGTTTTTCACCGGCTTGCTCCTCCCCCCGTCCTCCTGGCGGAGTTTTTTCAGCAGCTCCCGTTCTCTCTGCGAACCGGGGGCCAGTCCGTCGAACATCCTGTTCAGCTCATGTCTGTCCATACCCTTCCTCCTCCAATTTGAGTTTCAGCTTTTTCCGCGCCTGGACCAGCCGGGAGCGTACGGTGGAATGGTTCTCTCCCAGCATATCCGAAATTTCCCCGGTGGTGTAGCCCTGGTAGTAGTGGAGATAGAGCACCAGCCGCTGTGGTTCAGGAAGCCCCGCCACCTGTTCCCATACCTCCCCGTCCCTGGGCTGCTCCCAGACGAGGAAATCCAGCATTTCCTCCCCCGCCCGCCGGGTACGCCACCAGTGCTTGAGCTGGTTGCGGCATTCGTTCCGGGCGGTGACGATGAGCCATGCCTTTTCGTGCTCCGGGTCGCGAAAGGGTTCGGTTCGCTCCATCACCTTGCGAAAGACGGTCTGGGCGGCGTCCTCCGCGTCGGGAATACTTTTCATCAGCACCAGGCAGATCTGGTAAACCATGCTGAAGCGCCGCTCATACAGACCGGCCAGCTCCTCCCTTGAACATGCACCCCTGCTCATTGGAACACCCCCTTCGTCTCTGTGTTTATTACACAATTAAGACAAGCCAATTGTTGACCATCTGCAAAAATTTTTAAAAAGGGAGGGCAGCCTATGCCGCCCTCCCTGAAAAATTCAGAAGCTGTATTTACAGCCGAAACCGCCGGATAGCCGAGGGATTTTTCCGACAGGCAAGGCAAATTTTTGCAGGAATAATTGGGTTTATTTCAAGAAAATTTAACGCCGCATGCCGGGAAAACACCCGGCCAGACGGTGAATTGAGGTTGTGAATACAGCTTCTAAGCTCCGTCTACACACCCTGGTGCAGCTTAGCCGCCGTCAGGGTGTTTTTCATCAGCATGGCCCGGGTCATTGGTCCCACACCGCCGGGAACCGGCGTGATGTAGGATGCCTTTACAGCCGCTTCCTCAAAGCACACGTCGCCGCACAGCTTGCCCTCCTCGCTGCGGTTCATGGCCACGTCGATGACCACGGCCCCCTCCTTCACCATATCCGCCGTGACCAACCCCGTTTTACCCACGGCTGATACCAGAATATCGGCGGAGGCAGCCAGCTCCTTCAGATCCGGCGTTTTGGAGTGGCACATCACCACCGTGCCATGGGCGTGGAGCAGCAGCAGCGCCATGGGCTTGCCCACAATGTTGGAACGGCCCAGCACCACACAACGCTTTCCCGCCGGGTCGATGCGGTACTCTTTGAGCATCTCCATCACGCCGCCGGGGGTACAGGGCTGGAACACCGGGGCGCCGATGGTGAGCTGGCCTACGTTATAGGGATGGAAGCAGTCCACATCCTTGCCCGGGTCAATGGCCAGCAGCACCTCCCGCTCATCCAACCCCTTCGGCAGGGGCAGCTGAACCAGGATGCCGTCGATATCCGCCCTGCCATTCAGTTCCGCCACCAGCTCCAGCAGCTGTTTTTGGGTGGTTTGCGCCGGCAGCGCATACTCCTCGCTGTAAAACCCGCATTCCTCGCAATCCTTGCGCTTACTGGTCACATAGACCCGGGAGGCGGGATCCTCTCCCACTAAAATCACCGCCAGCCCAGGCTTTCGGGGCAGAGATGCCGCCTCCCCCCGAACATTTTCCTTCAGCTTTGCCGCCAAAGCCTTGCCGTCAATTCGTGTCGCCGCCATTATTTTCCTCCTCCTCATGCTCTTTCTCGCGCTGGACGGGCTCGGCAGGGGCAGACGCAGCCTCCCCCGCCCTCTCTGGTACGGACTCTGCCGCCGGAATGCTTACCTCTGTTTCCGCTTCATTTTTCGCTGCGGCCGCAGGCTGGAACGGGGGCAGCACAGGTCCGGCGGTCTTGCGCCGGACAATATACAGCCCGATACCCACTGCCGCCGACAGGATGCCCAGCATCTGGGACGAACGAATGGGCGTACCGAAGAAATACAGGCTGTCGGTACGAAGCCCCTCAATCACCGCCCGGCCCAGCCCGTACCAGATCACATAGCTGAGGAACATCTGCCCGTTGAACTTTCTGCCCCGCTTCATCAGCAAAATCAGCAGCACCAGCCCCAACAAGTTCCACAGCGACTCATAGAGGAAGGTGGGATGGACCCCCAGCGTGCCGTTCAAAACATTCTGGTACATCTGCTCAGTCTCCAAGAACCCATCCCGCCACAGTTCGTTGGCAATAGAGCTGGAGCACATCCGCCAGGGCAGCTCGGTGAGGCCGCCATAGGCCTCCACATTGACGAAATTCCCCCAGCGCCCAACGAGCTGGCCGATGAGCAGGCCGTAGACAGTGACATCCATGCCGCTCCAGAAGTCCAGCTTCCGCACCCGGCAATAGATCACTGCGGTAACCACTGTGGCTATAACGCCGCCGTAGATGGCCAGCCCCCCATCCCAAAACGCGATCATTCTCAGCAGGCTGAAGGAACCGTCCGCCTGGAAGCATACCGCCGGGTTAAAAATCACGTAATACATACGGGCGCCGAGGATAGCCATGGGCACCACCACAAAAATGGCGTCGGTGATCTTATCCGGGTCCATACCAAACCGTGGCGCGATATGCAGGCCGTATATCACCGCCAGCAGGAAGCCTGCCGCGATGATGACGCCATACCAGTAAATGTTGTGGCCGAACACGGTGAACGCCACCCGGTTTAACTCAAATTCCAGCCCCAGGCCAGGAAAAAAAACGGTGTTTGTCATGGTCATTCCCCTCTATGTCTTGTCTATTCTTCCGGCGTGATGACGGATAGGACGGCACGCTCCTCCGTGCACCACTCCCGCAGCAGAGCCTCCCCGTCCGCCCGCTCAATGCTCTGAAACACCTGGGGAAAGCTGAGATAGTCCTCCCCATTAAAATGGGCCTCGGCCAGCTCAATGCAGGTGTCCTCCATAGAGTTGAGATGGCGCACCATGGTGCCGTAGGCCGCCCTTTTCAGCCGGTCCCAAAGCGCGGGGTCTATACCCTCCCGCCCCAGGCGGGACGCCTCCTTCAGCACCTCGCCGCGCACCCGCTCCGGATCCCGGCTCTCCCCCTCCGCCACAACAAACGCACAGCCCGGGCCGGAGGAATAAAAGCTGCCAAAAGATCCGTTGATGAGCCCCTGCTCGTAAAGCTGGCTGTAGAGCGGCGCAGATGGGCTGAACAGCACATCGCACATCAATTCCGCCACCAGCCTCTGGCGCAGGCCGGCAGGCCCCGCAGCCGGCGTCCCCTTGAAGCCCAGGGCAAACAGCGGCATGGATACCGCCATGGTCTTTCGGGCATGAGGCCTCCCTGACTGGAGCGGCTCCGAATGTCCGTGATCCACTGCCACCGCCGGGGCAGGCGCTTGGGGCAGCATTTCCCCGGCAATATCCGCCACCTGCTGGGGATCAATATTTCCCGCCACGCACAACACCATATTTCCGGGCCGGTAAAAGGCCCGATGGCACTGATACAAGGTGTCCGCCGTGATGCGGGAAATCGACTCCACCGTCCCTGCTACCCGGTTTCGCACGGGATGGCTGACGTACATGGCTTCCAGCAAACCATAGTACACCTCGTCGTTGGGGTCGTCCTCGCACATGCGGATCTCCTGCGCGATGATGCCCTGTTCCTTATCAATGCTCTCTGGCGTAAACCAGGGAACAGACACAAAGGACAACAGCATACGCAGGTTTTCCTCAAAGCCCCGCACGCCGTCAAAATAATAGCCCGTCATGGATGCGGAGGTAAAAGCGTTGGGATCCACCCCGTTGGCAGCCATGCGCTGAAGGGCGTTGCCATCCTCTGTGTCAAAGGTTTTGTGCTCCAAGAAGTGGGCTACCCCCGCCGGGGTAGACAGCCACTCCCCATCCTCTCCCCGAAACCGCAGATCCATCCCGCCGTACCGGGTGGCAAAAAAGGCGAACTGCTTGGCGTATTCCGGCCTTACATCCACATAAATGCTCAGCCCGTTGGGCAGCGCGCAGTGATAAATACTCTGGCCCAAGGCACTGTATTCCAGCTTGTCCATCGCCTCAGCCCTCCTTCCCCGTCAGACGATAAACGGTGTCCAGCTTCAGCCCTCGGGCGGCCTTTGTCACCTGATCCGCCGTCACCGACTCCACCGCCCTGATAAGCTCCTCGCCCTCCCCGGCGGCCGAGTGGAAGAGGACGTTGGTCAGCCGGTCGTCCTCCATCTGCCCCTGGCTGTCCTGACGGCCTCTCAGGCTGCCCGCCACCGCACGGATGGCTGCGGTCAGTTCATCCTTAGTGAAACCGCCCCGCTTTACCTCCTCCAATTGGGCCAAAATAGCCGCTTGGGCCCGGTCAAACTGGGAAAACTCCACCCCCGAGGACACCACCATCAGTCCCTTTACCTTATCCAGCATAGATGAGGCGTAGTAACACAGGCTCAGCTTCTCCCGCACATTGACAAACAGTTTAGAGTTGGCGCTGCCACCATAAAGGGCATTGCACACCAGCAGGGCCGGGTAGTCATCGCTGGCTATGGTGACTCCGCCGGTGCGAAAGCCCATGGCCAGCTTGCCCTGGGTCACGTCCATGGCATCGGTTACCGTGCGCACAGGCCCCCTAGGCTCCGGCTCCACTTGGCACAGCACCGGGGCGTCCCGCCCTGTCAGCAGCGGCGCAAACGCCCGGCGCACCGCATCCTCCACCCGCTCCGGCCGGGCCGCACCGCCGTAGTAGAAATTCACTCGGGCCTGGGACAGCAGGGCATGATAGTCCGCCCACAGCCTCTCCGCCGTCATGGACCGGGCAAGCTGTGCGCTGCCCAGCTTATCCACGGCATAGGCCTCCCCGGCACACATCTCCTGGACGAGGCGGAAAACCGCCCACCCGCGCTTATCATTCACCCGGGCCTCAATGCGGTCTGCCAAATTGACCCCTTCCGATTCCACGTAATCCCGGCGAAACACCCCATCCTGAAGCGCCGGATCCAGCAGAACCTCTCCCATCAGGCTGGCGGCAGGCTCCAGCACCGCCGAACCGTCCAGGGCATAACGGTCGTCGATAAAGCTGCTTAAAAAGCTGATGCACTGGCTCTCCCCCCGCTGGCGTACCACCGGGCCCAGGGAGGCGCCATACAGCGCGTCCGACGCGGCGGAGAGCTGTTCCATATTCGGATGGTTCCGGCTTCCCCGGCCAAGCACCTCTGGGATCAGTGCCCCCGCAGTGGCGGTCTCCCCGCTCAGCGGAATGGTAAGTGTCACGGCCAACAGGCCAGTTTTAAACTTGTCCGTCTGGGCTGCCGACAGCTCCACGCCGTCTGCCAGCCGCTTCCAATGCTGCTGCATAGCCTTCCTCCTCGTCAGTACAGATTGCCCTGAACCAGTATTATACATCATGCACTGCCATTTGACACCTGTTATTTTGCCCAGATCGGTAAATTTTTCTTAAACACGGCAAAGCCCCGCAAGAGCGGGGACTTTCGTTTGCCCAAAAGAACAACGTTTAGCTTCAAATGTATTGATTTGTTGGGTTAAGGGATAGGACGACCAGCAAGGAAAAAGTCCAAAAAATCTGAACTATCAAGGGAAACGGCGCTAAGAAAATTTTAGTATAGCCACAAGGCCGCCCGCCATGCGTCCCAATGCTCTAAGGGCTGAATTTCATCTATATGCGTTGGAACGCCCTCTTCCGTTTCGCTGCAGGATATTTTTTGGATAAAACCGGCTCCATACGGGCATATTGGCAGCGAGGTGAAGCGCATGGATATGACCAATCAGCAGTACAATCAATACGTCAGCGGCAGGGCCAAGCCCTCTCCGCTGTGGCGGGACTGCCTGTGGGCCTTTTTTGTGGGCGGGGCCATCTGCACCGGGGGGCAGGGGCTCACCGCCCTGTACCAGGGCCTGGGGGCAAGCAAGGATGATGCAGGGACCTGGACATCCATCACCCTAATTTTTCTGGCCTCACTGCTCACCGGCCTGGGGGTGTTTGACAACATCGCCAAGCGGGCGGGGGCAGGTACCCTGGTGCCCATCACCGGCTTTTCCAACGCCATGGTGTCCCCTGCCCTGGAGTTCAAAAGCGAGGGCTTTATCACAGGCACCGGGGCCAAGCTGTTCACCGTGGCCGGGCCGGTGCTGGCTTACGGCATCTCGGCCAGCGTGGTGTACGGCATCATTTTATACCTTGTGGAACTGCTTTGAGAACAGGCCGTGCGGAGCTATGCCGCACGGCCTGTTTTGTCCCGCCTGCTGGGAAATCTCTTGCCTCCTGGCGGGAAAGATGCTATACTTTCCCCAGATATAAAGGAGGGAGGCGAAATCGTGGCGGCAAAGGGAGAGGGCGGCATCCACATTGGCCACCGCCAGCGGGCCAGGGCGGAATTCCTGGAGCGCGGACTCAACGGCCTTCCCGACCATAAGGTGCTGGAGCTGCTGCTGTTTTACGCCATCCCTCAGGGTGATGTGAATCCGTTGGCCCACCGTCTGGTGGATCACTTTGGCTCACTGTCCGGGGTGTTCCATGCCACCTATGAGCAGCTGCTGGAAGTAAAGGGCATTGGCCCAAACACCGCCGTCCTCCTCCAGCTCATCCCCGCCGCCTCCGCCCGGTATATGCGGCAAAACGCCAGCTTTGACGGCCAGATTGTGGATATGTGGCAGCTAAAGGAGCTGCTAGAGCCCTATTTCTTTGGTCAGCGGGACGAATTGGCCTATCTGGCGTGCATGGACGGCAAGGGAAAGCTGCTCGCCACCAAAAAGCTGGGCCAGGGCGTAGTGGACGCAGTACATATCGCCACCCGAAAGGTGCTCGAAGCCGCCTTGGCCTGCAACGCCAGCCGAGTGGTGCTGGCCCACAATCATGTGTCCGGGGTAGCGATGCCCTCCCAGGCGGATGTGGACACCACCCTGAGGCTGAAGCGGGTGCTGGCCGAAGCGGACATCACCTTGGCCGACCATCTCATCTTTGCTGGCGGCGATATGGTCTCTATGGCGGAATCAGGGCTGCTGCGAAACAGATAGGCTGACCATGAAAAAGGCCTCCAACCTGTGTTCCCGCAAATTCTGGTACATACCAAAATTTCAAGCGGACCAGTTTCAACAAATGACAGGCTGTGCCGCTGAAAACCGTTCAGCGGCACAGCCGTCTGATTTTTATTCTGATATCGTTATGGTCGATGATTGACCCATGATGCGGGAAGTCGGAGCTTGAATAGAACGCAAATGGACAGTACGCATAAAGAACATTTCAGGAATATGGTAGGCAACCGCATGATGCAGTAGCGTTATGCGGTTGTCTGTCTGCTAACCTGGCTGTATTCCGGGGAAAAATCAATTTCGCCAATGAAATTGTAATGCACGTCAATCCGCTGGGTGCGATGGCCGCTGGACTTGTCCGGGGCGTGGACAACGATCTTTTCCACAAACTCGCGTAACAGGGCCGGGGTCAGCTCTGTCGGCGCGGTGTACTTCCGTACAATCTTCAGAAAGCTCTGCACATTGACGGCCTGGGTTTCAATCGCGCTTACCATGAGCATTATGCTCCTTGTCGTTGTTGTCACGCATGGGTTAATCTATTTGCTTGCCCCACAGATGCAGCTTGCATTGAGTACCCAAGATGATGTTGTTGTCAG
>ERZ779626.641-NODE-641-length-19668-cov-7.954061_pt1 | contig 19668 bp, 11 predicted proteins | sample MGYA00514209_ERZ779626 | MGnify/ENA primary metagenome ERZ779626 (study PRJEB29562, sample SAMEA4376713) | mouse gut metagenome | isolation source: Cecum | study: EMG produced TPA metagenomics assembly of the A DSS colitis mouse model was used to assess the...
CTTATTTTATCACATCTTCTATCATTTCGGGGAATTAAATCAGCGTTTCCTTAAAAAACGCATCCCTTCCAAAGTACCACGTGCATACGCGGGAAATCAGTGATTCCTATATTGTAAAAAGCAAACTGGAACCCCATGAGATTCAGCTGATACTGTTAAAGTCATCTGAACAAAATACATCTTTGCCGATCTATGCAAATAAGCGTTAATGACGCAAGGTACTCATTGCAGACAGGAGTTCTAGGCAAAAAACAAACTCCTATGAACTGACCTCAAATTAAAAGTGCCATTCCCATACAAGCGGTATAGGAATGGCACTTCTTTATATCTTTGTTTCTGCTTGCATCCAGAAGCATCTGGTATAAACTCAGCATGACCGCATAAGTGAAAAGCAGCAAAGCAAAGCGCTTAATATATACAAAGAACAGGCATATTTATTTATTCTTTGAAATGCTTTCAGCAATCAAAATTTGATCCAGCCATTTTTCCCGTAGCAACCGGATCAGGAACAGCACCCCGCGAATACAGAGTTCGGCGCACATTGCAATCCAAACGCCGTACAGCCCAATCCTTGGTGCCAGGAAACTGGCGGTTGTAATACGAACTCCCCACATACTGAAAAAGTTCAACAGGCTGGGAATTTTAGTGTCCCCTGCCCCGCGTAGCGCTCCGGCGGTCACAATCGACGCCGCAAACAGCGGCTCGGCAAAAGCCTCGATCCGAAGCACCCGCGCCCCCAGCAGCCGCACCTCGGGATCGGGTGTCAGGATTGTAAAAATATACGGTGCCAAAAGGAACATCAACAGGCCGGTGACCGTCATGACAGAAACGCCCAGCAGGACAGAAAGCCGCGCAAAACGCCGGGCCATGTCCCGCCGTCCCGCGCCGAGGCTCTGCCCGACAAGGGTTGTCGCCGCTGTCCCAATGCCGCCTCCCGGCATATAGCAGAGGCTCTCCGCCGTGACGGCAAGGGAGTTCGCCGCGATAGCCACCGTACCCAGCGGGGCAACAATATGGGTAGCCGCAATCTGTGCGCTGCAAAGGATGAAGTGTTCAAACGCCAGAGGGACGGAAACTCGGGCTGCTGTTTTCCAGCACAGCGGGTCTGGTTTCCAGGAGCAGGACCGATCCAAACGCAAATGCTCGGAACGTATGCAGGCAGCATACAGCATGAGACACGCCGTCACTACATCGGCCAAGGCCGTACCCAGGGCCGCGCCTTTGACGCCTAACCCCGCTCCAGGAACCAGAAACCTCCATCCAAACAGCGCACAATGCCGAGCAGGGAAAATCAGAAGAGAATTGAACAGTACATCCAGCCCGCACATCAGGATATTCAGCACGCTTGGCGTTTTAATGTCTCCGCTGCATTGCAGCATCCCACCCGCCAGCTGGCGGAATTGCAGAGAGGGTAACGCACAGCAGAGAATGAAAAAGTAGCTGGACGCATCTCCGCAAATTTCTGCCTTTCCGCCCAGCCAGCCGGGCAGGAAGGAACTGACGCCCGTTCCAATCAAAGCCAGGGTCAGCCCTAGGACCGCCGCCATGATGATGGATTGGCAGAACACCGCCCGGCCCTTTTCTCGTTCCCTAGCGCCGGAAAACTGCGCCACCTGCACCGAAAACCCCGTGACCGCCGCCGTACACCATCCACCTAGCAGCCATGTGGAACTGGAAACCAAGCCAATGGAGGCGGAGGCATTGGCCCCGAGGCTTCCCACCATGGCGGCGTCTATGTACTGCATAATGGTGGTGCTAAGCTGCGCCAGGACCGCCGGAACACTCAAGCTGACCACCATCTGTAATTTTCGCCTACGGGAGGGGAGTTGACCGTCACACAGATATTGTAACATAGATAATTCTTTTGCCATGGCTATCTCCCCATATGATAGGCTCCAGCATAGGTAAGACAAACTGAAGATATAGACTTCTTAAAACTGCATTTCTTGTTCCAGTCATTGTAAGGTTAAGATTTTTTATAGTATGGATGGCATATAGAAAAAAGTCAATCCTTGTTGTGGTAGAATTTATAAATTTATCGTTTCTATTTGGCCGCTGTTCCCAGATAGATCTCAGGCAAGCGGATTCGCCGGAGTGCCATCAGGCCCTCCGGCTAAGGCAAATCTGGTGCGAAAGCACACTTGCCATCCAGAAATGGATCCACAACCTGATATGTGTCTTACAACGGAGTTTTCTATAGTAATCCAAATCAGCTCGAAGGGAAAGCGCTCTTGTCCCATTTGCTCTTTGATACTGGAAGGGCTGGATTGGAGTACCACAAGAAGCTGTCCGCCGCCTTTGGTAATCTCAGAATAATTCCTGGCATATTGATGCAGGTCATATTGGCATAAGGTACACCCGTAGTAGCGAAGGAACACCAGGGCGGTTTTGCCGGAAACCCGTGTTGCAATCCTGGAGAGGGACAGGTTGCTTTCATCAGGAGTTTCAAATGTAAAATCCGGCAAAATAGTATTTATTGTCAATCCGGGCACAAACAGCCTCCCTTTTCATCAATAAGGCCCTCACGGACCGCGGCTTGTCTTGGAGTGGGCATAGCCGCGGCCCGCGCTGGCTTTGCCAAAAGCAGAGCGATTGCCCCGCTCAGGCTTATGCGTTAAAGACGTACTTGTCCAGCCGGTCAAACGCCTCTTGGACACGGCTCAAGGGCAGGGCCAGATTGATGCGCAGGTGGCAGGGGCCGTGGAACATCCGACCATCCTGAACAGCCACACCCACGTCCCAGGCGGCTTTCTCCACCTCGTCGATGGTCTTTCCATGCTTCTCACACCACTCGGTGCAGTCCGCAAAGAGCATATAGGTGCCCTGGGGCCGGGAGACCTTCACACCCTCAAAATGCTCCACAATGTATTTGCAGGCATAGTCGACATTGCCGGACAACACTTGGCACAGCTCGTCCGTCCACTCATAACCCTCGGGCTTGTATGCCCCGATCAGGGCGTGCATGGAAATGACGTTCATGTCGTTGTAATGGGGCAGAGAGGATTCCTTCTCCACCCGCTCCCGGATATGCTTGTTGTAAATAATGTGATAACTGCCCACAAGGCCCGCCAGATTGAAGGTCTTGGAGGGAGCGTACACCGCCACGGTACGGTTCCGGGCGTCCTCGCTGACGCTCTGGGGCGGAATGTGCTTGTGGCCGTCTAGGAGGATGTCAGACCAGATTTCGTCGGACACCACTATGATGTCGTGCTTTTTGCAAAGCTTCATGAACTGCTCCACTTCCCAGCGCTCCCACACACGGCCACAGGGGTTATGGGGAGAGCAGAACACGGCGGCGTGGATTTTCTTCTCCACAATCTTCTGCTCCATGTCCGCAAAGTCCATGCGCCAGACACCGTTCTCGTCCGGGATCAGGGGGCTGTGGATCATTTTATAGCCGTTGTTGCTCAAACAGCCTGTAAACCCGATATATGTAGGGGAATGGATCAACACGTTGTCCCCCTTAGAACAGAAGACGTTCAGGGCGCTGATAACGCCGCCCAGGACGCCGTTTTCATAGCCGATGCACTCCTTGGTCAGGCCGGTGACGCCGTTGCGGGTTTCGTGCCATTTGATAATTGCGTCAAAATATTCCTCTCGGGGGAAGAAGTAGCCATAGGCAGGGTGCTTGGCCCGCTCGATCATGGCTTCGGGGATGGTGGGACAAGTGGGGAAATTCATGTCAGCTACCCACATAGGGATGACATCAAAACCCTCTGTAGGTGCGTTGGGTGCAAAGCCAGGCACAGCACCCACGCCGTCCACCGCTGTGGCGTCCATTCCACGGCGTTCCATAATGGACATAAAATCATATTTCATAGAAAATCTCCCTTTCTGTTTTCCAGTTATGATAGGCCAAATTGCTTGGATATGCAAGAGAGTTTCTGGAATCAATTCTCATCTGAGGTTGCGGCAATGGCCGCAGCAGCGATTTTTCCCGCTTGGACAGTAAATCTTCCACCTTGACCCTTCCGGTGCTGACGCAGATTTTAGAAACTGCCAACGCGGCAACCAGCAAGACTACGCTATATTGAGTCAGATCGTTTGTGCCAAGGGAGAAGAAGTTCACTTCCTCTGCCAGCTCATCGGCCATCATCACAGCGGCGGGGGTCTCGATCATGATACGGCGGCTTTGCAGGCACTGGGCGAAGGGAATGTAGGGAAACACCTCCTCGCAGCGCCGCCCCTGGACCAGGGACGCGCTGACGCAGGTCATCTCCTCGGCCCGGCGGTTGCAGGCGAAAATCTCCCCCTTTTCGTTGACGCCCACCACGCCGTCCTCCAGGCTCTCCATTAAAATATAGAACTGGCTCTCCAGGCGGACGGACCGGGCAAACATCCGGTCAAAGCTGTAGTTGCTGGTGGCTACCTCCCGGGCATACTGCTGAAAGGCGGGTCCCTCCAGCAGGGCTTCCAGCCCCAGCCGGAGCGCAATCTCGATCATCATGCCGGAGGTGCAGACCCGCTGTCCCAGGTCGATGACGGTGCCGGTCCCCGGGGGAACGTAGCGGCGCTCGTCAGGCGTCACGGCGATATGGGCGTCCGGGACCTCCGGCGCGCCGGGGTAGTACGGAATCCATTGAATGTGGGTGACGCCGAACTGCTCCAGCTGGGCGATGGCCTCCCGGGCCATGGTCTGGGTCATGTTGACGAACAGCACCCGGCTGCCCGCCGGAAGCTCCTTGAGCTTGCGCAGCTCGCTCCAGCGGAAGGACACCTCCACCGACATGGTCTGGCTGTCGATGGGGATATGCCGCAGCAGCTCTTCCGGGGACCCGTAGGCGTCGGTGGAGGCCACGAACAGGTCCGCCCGGTCCAGCACCCCGGAGGCGCTGCCGTCCAGCACGGAAAAGGCGGAGATCTCCGCCGCCTCCCCGAACAGCCGGGCGATGTCCGATCGATAGGATTCCCCCGCCCTGGGGTCCAGGGCAATGACGGATATTTTCTTTTTTGCCGGCATGGGCAGCCTCCTTTTGGTTGGGTTTTAACCAGTTTCTTTGACCATTTAACCACAAATGCCGGCGGATTGCAAGGGATTTTGGAGGAAAACGCCTGGCACGGAAGTTGCTCTATTATTCAGCGAAGAACCTTCATCTCAGGCCAATTTACAGAGAGGAGCATTTCGTATGATTACAAAGGAAGAGCTGCTGGCCCTGCTGCGGCAGGAGGTGGTCCCCGCCCTGGGCGCCAGCCTGCGCAACCCGGAAAAGGGATTGCAGCTTCTGGAGGATATCCAGGACGGCGTGATTGCCAACGCCCTCCGCCTTGTGGAGGAGGGCCGCGTGAGCGTGCGGATCAAGCGCGAGGAAGCCCAGCTCTATGCCCGGGCGGAGGCTTCCACTGCCGCCGGCACCGGCGTCAGCGAGATCCGGGGAACCCACTCCAATATCATACTCACCAAGCGGAACGACGGCGTGCTGCTGGAAAAGCCCTGGTCCGCCGCCGGCGGGGACGATCTCCATGAGCGGCTGAAGCCCATGACCGTGGCGGAGATTCGGGCTCTGGTGGAGCAGTGCTCGGAGGAGGAGCTGGCCTTCATGCTGGAGGGCGCGGAGATGAACGAGCGCCTGGCGGACTTTGGCCTGGAGCACGATCCCGGCATCGGCATCGCCGGGGCGCTGAAACGGCAGGTGACGAAGGGCGATATGGGGGACAACCTGTTCAGCCGGGTCATGGCCCGTGTGGCCGCCAGCGCCGAGGGCCGCATGAGCGGATGTCCCTACGCGGTCATGAGCAGCGCGGGCAGCGGAAACCACGGACTGACCGCCGTGATTCCCGTTGTGGAGATGGCCCGGCATCTGGGAGCCTCCAGCGAGCGGCTGGTGAAGGCCCTGGCCTTCTCCCATACCCTGAACGTCTACATCAAGCTCTTTACCGGAAAGCTCTCCGCAACCTGCGGCTGCGGGGTTTCCGCCGCCACGGCGGCCTCTGCGGCCATGACCTGGCTGATGGGGGGCACGGACGAGCAGATCGGAGGAGCCGTCATCAACATGAGCGGGGACCTGACCGGCATGGTCTGCGACGGCGGAAAAATCGGCTGCGCGCTGAAGCTGGCCACCGCCGCCAACGCCGCGCTGATGTGCGCCTATCTCACTATGGAGGGCGTCGTACTCCAGCCCACGGACGGCATCTGCGGCGCAACGCCGGAGGAGGCCATTCGCAGCATGGGCCGGGTCAGTGCGCCGGGCATGGTGGAGACGGACCGGACCATCCTGGAGATTATGATGGAAAAAGAGGGCTGAACCGCGTACCGCCGTTTGGAACGTCCAACGCGGACAAACCCTCCGGCCTCGCCTTCACGCCCTCCCGGCCGGGGCCTCTCTCCGGTCCCGCAGGGCGGTCACCGCATAGAAGCCCAAAAACAGCAGGTCTCCGGCGATATTTACGACGCACGCGATGGTCACGGTGCGCAGCGTGGTTTTGGAATCCCCCAGCTCCCGGAACATGGCCCCCATGGACAGTCCGGTGACCAGAGCGGTGACGGTGTGCATGACCTGACTGCCGGTGGACACGGCGGATACGCCGGCGGGCTGGCCGAACTGCCCCACCACCATCAGATCCACCGCGCCGTACATGGCCTGCAGCAGCAGCGCCAGCAGTACGGGAAGCGTAAAGCGCAGCAACGGGCCGAGGATCGGGCCTTCTATAAAGGTTCCGTTTCGTTTCACAAAAGACAGCCTCCTTGACTTTGGAGCAAGAAAAAAGTCCGAATAAGCAGCGGGCGTTCCAGCGCGCATTTATAAAGGTAAGGAAACGCAGGGGCGGACACACAGGTCCGCCCCTGCGGCATAGAAGCTCGGAATCAGGCATTCCCGGGTTTTATATCGCCATTGTGCCAGTCCGCCGGAAAATCCATCTTGTCAAGCCCTGGGGAACTTGTTATAATTTTCTCATCGAATCAACGCAGTTGAAAGGAGGCCAATGCTCCTTTTCAGCCGCGCTGGCTATCACAGCAGTTTCCGGGGCGGCGGCATCCCCGCCCCGGAGGCGGAAAAGAGAGGACACCCTATGCGCATCAGACAACGCATATTATCCCTGCTGCTGGCCGGGGCGCTGCTGGTCCCCGGCCTTCCGGCGGCGGAGGCCGCCTGGAGCGGCGCGGACAGCGGCGCCATCTCCGCCACGGTCCGGGTGGACTGGCCCCAGACCCTGGAGGCCCTCCGGGACCGGAGGGTCCGGGCGGAGCTCTTTCAGGAGGGCCGTTCCCTGGGGATCCTGGACCTGACGGAGGAGAACAGCCGGACGGACGTGGGCGGCTGCCCCGCCTCCGTGGCCCTGCGGAATCAGGACGGCGGGAGCTTGGGCGGCGGCAGGTGGCCCGGTTATCTGGACCTGGCCGTCTCCGGCCTGCCCCAGGGGAATTACACCTTGGCATTCACCGGGGACGGCTACGCGGACTGCCGCCAGGAGCTGACCATCGGGAACTACTCCCAGCACGTCACCTTGGGCACGGCGGACGCGTCCTTCACCCTGGGGGACGTGAACGGCGACGGGCGCGTCAATGACCGGGACCGGGAGGCGCTGTCGGAGGCTCTGGGCTCCGGCCGGCGCCGGGACCTGGAGATTTATGATTTAAACGGCGACGGCGTCATCGACGTCTACGACCTGGCCGTCGTCAGCCGGAACCTAAATGCGGAGGGCCGTCCGGAAGTCCGGGACACGAACCTGCTGGCTCCTCCGGTGGAAGAAACCCGCCTGGGCGGGGAGGCCAGCCTGGTTTCCGGGGTTCTGGAGGATTTGTTCCGCAGCAATGGCCGGAGGGTCACCCTGTCCGGCGTGCCCCTGGAGCTGGCCGTCTCCCTGGCGGAGCCGGTGGAGATGGAGGAAATCCAGATCATCTCCCCGGAGGGCCCCGAGGCCATGCAGGCGGGCTCTGTGGCTGTGACTTATGAAGACGGAAGCGGGGAGACCTTCCCCTTTGACCTCTCCCTGCCGGAGGGAATCCACGCCATCGGCCCCGTGGAGGGCAGCAGCGTGGTTACCATCTCCCTGGGCCGCCGGGTAGCGGTGAAGGAAATCGTCATCACCGTCACCCGCACCGAGGGCGGGGACTATACTACTGTGGAATCCATCCAGTTCCTCCGGGAGGTCATCCCGGAGCGTCCCTCCGCCGCCGGCGGCGTAGTGCGGAATCTCACCGCCACCCCCGGGAGCGAGCGGGTCAGCCTCCGCTGGGGCGAGGTCCCCAACGTCTCCGGCTACCGGGTGGACTACTGGCTCCAGGACGGCGGCGGCAGCCGGCGCTCTTTGCGGGTGGACGTGCCCCGGGCGGAGGTCACGGGACTGGAGAACCTGAAGACCTACCTCTTTACCGTTACCCCGGTGGACGGGACCTGGGAGGGAACCGCCTGTGACCCCGTGTCCGCCACGCCCCAGCCCTCCAAGGCCCCCAGCGCTCCGGACATGGTGAACGTGGGGGCGCTGGACAGCGCGCTGTCCGTGGGCTGGAAGGCGTCGGAGAACGCCACGTTCTACGAGGTCTATTACAAGGCCGAGAGCGAGTCCGGCTTCCGGCAGTGGGGCGGCCGCCTCAGCAATACCAGCACGGTGATCACCGGATTGACCAACGGCGTCACCTATTCCATCTACATTCAGGCGGGGAACGCCGTGGGGGTCAGCGGCCCTTCCCGCACCGCCCTGGGAACGCCCGCCGCCGTGGACTACTCCCGCCCGGAGGGCATCCCCACAGAGGGCGTTCTGGAGGGGGCGGACATCGAGCGGGTCTGGCTGGCGGACAGCGGGAACGTCTCTCCCAGCGCCTACCCCGCCGGACAGCCCTTCCAGACCGCGTACATGAACGACGGCGATTTCAGCACCCACTGGACCTCCCAGTCCTGGGACGACGGCAACTGGGCCAGGAGCAAGCAGGTTTTCGCCTCCTTCAGCCGCCCGGTGGACCTCAGCGCCGTCATCTGGGTGCCCCGGCTGGACGGGAGCTATCCCAACAACCTGCGGCTCTACACCGTCACCGTCTGGCGGCAGGGAGAGGACCTGAACGGCCCCGGCGCCCTGGCGTCGCCGAATCCCCTCCAGGGGGGCAGCGCCTCCGACCACAGCACCTGGCTGGGCGTGGGGAACAACCCCGGCGTGACGAAGTTCGCCGTCCTGCCCTTCGAGCCGGTGACGGACGTGGTGAAAATCGCCGTCACCATTGAGCAGACGGCCTACACGGCGGTGAGCCTGTCGGAGCTGATGTTTGTGGAGTACGACCCGGCCCATTGCCTGCCGGACAACATCGCGGCCCTCTTCGCCGACGAACTGCGGGCCTCCCTGCGCTCCGGCGTCACCCAGGCGGACATTGACGCCCTCCGGCAGCGGCTGGAGAGCGAAGAGCGGAACTATTACATGAATCTGGACACCCTGGCGGACGAGCTGGCCCTGGCGGAGGAGCTGCTCCGGGGCGGAACGTCCTCCGGCGTGTTGGTAAACGGAATCCAGTCCCGCAGCGGCGGGGAGGACAGCCGGAAATACCAGCAGGGCGGCAGCGACCTCCAGCCCCTGGGGGTGGCCGCCGGGGCGAAGCAGGAGCTGACCATTTACGCCTCCGGCATCCCGGCGGGACAGAAGCTGACGGTGTACGCCAGCCAGTTCCAAGCCGAGGCCTCCGCCTGGCGCGCCGCCATCGGAACGCTGTCCAACGGGCGGAACGTGCTGGCCGTCCCCCAGATCGGTAGCCAGAACACCCCCCGGGGCGGCAGCCTCTACCTGACCTACGGCGGAACAAACCCCGAGGGTATCCGCCTCCACATCCGCCGGGGAACGGACATTCCGGTGCTGGAGCTGGCGGATTGGTATTCCCTGAGCGAGAGCCAGCGGCGAAGCGAGCTGGGCCGCTACGCCGGCGAGCTGGAGCGCTATGCCGCCGGACTGACCGGCGACCTGCGGACGAACATCCGCAACGTCACGGAGATTTCCACCCCCACCATGCTGCTGTCCCTGCCCGCCGCCGCCGTGCTGAGCGGCGCGGGCCGCAGCCGGGCGGAGCGGATCGAGACGCTGTACCAAACCGTTCTGGCCTGGGAGGACGTGATGCACATCTGCAAAACCACCCAGGGCATCGACATAACCTACGCCCAAAACGACATGCAGACCCGCCAGAATATCCGCTGCATGCAGATGTTCTCCGGCGCGTTCATGTACGCGGCGGGAAACCACATCGGCATCGGCTACGGCTCCTGCGCCGGCATGGCCTGCGGGAAGCCCGTCAGCGCTATGGGAGCCTCCGACACGGCGAACCGCCTCTTCGGCTGGGGCATCGCCCACGAGATCGGCCACAACATGGACAAGCTGGGCAAGGCGGAAATCACCAACAACCTCTATTCCCTGATGGTCCAGACCTACGACGGGAAGCAGAACACCCTGGCCTCCCGGCTGGAAAAGAGCAATAAATACGCGGGTATCTTCACCAAGACCGCCCAGGGCCTCCCCGGCGACTCCAACGACGTGTTCGTCCAGCTGGGGCTCTACTGGCAGCTCCACCTGGCCTATGACGGCGGGGAGAAGCCCATGGATTTCTACAACCGCTTCTTCAAGGCCTGGAAGGCGGGGACCTATTTCGGCGGCGAAACCAATTATCAGGACCGGGTGGCCCGCACCGCCTCCGCCGTGGCGAACCGGAATCTGACGGAGTTCTTCACCCGCTGGGGCATGACCCTCAGCGAGGGGACCAGGGCGGCGCTGGCGAAGTACCCGGCGGAGTCCCGGGCCCTCTGGTACTTGAGCGACCAGAGCCGCCGGGACTGGCTGGCGAACATTCCGGCGGGCCAGGGCACGGTCTCCCTGACGGCGGCCCTGGAGGAGGAAAAGGCGGTGAAGCTGACCATCTTCCCCGCTTTCACCCAGGGGAAGGTCCAGGGCTATGAGATCCTCCGCAACGGCGTTCCCATCGCCTTCACTACGGAGGCCGTCTATACGGATACCATCGGCTCCGCCAACCACCGGACCTTTGCCTACAGCGTCCGGGCGTATGACACCCTGGGGAACCGCGTTGCCGAGGCTTCGGCCCCGGAGCTGCGGATCGCCTATGACAAGACCGTCCCGGCGGACGCCTATACCCTTGTCCGGAACGGTACCACGGCGACCTTCACCATGAAGGAGGAGACCCCCGTCTCCGGCCTGAAGCTGGCGGGGGCCCCTGCCTCCGGTGAATTTACCGTCGCCGTCACGGATAAGGACGGAAAGACCACCACCGCCCGCTCCGGCGATTTTGGCCAGGGGAACCAGGCGGTGGACGGCCGGAACAGCTACCTGGCCTATTTCCAGAAGCCCGGCGCGGAGGCGGCGGACACCCGCATCTGGACCTACGACGCGAAAACCGTCGTTGTCACCGGCGTCCCGGAGGGCGCGGACATCCAGCTCATCAGCTACGCCGGGGACGACGTGGCCTTCCTGGAGAACGGGGCCGTGGGCGTATTGTCCAAGGCGTACCGCTACGGCACGGAGGCCGGGCAGGTCATCCCCGCCGGGACGCTGATCGTCACCGGCGCCTACCGGGGCGACCCGGCCTATCAGACGGTGAAGATCGAGGGCCGGTTCACCCGGACCGTTCTCACCGATGGGGACGACGAGGTGAAAACCATCACCGAGACCCGCTGGCTGGACGGAAGGGCCCTGCTCTTCGCGGAGATTCCCGCCGACGGCAAGGTCTGCGACATCAGCGACGGCCTGTTCATCTTCATCCCGAACGTCCAGCGGGAGGCGGAGCTCCAGGGCGAGGCCAGCGGCTGCAACGACGCCAGCCTCCTGCCCGCCCAGATGCGGGCGGTGCTCTCCCGGACGGACCAGCCCACCCTGCCGGACAGCCAGCGGGTGACGGCGGAGACCCTTTGGATCAACACCCCCGGCGGGACGGACCTGCCGGTCATCGTATTGGAGGAAGGCGAATGAAGCGTATACTATCCGACCTTCTGGCCCTGTGCCTGCTCTGCGCCCTGCCGGTGACGGCGGCCGCCCGCGACAGCCTGTCCCTCTCCTGCCGGGAATGGGGCGGCGAGGTCCGCCTCACCCTGGAGGGCCTGGACCGCCAGGTCTACGCCCTCCAGCTGGAGCTGGTTCTGGAGGGAGACTGCCCCGACGCCCGCTTTGAGCCGTCTCCCCGGGGCGTTTACAGTCCGGACTGCCATGTGGAGGCGGACCGGGACGAGACCGTTGTGACCATCTACCTGGTGGCGGAGGAGGAGCCCCTGTCGGGCCGCTCCCTGGTCCTGGGGACGCTGACCCCGGGGAACGGCTTCCGGCTTCCCGCGTGGGGGGAGCTGCTACTGCTGGACCGGAACCTCCAGCCCGTCTCCGAGGGCCGGGTCTCCCTGGAGGAGGAAGCGGGTGACGGCGGGGACCTGAGCCGGGTCCACATTGCCCAGGCGGAGCACGGCACCGTCACCGTCCGGCCCGCCGGGGCCAAGGAGGGAGAGACGGTGACCCTCAGCGTCAGCCCCGACGCGGGATATACCCTGGAAACTATCGCCGCCCGGGACAGCCGGGGCGGCGAGGTCCCACTGGCCCGGGACGGGCTGAACCGCTACACCTTCTCCATGCCCCTGCTGGACGTGGAGGTGACGGCCTCCTTTGTCCCGGGCGGGGAGCTGGCCTTCCAGGACGTGCGGCCCGGGGATTGGTGCTATGACGCGGTGCGCTGGGCCTTTGAGGCGGGGCTGATGAACGGCACCTCCGCCACTGCGTTTACCCCCAACACCCCCACTACCCGGGGGCAGATCGTGGCGATTCTCTACCGGCTGGAGGGCTCTCCCGCCATGGGGGCCAACCGGTTCAGCGACGTGGCCCCCGGGGCCTATTACGCCGCCGCCGTCTCCTGGGCCTCGGCCAACGGCATCGTCAACGGCTACAGCGACGGGACCTTCCGTCCCAACAACCTCATCACCCGGGAGCAGCTGGCGGCCTTCCTGTACCGCTACGCCTCCCAGAAGGGCCGGGACGTGTCCGACCGGGCGGAGCTGGGGGTTTTCACCGACGCGGGGCAGATCGCGTCCTACGCCGTGGAGCCCCTGCGCTGGGCCGTGGCGGCGGGGATGGTCAACGGCGTCGCCGCCGACGCCCTCTCCCCCGGCGGGAACGCCTCCCGGGCCCAGGTGGCGGTAATCCTCAGCCGCTTCGCGCAGAACGCACTCTGAGGACCCGTGGAAAAACAGAGAACCGGCGGACCTTTCGGTCCGCCGGTTTTTCATATGCCGTCAGGCGGCGCTCACCGCATGAGATACCCCTTGGACAGCAGCTCCAGCTGCAACGCCTCGGCGTGGCGGCTGTCCCGGGTCTCCAGCACCATGGTGACGACGCAGGCCCCCACGTCGGAGTCCTTGTCCTCCCGGTTGTGGTTGACGCTGATGATATTGGCTCCGCTGTCCGCCACCACCTGGAGCATCCGCAGGAGGCTCCCCGGCTTATCCTCCACCTTGGTGGTCAGCTCCACCAGGCGGCCCGCCTTGGACAGTCCCTTGGTGATGATGCGGGAGAGGGTGGTCACGTCCACGTTTCCGCCGGAAACCAGGCAGACGGTTTTCCGCCCGTCGGCGGGGACCTTGCCGAACATGCAGGCGGCCGCGGTTGTGGCTCCGGCCCCCTCGGCCACGGTTTTCTGCTCCTCCATCAGCGCCAGAATGGCGGAGGCGATCTCATCCTCCGTGACGGTGACCACCTCGTCCACGTATTCCTTGCACAGCGCGAAGGTCAGGTCCCCGGGCCGCTTGACGGCGATGCCGTCGGCGATGGTGGCCACGCCGCTGAGCTCCGTGAGCTCTCCGGCGTGGAGGGAGAGGTACATAGAGGGGGCCCCCGCCGCCTGAACGCCCACCACCCGGCAGGAGGGCTTCAGATGCTTGACGGCGAACGCCACGCCGCTGATGAGCCCGCCGCCGCCGATGGGGACCACTACCCGCTCCACCTCGGGAAGCTGCTCCAGAATCTCCAGGCCGATGGTGCCCTGCCCGGCGATGACGTAAGGGTCGTTGAAGGGGTGGGCGAAGGTGTAGCCCTCCTCCCGGCAGAGGCGCTGAGCCTCCTTAGCCGCGTCGTCGTACACGCCGGGGACCAGCACCACCCGGGCACCGTAGCCCTTGGTGGCCTCCACCTTGCTGATGGGGGCCCCGGCGGGCATGCAGATGACGGAGGGGATGCCCAGTCGGGCGGCGGAAAGGGCGATGCCCTGGGCGTGGTTCCCGGCGGAGCAGGCGATGACGCCCCTCTCCGCCTCCTCTTTGGTGAGGGAGCGGATTTTGTTGAAGGCCCCCCGGAGCTTGAAGGAGCCGGTGAGCTGCAAATTCTCCGCCTTGATGTAAAGGTCCCGGCCCAGCTTGGGGGCGGGGTCCAGGGGGGTCCGGCGGGCGACGCCCTCCAGCGCGTTCTGCGCGTCCCGTATCATGTCCAAGGTCAGCATAGGTTTACCCCTTTCCGCGGGGCCTTCCCCCGCAGTGAAACTGCGCCCGGTTACGATTTCCCCGCCTCCAGGAAGACGGAGGGGCGGCTCTTGTAGGTGGCTAGGCTCACGATCACCAGGGCCGCGCCGCAGGCGACGGTCCCCGGGACGGCGGAGCCCAGGCCGAAGGGCTCTCCCGCCAGCTTCCAGCCGACGCAGACGGTGAAGCCGGCGGCCATGCCGGCGATGACGCCGGCGCTGGTGGCCTTCCGCCAGAAGAGGGCCGCAAAGGCCGGGATGCCCGCCGCCGCCGCGTAGAAGCTCCAGGCAAACATGAGGATATTATACGCGTTTTTAATGTAAAGCGCAATGACCAGCGCACCCAGGGGCAGAATAATGGAGAAGACCCGGGAGAGGAGGATTTCCGTCTTGTCCTTCATATCCGGGAAGAAGGTCTTGCCGATGTCGTGGACACAGGTCTGGACGCTGACCAGCAGGTAGCTGTCCGCCGTGGACATGATGACCGAGAGGATGCCCGCCAGGGCCAGCCCCGTCAGGCCGATGGGCAGCACGTGGATGGCCAGGGCCGGGACCACGGCGTCGGTGCTGCCGTAAACCGCCAGAACGTCGTCCCCGATGACCTGGTGGGCGGCCACGCCCATGAAGTAGACCAGGGCGATGGTGATGCCGTAGACGGCGGTGCCCAGGAACATGCCCTTCTTGGCGGAGCTCCGGTCCTTGGCGGCAAAGGCCCGCTGCCACATTTCCGCTCCGGCCATGGTGAAGACCAGGTAGGTGACGATATCCCCCAGGATGCTGCCGTTGAGATAGGGCTTTGCCAGGGCCGGGTCCAGATTCGCCAGGAAGGCGGAGAAGCCGCCGATACTCCGGAGAGATGCCGCAGGAATGAGGATGTACACAAAGAGAATCAGCATATAGAACTGGAGCACGTCGGTGTACACCACGCCGAAGAGGCCGCTGGAGGCGGTGTAGACCATGAAGATGATACAGGCGATGAGGGCCCCGGCCTCGAAGGACAAGCCTACTTGGCCCCCCAGCATGTTGATGATGGTGGCGGCAGCCGTCACCTGGGAGGCCACGGTGCCCATCATGGTGAAGGCCACCATGGCCGCCAGCAGGATCTTCGCCGTCCTTCCAAAGCGGCGGTGAAAGAGGTCCGGAATGGAGGTCACGTCGTACCGCATGCCGATATCGGAAATCTTCCCGGCGATGCCGGAGAAGAGAAACATGCCCAAAAGATAAGGAATGGCGGTCATGACCGCCTTAAAGCCGCTGGAATAGGCGACTCCCGCCCGGCCCATGAGGCCGCTGCCGCCGATGATGGTGGCGCAGACCGTGGCCATCATCACCAGGGGCCCCAGGGAACGGCCCGCCACGTAGTAGTCCCCGCTGTTCTTGATGCGCCGGACGAAGTAGACGCCCACCGCCACCATGGACAGCAGGTAAACCGCGATGATGCCGAGGTCCAGAATGCTGAGCTGCGTGTGATCCATGTTACCTTTGCCTTTCCGTTTCAATCGCCTGCCCTTACGTCGAAGTCCTCAAAAAGAAGCCTTTCCGTTTGCCGCGCCGGAGGAGAAACGCCGTCTCCATTGCGGGAGCCTTTCCTGTTTGTATCCAATTATAGCAGAAAAAGGAAATTTCGTCGAGGGCTTTTGGAGGAAATTTGTATTGCAAGGCACAGTTTTTAGTGAATATGCCTGGCATTTTTCCTGAAAAGAAGAAAACGCGGCGTCCGGTCGGGACGCCGCAAGGAATGTTATGAAATCGGAAAAGCCTCGGAAAGGACTTTCAAGCCGCCCCGACGCGCTCCGTCAGAGGGGCAGCTTTGCCCTTCCGTCCATAAAGTCCAGCACCCGCCGGGCCTGCTCCTCATCTTCAATGGGAGCGGGACAGTAATTATTCACCCTGCCTCCGGTGTGAACATAGCAGGGAATCAGCTCCGAGGAGGCACCCACCAGCTTCTCGTTTTCCACCTGGAGAATGAGCTGGTAGATAATGGTCCGGTTCTCCGGGATCCGGCTGCCGCCGAAGCAGAAGTTCCCCAGGGAGTAGACGATCTCTTTGCCCTTGTAAACCTCCCGGGGCTGGAGCACGTGGGGATGGTTTCCCAGCACCAGGTCCGCGCCGTTGTCAATGAGACGGCGGGAGGCCCGAACCCGCCACGCCTCCGGGGCGTGGACGCCCTCTGCTCCGCCGTGGCAGAAGACCACCTGGAAATCGGAATTTTTCTCCGCCGTCCTGAGGCGCTGGATGATGGTCCCGGCCTGCCCCTCGTTCCAGAGGCCGTGGCAGATGACGGCGACGCGGTATCCGTTTTTCTCCAGATAAAAGGTCCGGTCGTTGCCGCCGTACTCCAGCCCGGCGGCGGAGACGGCCTTCACCGTGTCCTTGTAGCCCGCCGTGCCGTAGTCCCCCGTGTGGTTGTTGGCCAGGGACACCGCCTCCACGCCGGAGGAGGTGAGAATGTCCGTGGTTGCCGCGGGGGCCCGGAACCAGTAGGCGGGGTCCGTGGCTTTTTCCTTGGGAGTCAGGTTTCGATCCGTCAGCACGTTTTCCAGGTTCACCACGGTGAAGTCGTCGGCCTCAAAGATGGGCCGGACGTGCTGGAGGAAGTACTCCGGCTCCTGCTTGGCGGCGTAGTCCAGGAAGTTTCCCGCCGCCCGCTTGCCGTGGAGAGAGGCCAGCAGCATGTCGCCGGTGAAGCTGACCACGATGCTGAACGCGTCCTCCGTCTCCCCGAGCCGGGGCGTGGAGGGCATGGGCCCGTCGAACTCCGGCAGGTCCGGCTCCCACAGAAGGGGGTCGTTGGGGTCCGTTGGGTCCCACTCCGCCGCCGCAGCGGAAACGGCGCAGGACAGCAGCTGCAAAACCGCCAGAAGAACGGCCACACGGCGTTTCATAAGATTCCCTCTCTCTCCCGGAAAACCTCCGATCTTTTTCAATTCCATTCTAACAGAATTTCCCCCAAAAAGGAAGGGGAAGGAGGAAGATTTCCCGGGAAATGAAACGTGGGCGGAGGACTGCTCCTCTGCCCACGCCGGAAACGATTATTTCCTGGCCACCGCCAAGGCGTTGTAAACGTCCAGAATGCGGCCGAACAGGGGATTTTCGGGCTTCAGGCCGGAATAGGCCGCCAGGGCGGCGGCAGGGCCCTCCGCCTTGATTTTGGCCTGAAGCTCCACGCTCTGGGGGTCCTCCGGGCAGTCGAAGCGCAGGGCGGCGGCGGCGCCGAAAATCAGGTGGTCCACCGGCAGGCCGTAGGCGGCGGTGGTGGTCAGGGGCTTGATAAGCCGGTCCCCGGCCTCCAGCTTCCGGATGGGCTCCCGGCCCACCCGGAGCACCTCGTCCTCCAGGAAGGGGTTCTGGTAACGGGCGAAGATCTTCTCCACATAGGCGTGGTGTACGTCCGGGTCGAAGCCGAACTCACGGATCAGCCCTTCGCCGCTTTCGGAGATGGCGGCGTGGACAATCTCCCCGATGGCGGGGTCCGCGATGCTGTCCTTGATGGTTTCATAGCCCCGCAGGTAGCCAAGGTACGCGCAGATGGCGTGTCCGCTGTTCAAGGTGAAGAGCTTCCGCTCCAGATAGGCCATGAGGTTGTCCGCGAAGGTCAGGCCGGGAATCTCCGGCCTCTCGCCCTTCCAGGCGGCGGCCTCCACGTCCCACTCGCAGTACCGCTCCACGGCGGCGTCCAGGATGTTCTCAAAGCTGGGCTTGGGGCAGATGCGGTCCACAGCGCAGTCGGCAAAGCCGATATGCTCTTCCAGGAAGGCAGTCTCCTCCTGGCTCAAGTGCTTCACCACCTCGTTTTTCAAGCGGGTGGTGGTGCGCAGGCCGTTCTCACAGCAGACCACGTTCATGGGCTCCGTGTTCCCGGCCTGGATGCGGGCTTGAATGCCCCCCGCGATGGACTTGGCGATGATGGGCAGCACATTGGGGCCCACGGCGGTGGTGATCAGGCCGCACTGGGCCACCTTCTCCGCAAAGGCCGGGGAGGTGGAGAGCACGCCGTCCACGCCCGTGATGGCGATCTCGCCGGGCTCCTTGTCCAGGATGTGGACGGTATAGCCGTGGTCCCGGTTCAGCGCCTCGATGATGGGCTCCACCACGTCGGCGAAGGTGACGTGCCAGCCCGCCTGGCTGAGCAGGGCCCCGATGAAGCCCCGGCCGATGTTGCCCGCGCCGATTTGAATTGCCTGTTTCATAAGCTCCTCCTGAAAATGATTGTTTTTGAACGAGTAATCGTTTTCGCAAAACTCTTGAGAAGACGCCGCTCCGCTTGCGGGGCAGGGCGGCGTCTTGCGGGAATGCTTCACAGGAGCCGGGGCGAATGGAGGGCGGTTATTTCGCCAGCTTCGCCTCCAGCTCGGCCTTCTGGGCCTCGTAGCCGGGCTTGCCCAGCAGGGCGAACATGTTCTTCTTGTAAGCCTCCACGCCGGGCTGGTCGAAGGGGTTGACCTCCAGCAGGTAGCCGGACAGGCCGCAGGCGTACTCGAAGAAGTAGATTAGCTGGCCCAGGGAATCGGCGCTCTTGCCGTCGGTCTCCACGATGACGTTGGGCACGCCGCCCTCGGTGTGGGCAAGCAATGTGCCCTCCATGGCCTTGTCCCGGATATAGTCCATGGACTCCCCGGCCAGGAAGTTCAGCCCGTCGCCGTTCACCTCGTCCCGGGGGACCAGGAGCTGGTGCTCGGAAGCGCCCAGGCGGACCACGGTCTCAAACATGATGCGCCGTCCGGCCTGGATATACTGGCCCATGGAGTGGAGGTCGGCGGTGAACTCCACGCTGGCGGGGAAGAGGCCCTTGCCGTCCTTGCCCTCGCTCTCGCCGTAGAGCTGCTTCCACCACTCCAGCATGAAGCGGAAGGCGGGGTCGTAGCAGGCCAGGACCTCGATGCTCCAGCCCTTCTGATACAGCGCGTCCCGGAGGGCGGCGTAGGTCCAGGCGGGGTTTTCGAAGGAGCCGGTCTCGCAGGCCTTCATCATCTTGGCCGCGCCGCCCATGAGCTCTTCAATGTCGATCCCGGCCACGGCGATGGGCAGCAGGCCCACGGCGGTGAGGACGGAGTACCGCCCGCCCACGCCGTCGGGCACCACGAAGCTCTCCCAGCCCTCCTCGTTAGCCAGGGACTTCAGGGCGCCCCGGGCCTTGTCGGTGGTGGCGTAGATGCGGCCCTTGGCCCCGGCCTTGCCGTATTTCTTCTCCAGGGCGTCCCGGAAGAAGCGGAAGGCCACGGCGGGCTCGGTGGTGGTGCCGGACTTGGAGATGACGTTGACGG
>ERZ779626.642-NODE-642-length-19611-cov-10.313101_pt1 | contig 19611 bp, 25 predicted proteins | sample MGYA00514209_ERZ779626 | MGnify/ENA primary metagenome ERZ779626 (study PRJEB29562, sample SAMEA4376713) | mouse gut metagenome | isolation source: Cecum | study: EMG produced TPA metagenomics assembly of the A DSS colitis mouse model was used to assess the...
AGAAAATCTTGAAATCCGCCAGGATTCCTGCAATTTTCTTCCTTGCCAGCGAAAAATTCTGGCGCAAATCTGCACGCGTTGATTAAATCAGTGCTTCCTTAAAGCACATAGAAACTCACGATTGCCGCCAGCCCTCCCGCCAGCAGAGCCTGGAGAGCCTTTCCGGTCAGACAGGTCCGGAGCCTCAATCCGCTGCCCTCCAGCACCGCCGCCGTCTGACAGAGGATCGAAACGCCTCCCCAGCCCGCGCAGACGGAGGCCAGGATGAACCCCAGACGGTCCGCCGCCAGCAGCGGCGTCAGGGAAAACAGCTCGAAAAACCCCACCAGCCCGGCCCCCAGGGGCCCGCCCAGCTTTGCCAGGGGACTGGCCAGCACGTAGAAGAACAGGACAAAGCCGCAGACATAGACCATGCTGCCACAGGCGCTTTTGACCCCCTCCACGAAGGCGGTGGGAAGGCTGGAGGACTGACAAGGGGCTGCCCTTGGCAGAGTCTGCCGCCCAAGGGACCTGCCGCTTCCGCGGAAGAAAAACCCCGTCAGCAGGGCCGAGAACACGTGAATGAGCCACAGATAGACCCCCGCCCGGGGGCTGCCGAAGACCCCGCCCCCCAGGACGCTGAGGAGAAACACCGGGTTGGAATTGTTGCAGAAGCCCAGAAGCCGTTCCGCCTCGTCCACGGTGAGGAGGCCCTTTTTGTGAAGCTCCGCCGCCGTCCGGGCCCCGATGGGATAGCCGCCTACCAGCCCCAGCAGCAGGGCGGACCCGGCGGGGCCGGGGAGGCGGTAGAGGCTCATCAGCCCCGCCAGGCGGGGAGAAGCCCACTCCCCGAAGCCCATGGACACCAGCATGGTGGACGCGGCCATAAAGGGAAACAGGGCCGGGATTACCGACCGGCCGCAGAGGGTTAGCCCCGCCGCCGCAGCGGCCCGGACCTCTCCCGCGTCCGCCAGGAACCAGACCAAAAGGCCGCAGAGCAGCAGACAAGCGCCGGTCCGCCATCGGGGTTTCATACGCCTCACCTCGGGGAATTCTATGCGGCGGCGGAGACAATCATGCCGGGACAAGCAGTTTTTGCCGCCCCGCCGCATAGGCTTTGGCGAGGTGAGACGTATGGAACGCAATCGACGGGACCGGGAGGGCGGCGTGCTGGCGGCGGCGGCGGAGCTCTTCGACCTGCCGGCGGATATCGTGGCGGGACTGCCCCGGCTGGAAATGGTGGGGAGCCGCCAGTTATACCTGGAGCACCACACCGGCCTTTTGGCCTACACGGAGGAGCAGATCGACGCCAACACCACCGCCGGGGTCCTCCGGGTAAAGGGAACACGGCTGACCCTGCTGGCCATGACGGCGGGAGAGCTGCGCATCGGCGGGAAAATCGACTCCGTGGAGTGGGTGGGGACATGCTGACGGGATTGGTAAACCGCCTCCGGGGCCAGGTCCGGGTCCGGGCGGAGTGCGCGTTTCCCGAGCGGGTGCTGAACCTCTGCGGGGCCCAGGACCTGGCCTTCTGGGATCTGGAGTGGGAGTCCCCCACGGCCTTCACCTGCCGCCTGTCCCGGCGGGACTGGAAGCGGCTCCGGGAGGCGGGGAAGAATTTGGACTGCACCTTCGACCTGGTGGGCCTGGAGGGCGCGCCCTACTTCCTCCTTCGCTTCCGCCACCGCCAGACCCTGCTGATGGGGCTGGTAGGGTGCGCTCTGGGGCTGTTTTTGGGGTCCTTCTTCATCTGGGAGTTCCAGGTGGAGGGCAACGAGACCGTCCCCACGGAGCGCATCCTCCGGGCCCTGGAGAAAAACGGCGTGAGGCTGGGGACCTTCGGCCTCTCCCTGGATGGGGAGGACATCCGCAACCATGTGCTTTTAGACGTGCCGGAGCTGAGCTGGATTGCCGTCAACGTCTCCGGCTGCCGGGCGGAGGTCCAGGTCCGGGAGCGGACGGTTCCCCCGGCCATGGTGGACCGGCGGGAGCCCTGCAACCTGGTGGCCCGGCGGGCGGGGCTGGTGAAGAAGGTCCAGACCATCGGCGGCGTAGCCTGCGTGGTGCCGGGCAGCGCCGTGACGGAGGGGCAGATTTTAATTTCCGGCGTGGAGGACACCGACACCGTGGGGGCCCGGGTTCTGGCGGGGCTGGGAAAGGTGGAGGCCCGGACCTGGTACGGCCTCACCGCCTCCATGCCCCTGATGGCCCTGGAAAAACAGTACACAGGAAAAGAAAAAACCGGGGTCTCCCTGATTTTTGGGTCCCGGCGAATAAAATTCTTCTCAAACAGTAGCATTGACGGGGCGGAATATGATAAAATAACCAGCAGGTATCCTTTGAACCTTCTGGGCGTGCCCCTGCCGGTGACGGTGGTGGTGGAGAAATGGCGCTTTTACGAGGCCGTTCCCACGGCCCGGACCGCCGCCGAGGCGGAGAAGGCCGCCGAGGCCATCCTCACCGCCCAGCTCCAGGAAATGGTGAAGCCCTACGGCGAGGTGAAATCCACTCTCTGCTCCACACGGCAAAAGGGGGACGCGCTTATCGTCACGCTGTCGGCGGAGTGCCTGGAGGAGATCGGGGAAACGGCCCCTATTTATACGGAAGAAGAAACGGGCTGAGGCCCGCGTAAAATACAGGAGTGAACGCGTTGGAACAGAGAATCGGCATCGAACGGCTGGAACAGGCCGTGAACCTTTTTGGGTCCTTTGACGAGAACATCCGGCTTTTGGAGCAGGAGTTCTCCGTGTCCGTTGTCAACCGGGAGGGCGAGCTCCGGGTGGAGGGAGGGGCGGAGGACGTGGCCCTGGCCTGTAAGGCCATCCAGGCCCTCCTGACCCTCTCCAGCCGGGGAGAGCCCATCGCCGAGCAGAACGTCCGCTATGTGGTCAGCATGGTCCGGGCGGGGAAGGAGGAAAAAATCGCCGAGCTCACCGGCGACGTCCTCTGCATTTCTGCCAAGGGCCGGCCCATCAAGCCCAAGACCATCGGCCAGAAGGACTACATCGCCTCCGTGCTGAAAAACACCGTCACCATCGGCGTGGGCCCGGCGGGCACGGGAAAGACCTATCTCGCCGTAGCCGCCGCCGTCATGGCCTTCCGGGACAAGCAGGTGAACCGCATCATCCTCACCCGCCCCGCCGTGGAGGCCGGAGAGCGGCTGGGCTTCCTGCCCGGAGATTTGCAGTCCAAGGTGGACCCCTACCTCCGGCCCCTGTACGACGCCCTCTTCGACATGCTGGGGGCGGAGACCTATCAGAAGTACCTGGAGCGGGGCAGCATCGAGGTGGCCCCTCTGGCCTATATGCGGGGGCGGACCCTGGACGACAGCTTCATCATTCTGGACGAGGCCCAGAACACCAGCCGGGAGCAGATGAAAATGTTCCTGACCCGCCTGGGCTTCGGGTCCAAAATCGTCATCACCGGCGACGCGACCCAGATCGATCTCCCCGACGGGAAGACCTCCGGCCTCAGGGAGGCCATGCGGGTTCTGCGGAACGTGGAGGGCATCGGCATCTGTGAGCTGACCAACGCCGACGTGGTGCGCCACGTCATGGTCCAGAGGATCGTCCAGGCTTACGAGGACTATGAAAAGCGGGGAGAGAGGAAGGACCAGGGAAAGGGGCGGCGGAAATGAAGCGCCATTATATTCCCGTCACCGCCGGGGTCCCCGGGGTGAACGGGAGCCAGATTGCGTTCATCCGGAAGGTCATCCGCACGGCCCTGGCGGCCCAGGGGGTGGATTTTCCCTGTGAAGTGGACGTGCTGGTCACCAACGACGAGGAGATTCACCGGCTGAACCGGGAGGCCCGGCAGGTGGACCGGGCCACGGATGTGCTGAGCTTTCCCGCCTTTGAACTCCAGCCGGGGGAGCTGCCGGGGCCGGAGGATGCGGACCCCGGCACGGGGCTGGTACCCCTGGGGGATATGATGATCTCCATGGAGCATGTGGCGGCCCAGGCGAAGGAGTACGGGCATTCCAACCGGCGGGAGCTGGGGTATTTGGTGGTGCACTCCGTGCTCCACCTGCTGGGGTATGACCATGTGGATGAGGGGCCTATGAAGGCCCGGATGCGGGAGAGGGAGGAGGTCATCCTGGCGGAGCTGGGGCTTTCGGCTCGCCCTGACGGGCGGGGGGGAATTCAGCCATGATGATGGCTGGTGCATTGCACCCCCCATTTCGTCGGAAGAAACTCTGCCCACTCCGTCCCCGCCTAACGGCGAGGACTTCGCTCTGCTCCGTTCCTTCCTCCTCTCCCCACAAAATCTTCGATTTTGCGGGGGCCCCGCTTTCCTTCCAGAAGAAAAAGAGAAAACGGGCCGTGCACGGTCCAAAAGAGAAAAAGAAGTAATTTGACCTTCTATCGCTAGAACACCCCGCAAAGTGAGACTGGTTTTTTAGTGGTGGATACTTGTGGGGCCTGACCCCCCTGGTCAGGCCATTTCCCTGAGGCGGGAGTTTGGGTACTTGCTGGATGGACTGTCTCCTCTTTCCGCTGCCGCTGATCTGGTGCTGGACTGTGGGGCTGGCCCCTTGGTCAGGCTATTCTCCGGGTTCTGCCTTTCTGCCGGCAGGATTTGTCAGCGCCGGAGAGAATCGGACAGGCCCTGCCCGGTGCGGAGGCCCAGAAGAAAGGCGTGAGCGGCGGTGAACTCCTGGGCTTTGGAGAAACTGCCGCAGGTTTCGGGGGAAACATCGTCCTCCAGGAGGTAAAAGTCCGGTTTGTAGTCTCCTTTGGGAATGGTATCCAAATGAGGCTTGATGTAGTTGGCGTAAAGCCATTTCATGAAGTCGGACATAGGGACCACCTTTCAATATACGACATTATACTTGTCAATACTTATTAGGTGATGCTAGTATATCACCTAAAGACTATCGTGTCAAGAGGAACTGTATGGTAATCAAGGAAAGACTGCGCGCATTGCGGGCAGAAAAGGGCGAGACGCAGAAGCAGGTGGCGGAAGCGGTTGGCTTAAATGAGCGGCATTATCAATTCTTTGAGTATGGAAAGCATCTGCCCAGCCTGGAAAACGCCTGGAAACTGGCGGACCACTTTGGGGTAAGCATAGACTATCTAGTAGGGCGGACAGAGGAGCGATAAGGAAAAAAGAAAAGGCCCGAAGGGCCATTACTTCTTTTTCTCTTTTGGACCGTGCACGGCCCGTTTTCTCTTTTTCTTCTGGAAGGAAAGCGGGGCCCCCGCAAAATCGAAGATTTTGTGGGGAGAGGAGGAAGGAACGGAGCAGAGCGAAGTCCTCGCCGTTAGGCGGGGACGGAGTGGGCAGAGTTTCTTCCGACGAAATGGGGGGTGCAAAGGACCAGCCATCTTCATGGCTGAAATCCCCCCCGCCCGTTAGGGCGAGCACCAGCCCCGTCATTTGATAAAAAGCGCCCCTTCTGGCAGGATGAATTCCAGAAGGACGCTGTTACATAAAGGCGGTCAGCCCATCTCCTGAGATTTCGGTCGAAAGGAGGCGGTGCGGATGTGGAGAAAAGGGCTGTACATGGTACTCCGGTTTCTGATGTGTCTGGCCCTTTGGGCGTGGATACTGACCACAAAAGCGTGTTGACCGCTCGGCTGGAACCCAAGCGGTCAACGATAGAAAGTTGATGTGTTTGGACTGACCGCCGGTAACAGCGCCCTTCTATTTTCAGTATACCCAAGGAAACCGTTTTGTCAAGGGAAACAGGCCGCTATAACCGAATCCCCCGATTCCGCATAAGCTGAACCGAGGTGATTCAAATGCTGCTGCTGCAAGACGGCGTACTGGCGTTTCTGTCCGCCATAGGCTTAACCACCATTGTCTGGGCCGCCGCCGGAGCCCTGCTCCGCCTGGGGGGCCGCCCGGCCATCCCGGGCCTGCTCCTGGTTCTCCCCCTGCGGGGAGAGGCCCTGGCTATGGAGGCCGACGTCCGGGAGCTCCGCCGGGTCCAGGGGGGACTCCCCGGGGCCAAAATTGTCCTGGCGGACTGCGGCCTGACCCCCGACGCCCAGGCCCTGGCCCGGTATCTGGCGGACCGGGAGAACAACGCCGCCCTGATCCCCGCCGGGGAACTGGCCGCCGAAATCTAACGACCCGCGAAACACGAAAAAGAGAGGACGTCCCAAAATGGAAGAGCTCATCTGCCGGGAGGGCACCATACATAGTGTCATCTTTCAAAACGCCGAGAACGGCTACACGGTCCTCCGCCTCCTCACCGAGGAGGGGGAGGCCGTCACCGTCGTGGGCTGCATTCCCTGCGCCGCCCCCGGCGAGCGCCTGACCGTCACCGGCGTGTGGGAACGGCATCCCCAGCACGGGGAGCAGCTCCGGGCGTCGGAGGTGGAGCGGAGCCTGCCGGAGGACGAGGAGGAGATTTTCAGCTATCTGTCCTCCGGCGTGCTGAAGGGCGTGGGCCCCGCCACGGCCCGGAATATCGTGGAGCGCTTCGGCCTGGAGACCTTCGACATCCTGGAGACCGCCCCGGAGCGGCTGACCACCCTCAAGGGCGTCACCGCCCGGCGGGCCCAGGAAATCGCCGAGGGCTTCCGCCAGCACATGGGCCTCCGGCGGCTGATGGCCTTCCTGGCCCGGTACGAGCTGCCTCCGGTGCTGGCTATGCGCCTGCGGCGGCAATATGGGGACGCGGCCCTGGAAAAGCTCCGGGAGGACCCCTATCTCCTTGCCGCCGACGACTGCGGCGTGGCCTTCTCCGTGGCGGACGGGATTGCCATGAGCATGGGCTTTGAGCCGGACAGCGGCCTGCGGCTCCAGGCGGCGGTGACCTTCGAGCTGAGCCACAACGAAAACAACGGCCATGTGTTCCTCCCCCGGGGGAAGCTGATTGCCGCCACGGCCCAGCTCCTGGGCTGTGACATGGACCGGCCGGAGCTGGCCCTGGACGCCCTCATCGACCGGGGGCTGGTGGTTCAGGAGAGGGTGGCCAACGTGGACGGCTGCTACCTCCGGCGGCTGTGGGAGGCGGAATGTACGGCCCGGAAGCGGCTGGAGGCCCTGCTGGCGGCGGAGCCCCAGGGCCGGGTCTCCGCCGCCCGGACGGTGGACGAGCTGGAGAAGTCCCAGGGCATCACCTATGCCCCCCAACAGCGGAAGGCCGTGGAGCTGGCGGCAAAGGAAAATGTGCTGATTCTCACCGGCGGCCCCGGCACCGGAAAGACCACAGCGGTCCGGGCCATGGTGGCCCTCTTCCAAAAAATGGGCCTGGACACGGTGCTGGCGGCCCCCACGGGCCGGGCGGCCAAGCGCATGAGCGAGCTCACCGGCATGGAGGCCCAGACGGTCCACCGCCTTCTGGGCATGAGCTGGAACGAGGATGCCCGGCAGGTGACCTTTGCCAAGACGGAGAAGGAGCCGCTGGAGGCGAACGCCGTCATTGTGGACGAGGTGTCCATGGTGGATTTGCCGCTGTTCGCGGCGCTGCTCCGGGCCCTCCGGCCCGGGACCCGGCTGGTTCTGGTGGGGGACGCGGACCAGCTGCCCTCCGTGGGGGCGGGGAACGTGTTCTCCGACCTTATCCGCAGCGGGCGGGTGGAGACGGTGTTCCTCCGGGAGGTGTTCCGTCAGGCGGAGCAGTCCGCCATCATCCGGGCGGCCCACGCCGTGAACCTGGGAAAAACGCCGGACCTGACCGGCAATCAGGGGGACTTCTTTTTCCTCTGCCGCCGGGACCCGGAACGGGCGGTGAACACCCTGGTGGAGCTGTGCAAGACCCGCCTGCCGGAAAAGATGGGGATTCCGGCGGACCAGATCCAGGTGCTGACCCCCACCCGGAAGGGCCCCGCCGGGACGGTGAATTTGAACCGCTGCCTCCAGGAGGCGCTGAACCCCAAGACGGCGGAGAAGCGGGAGCTTCAGTGGGGCGAGCGCCTGTTCCGGGAGGGGGACCGGGTGATGCAGACCCGGAACGACTACGATGTGGTTTGGGAGAAAGAGGACGGAACCGTGGGAACGGGGATGTTCAACGGGGACGTGGGAAAGATCGTCAAAATCGACGACTCCGGGGAGTGGCTGGAGCTGGACTTCGACGGGCGCCGGGCGGTCTATGGCGTGGAGCAGCTGAACGAGGTGGACCTGGCCTTTGCCATGACGGTGCATAAGTCCCAGGGCAGCGAGTACCGCTGCGTGGTGCTGGCGGCTATGCCCGCGCCGCCGTCGCTGATGGTACGGGGGGTGCTGTATACGGCCCTGACCCGGGCCCGGGAGCTGCTGGTGGTCGTGGGAGACGACGCGGCGGTCCGGGAAATGGCGGCGAATGATAAGCGTCAAAGGCGGTACTCCGGCCTCCGGTGGAGGCTGGCGAAGGGAACCTCCGGGTAAAGGAGGAAGGCCCGCCGTTGGAAACGGCGGGCCTTGTGTTTTGTTGGAAACTGTGATAAAATGCCGGATAAGAAGGCACTGCGTAAAAGGCGGGCGGTTGGTCACACCCTCGGAAAGGGGGTGAGAAGATGCCAATTACATTGACGTTCCACATCCTTCATTGGACTGTGACGATCAAGGTAAAAAGCGGAAACCGCCACTCGGGCAAGTGACGGTTTCAAGGCTTAGCTTTGTTTCTCGCTAACTAACTCGGGCTAACCGCTTGTCGCAGTACCTTCTTATATTTATTATAGGCTATGAAGATGCTCTTGTCAACTGGTTTTTACCTTGCTTTATCTGCTCCAGGGATAAAACAAAATATCTAGATTTCAGATACATATACTCATATTCGGTGATGGATATGAGAACCGAAATTTTGAAATATGAACGGATACGGGATTTGAGAATTGACCGCGGACTGACACAGGCGGATATTGGGAAGTTGCTCCACGTCAGCCAGAATACCTACTCACAGTACGAAATCGGTGAGATTCGCTATCCCCTGGACGTGGTAATCACGCTGGCAAAGTATTACAACGTCAGCGTGGATTATCTGGTGGGTTTGACGGATGAGACTGTCCCGTATCCCCGGAAGCGGCAGGCAAAGCCATGAAGTTCACCGACACGCTGCTGGACCTCCTCTTCCCGCCCAAGTGCCCCTTTTGCCGGAAGGTCCAGGACGCCCCGGGCATGTGCCCGGCCTGTGAAAAATCCCTTCCCCGGGCGGACGAGGCCCGCGGCCTCCGGACGCTGAGAGGCGGCCTTCTCTGCACCGCGCCGCTGTGGTACGAAAATTCTGTCCGGGAGGCCATCCGCCGCTTCAAGTTCCACGGCGGCGTGTCCGCCGCTAAACCCCTGGGGGAGTTCATCGCCCAAGCCGCCGCCGAGCGCTTTTCCGGCGGGTTTGACACGGTGACCTGGGTCCCCGTCAGCGCCAAGCGCCTGCGCCAGAGGGGCTACGACCAGTCCCGCCTCCTGGCGGAAAACGCCTGTGGGCTCTGGGGCGTGGAGCCGGAGCCCCTCCTCCGCAAGGTCCGGGACAACCCTGCCCAGTCCAGTCTGGACAGCGCGGAGGACCGCTGGAGAAACACCCGGGGCGTGTACGCGGCGGCGGGAGAGCCCGCCGGGAAACGGATTCTCTTGATTGACGACGTGTGCTCTACCGGGTCCACCCTCGTCTCTGCTGCGGAGACCCTCCTGGCGGCGGGCGCGGCGGGTGTGGTCTGCGCCGCCGCAGCCTTTCCCAGGCCGGAGGAGGAAAACAGGGGAGAAAAAGCGAAAGAATAGGCTTGCATTCTGGAAAGAGTGCCAGTATAATATATTCTGTAACTTTATGGATTCGCTGGCGGTTTTCCGCCTATCATAAATTGAACAAAAGATAAATGGAGGAATTGCCCATGGCAAAGGATATCGGTATCGACCTGGGTACCGCTTCGGTCTTGGTTTTTGTGCGCGGCAAGGGCATTGTTTTGAACGAGCCCTCCGTGGTGGCTTTGGATAAGAACACCGGAAAGCTCTTGAAGGTGGGCGAGGAGGCCCAGGCCATGCTGGGCCGGACCCCCGGCAACATCATCGCCATCCGCCCCCTGCGGGAGGGCGTGATCTCCGACTACGATATGACGGAACGGATGCTCCGGGAGTTCATCCACAAGGTGGCGGGGGTCTCCGTCTTCAAGCCCCGGGTCATCATCTGCGTCCCCTCCGGCATTACGGAGGTCGAGGAGCGCGCCGTCATCGACGCGGGCATCTCCGCCGGGGCCCGGAAGGTCTACCTCATTGAGGAGCCCGTGGCGGCGGCCATCGGCGCGGGCATCGACATTGCCAAGCCCGACGGGCACATGGTAGTGGACATCGGCGGCGGCACGGCGGATATCGCCGTGATCTCCCTGGGCGGCGTGGTGGAGTCCGCCTCCATCAAGATCGCCGGCGACCAGCTCAACGAGGCTGTGGTGAAGTATATGCGCCGCAAGCACAACCTGCTGGTGGGCGAGCGCACCGCCGAGGAAATGAAGAAGCAGATTGGCTGCGTCTTCCCCAAGGACGAGGAAGAGGTCATGGACGTGAAGGGCCGGTGCCTGCTGACGGGCCTCCCCAAGGTGGTGGCCGTCAGCTCCACGGAGATGATGGACGCTTTCGAGGAGCCGGTGGAGCGCATCATGGAGGCCATCCACTCCGTGCTGGAGCGGACGCCGCCGGAGCTGGTGGCGGATATCTCCACCAACGGCATCGTCATGACCGGAGGCGGCAGCCTGGTGTCCGGCTTTGACAAGCTGGTGACGGCCCGGACGGGCATTCACACCATGATTGCCGACGAGGCGATTTCCTGCGTGGCCCTGGGCACCGGCATGAGCCTGGAGACCCTGAGCAACATGCAGGAGGGCACCATGAACCTGAGCCGCCGCAAGCAAATGAGCTGACGCGAAACCGCCGGACAAGCCGTCCGGCGGTTCTTGTTATGGGGATTCGTTTGTGTCCGGGGCTTCCGGTTCCTCCGGGTCGGGGACGTATTCCAGGATATCCTCCACCCGGCAGTCCAACAGCTTGCAGAGGTCGTCGATCAGCCGGGAGGAAATGCCCTTGTTGTGGCGCAGGCGGTAGAGCGTACTGCTGCTATAGCCCAGCTTGTGGATCATTTTATATGTGGAAATGCCCCTGTCCTTTAGGGTGCGCCAAAATGGGTCGTAAACAATCATATCTATCACCTGGACTTAGTTTAAACCAAAGTCCAAAGATTGAACATATTCTATATTGAGAGATTTCTTGATATAGACAATGGTCTTAATATAGAATATAATACGTTTTGAGGTGATAGTATGACATGTGAAAACCGCTTTTGTGTTTACTGGAGCAGGGACAACTGCACGCTGAGCGAGGTCCGCCTGGACGGCATGGGAAGCTGTGAGGACTGCATCGTCGTGGAGGTGCCGGAGGAGCTTTTGGAGAAAAAGAGGACCGAGCTTTTGCAGAAGCTGGACAGAAGCTGGGAGGAAATGAAGAGGAGGGGATGAACGGTGAACCAGGTCGAGCGCATTACCCGCATGGAGAACCTTTTAAACGAGGCCAATGCGGCGGAGGCCGCCCTGGACCAGGCGCTGGACCGCTATGACGCCGTCCGGGAGGGACTGGCGGAGCTGGAAGCCTGCTGCTGCGGCGGGGAGTGGATGCGGGACTTTGAGACGATTCCGCTGGAAAGCTCCCCAAGGACCTGAGGCGGGGCGTTCTCTCCGAGGACGCGGTTTACGACCTGCTGACAGATCACGACCGCCTGCTGAAACGCATGGAAAAGCTGGGGAAGGATTAGTCCTTCCCCAGCTTTTTCAGTGTCTCCAGAGCCTCGGCAAAATCCTTGGCGGTGGCGGAGGGATGGGCCCGCAGGAGCCGCAGGGAGCGGTGGTAGGGCGCGGCGGAGCGGTTCTGCAAAGCGGCCTCCCGGGCCCGGACCCGGCGGATGGCCTCCTCCAGGTCCGCCCGGCGCGTCTCCAGGGCCTCGGGGGTCATATCGGGCAGGTCCGCCAGATGGTCCCGGCAGGTCTCCAGGGCGCCCGAAATCGTGGACAGGATTTCCAGCTTGGCGTGGAAGCGGCGGCGGAGGGAAGCCTCCACCCGCTCCGCCCGGGCCTGGCGGCGCTCCTCCAGCTCTTCCCCGACCTTTTGCCGGAATTCCAGGGCCTCCAGCTCCGTCTTCTCCCGGAAGCGGCGGAGGTCGTCCTTGGCAAAGGCGGCGTAGACCTCCGCCCGTTTCGCCAGGCGGCGCAGGTCCTCGTTCTCCTCGGCGGCCCGGGCCAGCAGGTCCCGCAGGTCCAGGGCGGCCTGGACGGAGCGCACCGCGTCCACGGTGAAGGCGGCGGTGAGCAGGAACGCCAGGGGGTCCACGCACAGGGCGGGGACCCGGGCCAGCAGCCGGGCGATGGGGGGATGGACAAAGCGCACCAGCAGGATGGAGAAAAAGCCCCAGGCGATGGAGCTGGTGAGGCAGATGTGGCCGTTGAGGTTCAGCTTTTGGTTGGAGTAGTCCCAGTAGCGGACCTTGAAAATCCGCTCCATCACGTCGCCGGTGACGTACTCCAAGGCTGTGGCGGCGAGCATGCCGAAGAGCCAGACCAGCCGGAGGTCCTTCGCTGCGGGGATGGCAGCAAGCAAAATGAGGATGGCCCCGGAGCCGTAAATGGGCAGCAGGGGGCCGTGGAGAAAGCCCCGGTTCACCCAGTGCCGCTGGCAGAGGGAGACATAGCAGGACTCCCAGACCCAGCCGCAGAAGCAGTAGAAGAAAAACAGCAGGACCCATTGGCCCGTGGTGTAGACGTGCACGCGCTCACTCCTCTCGATTTTGGTCCAGAAGGAACCCAATGATTTGGTTGGACACCAGGAAGCCCCGGGGGGTCAGCCGCCAGCGGCCTTCCTCCCGGGCGGCGTAGCCCGCCGCCTCACAGCGATTCAAAAAGGGCAGGAAGGGGGCGAAGGGGCGGCGGAAGCGTTCCTCCCACGCCGCCATGTCCAGGCCCCGGACGAGGCGGAGGGACAGCATCAGCCATTCCGCCTCCCGGTCCCGGGGGCTCATGGCCTGGTCCTCCGACAGGGGCGGCTTGCCCCGGAGGTACGCCTCCAGGTCCCGGGCCCAGGCGTACCGGCGGCCCCGGAAGTCGGAGTGGGCCCCGGGGCCGAAGCCGGCGTACTCCCCCAGGGTCCAGTATTTCAGGTTGTGCCGGGATTCCCGGCCGGGTTTGGCGAAGTTGGAAATTTCATACTGCCGGTATCCCCGGGACTCCAGGAAATCCACGGTTTCCAGGTACATGTCCGCCTGGGCCCCGTCCCCCGGCAGGGTGTCCCGGCGGGCGTAGAGAGGCGTACCCGGCTCGGCCTTGAGGCCGTAGCAGGAGAGGTGCTCCGGGCACAGCGCCGCGGCGGCGGAGAGGTTCTCCCGCCAGCGGGGGAGGCTCTGCCCCGGAAGGCCGTAGATGAGGTCCAGGGAGAGGTTGTCAAAGCCCGCCCTTCGGACCGCGTCTGCCGAGGCGCGGACCTGGGCCATGGTGTGGACCCGGCCGATGGCCCGCAGTTCCCCGTCGTCGGCGGACTGCATCCCCAGGGAGACGCGGTTGAAGCCCGCTTGCCGGAGGGCGGAGAGGGCGTCCGGGTCCCCGGCGGAGTCGGGGTTGGCCTCAAGGGTGATCTCCGCGCCGGGGGCAATCGAACAGGCGGCGGAGGCCGCTTCCAGCAGGGCCGTCAGGCGGCGGGGGCCCAGATAGCTGGGGGTGCCGCCGCCGAAGTATACGGTGTCCGCTTCATAGCCGGAGAAATCCGCCTCCGCCAGCTGGGCCCGAAGGGCGGAAACATAAGCGTCCATTTGGTCCTCCCGGCGGGGAAGGGAGTAGAAGTCGCAGTAGACGCATTTCTGCTTGCAGAAGGGGACGTGAATGTAGAGGCCTAAGGGCTTGCTCATCGCAGGCACTCCCGAACGTATTCCAGGGAAACGTCCATGCGCTCCGCCGTCTGTTCCGGCGTCAGGCCGGAGTCCAGGAAGCGGCGGCAGACCGCCGCCATGTTCTCCCCAACTTCAATGATATGGCGGTCCGGGTCGTAGAAGCGGACCACCCGCTGGCCCCAGCGGTGCTCCTTCACCGGGTGGACGTATTGAATTGGAAGGGTGCTCAGCCGTTCGGCAAAGGCGTCGAACCGGTCCTCTTCAAAGTAGATTTCGGCGTCGTTTCCGCCAAAGGCAACCTGGTCCGTGCCCAGGAAGCTCCGCCAGGTATCCAGGGTCTGCAAACAGAGGCCGCCGGTCAGGGTTTTGTTGGCCCCGAAGTCCAGGACTACCCGGAGGTCCAGGACGGTTTCATAAAAGGCCAGCGACCGCTCCATATCCGCGACCGCCAGCAAAGGGTTTTTCAGTTCCATGGGCGTGACCTCCATAATAGTTCACTGCGTCCATCTTACCACAAACGCCGGACGGGTTCAATACCCGGCGGAGGCCGGGAATATTTGCGGCCCTGCGGGCAACACTATTTGGGAAATCCAGAACGAAAAGAGGAAGTTTTCCATGGACATGTCTCCCAAGGAGTACCAGGCCTACGTGAAGCAGAAGTCCAAAAAGTCCCCCATTGTCAAGGACGTGACCCTGGCCTTCGTCATCGGCGGGGCCATCTGCGTGCTGGGCCAGGCCATCACCAACGGCTGGAGCGCCGCGGGCCTGAACAAGGAGGAGGCGGGCACCGCCGCCTCCTGCACGCTGGTGTTTCTCTCGGCCCTGCTGACGGGGCTGAACCTTTACAGCAAAATCGCCCGCTACGGCGGGGCGGGGACGCTGGTGCCCATCACCGGCTTCGCCAACGCCGTGGTGTCCCCGGCCATCGACTTCAAGAGCGAGGGCTTTATCACCGGCATGGCGGCGAAGATGTTCACCGTGGCGGGGCCGGTTATCGTCTTCGGCACGGTGGCCTCGGTGCTGTACGGCGTGATTTTGAAGCTGTTCCGGCTCTGAGGGCGGGGCGTGGAACAAGGAAGCCGCCCGCGCCTCACGGCGCGGGCGGCGTTCGTTCACTTGGGCGCGCTCCGGCTTTTCAGCTGGGCGGCGAAGATATTCTCGGTGATCTTGTCCTGGTCGGCGTCATTCAGCTCCAGGAACTGGCAGCCGTACTCGAAAGGCGCGTCCTCCTTCTCAACGACCCGCAGTACCTGACAGTACATGATGGAGGTTTCCCGGTCCTCCAGCAGCTTCACGGACAGCAAAAACTTATCGCCCTCCCAATACCGCTGCTCCGAGGCGACGCAGGCCCCGCCCACGCTGATGTTCAGCAGGCGGCAGGGGAAGTCCCCGGCGCTCCGGCCGCTGAACTTGCTGATGCTGGCGGGCAGGTCCGTGTCCAGGCGGAAGAAGGCCCGGTCGTTGCCCACCCGGGCTACGTAGAGATGGGATACCAGCCAGATATGCCGGGGCATGGGGGAGATGAAGCCCTCCATATAAACGGCCTTCCGGAGCCGGTCGTGATAGCCCCGGATGTGGACGGGCAGGGCCTCCGACTCCGAGCAGTCCTTCAGCAGGGGGACGTCCGCCTCAGAGTACTGGTGCAGCTCCGCCGTGTGCCGCTGGGGGCACATCAGCTTGGCCACAAACAGCATTTGTCCGTCCTTGGTGGTCACCTCCACCCGCATATGGGAGTAGACGGACACGTCCTCCGAGTCCTGGGCGGGCTTTGGCGGCGGGGGAGGGGGCGCCGCAGGTTTTTTCTTCAATCGCTCAAACAGTCCCACAATGGTTCACTCCTAGCTTGGTCAGCGGATTTTTCGGGCTTCCACGTAATAGCGCTTATCCTGGGCGTGGCCCATGGAGAAGGTCTTCCGGGGCAGCACGCCGTCGGCCATGACGGTTTTGAAGAGCTGCTGTTTTCCCATGGCGGGCAGCTTGAAGCCGATGCTGTCCGGCTGGCGGCCCAGGCGGTCCGTCACCTCGCCGCCGTGGATATAGTCGATCTCGCCGCCGTGGTCCTTGACGTAGCCGTCCAGGAACGCCTGGAGGGTGCCCACCGCCAGCTGGACCCGGGGCTGGGGAACGGTCAGGAAGCCCTGGCCTCCCGCGTGGGTATAGGCGATGACGTGGCCCTCGCCTTTGCCCTCGTATGCGCCGGGGTAGTAGGCCTTGAACGCCTCCAGGACCGCCTCCGGCTTCACGCCGAAAACGACCCGGTGAATGGGCTCGAACTGGAGGGCGCCGTCGTGGTTGTTCACCACCTCTACCAGGGCGTACCGGGCGGGGAGGGAGGCCCATTCGCTCTCGGGGGTGACCTTCTTCAGGTCCTCATAGCACTGCTTGGCGGTGGCCAGGGAGTGGTTCCCGTCGCCCACGGCGAAGAGCAGGGGGGGAACGTCCTTCACACCGTACTTCCACGCCTGCTCCTCCGGGGAGCAGAGGGCGGCCAGGGCGTCCGCCGTCCGGTCCATCTGGGCGGGGGTGAGCCGCCAGCCGGTGATGCCGCCGCCGTCCTGCTGGAGGGGGAAGCGGTAAAGCTCCTCCATCTCGCCGGAGGCGCGGGTCAGGGGCTCGATGACGGTTTTGCTGGGGTCGTCAATGAGGAGCATGACGTGGGGCAGCTCGATAGGGGCGTCCCTGCGCACCTTCACCCGGGGGGGGATGCGGGAGAGGACGGTGCCCTCCGTGGCCCGGATCAGGGCTCCGGAGCCGGGGGTGAAGTCGTACTGCTCCAGGTCCACCATGCCGATGAGGCCGTGGCGGACCTTCCCGTCGGACTGGACCCGCTCGATATAAAGGAGGGAGTCCTCCAGGGTTTCAAAGAGGCCGTCCGCCAGGTATTTGCCCATGGCGGCGTTGACGGCGGCAATGCGCTCCTCCACGTCCGGGGCGTTCAGCCCCGCCTCGGGGAGAATGAGCCGCAGGGTGGAGGGGGCGTCCCCTACCAGGGTCTCCACCGCCTGCCAGTACTCCGGCTGGGAGGTGAACTGGTCGCAGGCCACCACGGCCCAGCGGGTCATGTCCGTGCCCTTCTTGGGCAGGAGGATGTCGGCGGGATAGAAGCCTAAGGTTTCAAACTTCGGATTCATGGCGCGTCTCCCTTCTTACTTTTTTCGGATCTCCCGAAGGACCATGACCGTGATGGTCCCCGCGCAAATCAGGAACAGGGGCAGGGCCGGTGCGGCCAGGACCAGCAGAGGGCCCTTGAAAATTTCCCACAGGGCCCCCCGGAAGAACGTCAGGTCCATGCCGCCTCACAGGGCGGCCTTGATGGCGGCAAGCAGGTCGCCGAACTCCTCGTAGGCGGGGAGGTTCGGATAGTCCTTCTTGATCTGTTCCGTGCTCTTGAAGAGGAAGCCCGCCTTGCTGGCCTGGATCATCGCCAGGTCGTTGAAGCTGTCCCCGGCGGCGATGGTCTCGTAGCCGATGGACTGGAGGGCCTTGACGGTGGTGAGCTTGGACTTCTCGCAGCGCATCCGGAAGCCGGTGATCTCCCCGCTGGGGGCCGCTTCCAGGGTGTTGCAGAAGATGGTGGGCCAGTTCAGCTTTTCCATCAGGGGCTTGGCGAACTGCTCGAAGGTGTCGCTGAGAATCAGCACCTGGGTGGTGGCCCGGAGCTCGTCCAGGAATTCCCTGGCCCCGGGGAGGGGGTCGATCTTGGCGATGGTGGCCTGGATTTCCTTGAGGCCCAGGCCGTGTTCCTTGAGAATGCCCAGGCGGAAATTCATCAGCTTATTGTAGTCGGGCTCGTCCCGGGTGGTGCGGCGGAGCTCCGGGATGCCGCTGGCCTCGGCGAAGGCGATCCAGATTTCGGGGACCAGGACGCCCTCCATGTCAAGACATACGATGTTCATAGCATTTCTCCTTGGTGTTCCATATTTGGGAAACCGTTTTTCTCTGCTTCACAGTATATCAGACTTTTGGGCGCTTGTCACCTCTTATTTCTCGCCGGCGGGGACCGGCATTCCGGTCAGGTCCTCCGGCTCCAGGGCCCGGATGCCGGCTTCCGCCAGCAGCCGGGCGAACACGCCCATTCCCGGAATCCGCTTGCCGGAGAAGGTCCCGTCGTAGATTTCCTTCACGCCGCAGCTGGGGCTCCGGGGCTGGAGGACGGCCAGGGCCGCGCCCTCCCGCCTGGCAATTTCCAGGGCCAGGGCCGCGCCCCGGCGAAACGCCGCGTCGACGTTTTGGCCGTCCCTTGCCGTCGCCACGCCGCCCGCGATTTCCGCCGGGGTCCGGGGAACGGGCAGCCCGCCCAGCACCTCCGGGCAGACGGGGACGGCCTCACAGCCCGTTTCCCGCAGCCATTCCGCCACCCGGGGGTCCAGGTTGTTCCCGCCGCTGTACTTGCAGTTCTCCCCCAGGAGGCACGCGCTCACCAGTACCTTCATTCCGCCAGCCCCTCCAGGTAGTGGACGAACTGCTGGGCCGTCCGGCCGGAGAAGCCGCCGTGGCGGACCTCCCAGGCGTTGGCCTTTACCATCAGCTCCTTCTCGTCCATTTCGATTCCCTGCCGCTGGGCCAGGGCCTTGACGATGGCCTGGAACTCCTTGGGGCTTGGGGCGTTGTAGTTGATGGTGACGCCGAACCGGGCCGCCAGGGAGAGCTTTTCCTCCATGGTGTCGGAGCGGTGGATGTCCCCGTGGTGCTCCATGTCCTGGCGGTCGTTCCAGGTTTCCCGGATGAGGTGGCGGCGGTTGGAGGTGGCGTAAATCAGCACGTTCTCCGGACGGGTTTCCACGCCGCCCTCGATGACGGCCTTGAGGAATTTGTACTCCACCTCGTTCTCCTCGAAGGAGAGGTCGTCAATGAAGATGACAAAGCGGTAATTCCGGTTCTTGATCTCCGCCAGGATGCGGGAGAGCTCCCCGAACTGGTGCTTGTAAATCTCGATCATCCGGAGGCCCCGGTCATAGTACTCGTTGATAAGGGCCTTGACGCTGGTGGATTTCCCGGTGCCCGCGTCTCCGTAGAGCAGGACGTTGTTGGCGTGCTTCCCGGAGAGGAACGCCTCCGTGTTCCGGCGGAGCTCCGCCTTCTGGCCCTCATAGCCCAGCAGGTCCTCCAGCCGCACGCCGTCCACGTTGCTGATGGGCAGGAATTCCAGCCCCGCCTCCTCCCGCCGGATGCGGAAGGCCCGGTTCATGGCGAACACGCCGTAGCCGTACTGCCGGTAGTAGTCCACCGTCAGACGGAACATCTCATGGCCGTTTTCCGCCTCCGCCAGGGCCTTTCGGAGGGACTGGACCTGGGCGCTCACGTCCCGGTTGTAGGTCCGCTCCCGCTTGGGAATGGCCCGGTAATCGGTCAGGATGGAGAAGCAGTCCGTGAGCAGGTACTGCTCCAGCTCGGAAAAGTCATAGTGGAAGAGCTGGTGGAAGACGGCGAAGTCGTTCTCCGCGAAGCGGTTTACGCTGCCGCCCTCGGTGGTCCCCACCCGCTCGCAGGTCCGGGTGAAGGAGTTGTCGTTGGTCATGAGGACCCAGGTCAGGCAGCACTGCCAGAGGTTTTCATCGAAGCCGCAGGCGGTGGAGAGGTCCAGGATGCGCTTGACCTCCGCGTTGGTCCGCTGGAGCAGGGGCTCCTTGGCCCCGCCGTTTTTGCAGTCCTGGATAATCTCCGCCAGGCGGACCAGAATGCTGTCCCTGCCTAGATCGCTGTAGAGGATGAGATGGGGAAGCAAACGATTCATATCGTCAATCCTTTCGTTGAAAAAGGGCCGCCGTCTCCGGGGAGGCGGCGGCTTCTGCGGGTGGGATTAGGCCTTGTTTGAAAAATGGCAAAACGCCCAAAACGGCGGATCTTTTTCCGCC
>ERZ779626.643-NODE-643-length-19608-cov-6.575871_pt1 | contig 19608 bp, 16 predicted proteins | sample MGYA00514209_ERZ779626 | MGnify/ENA primary metagenome ERZ779626 (study PRJEB29562, sample SAMEA4376713) | mouse gut metagenome | isolation source: Cecum | study: EMG produced TPA metagenomics assembly of the A DSS colitis mouse model was used to assess the...
CACAGATCCTCTGGCCCTTGTAGTAGACGGAGCCTCCCGTGATATCATACAGCCGGATAATGGAGCGTCCCGTGGTGGTCTTGCCGCAGCCCGATTCTCCCACAAGTCCGAACACCTCGCCCTTGTATATCTCGAAACTGACGTCATCCACAGCCTTCATCTCCCGGGGGCCCATTTTGAAATACTGACGGAGATTTTCTACTTTCAATAATACATTTTTCTCGTCCATGGACATTCTTTCCTCCATATTATCCTCTCTCTTTCCGCATACGCTCTATACGGGCTTTGATCACCTTCGGCATCTCAACCTTGGGTGCATTGGGGTGAAGAAGCCATGTGGCTGCGCTGTGGGTGGGCGTAATCTCAAAAAGAGGCGGCTCCAGCTCGAAATCGATATCCAATGCATAAACATTTCTGGGCGCAAAGGCATCCCCCTTGGGCGGATAGATCATATTGGGCGGCGTACCCGGTATAGACTCTAGACGCTCTGAAGTCTCCAGATCCGGCATACTGGAAAGGAGCGCCCAGGTATAGGGATGCGCCGGCTCGTAGAAGATCTCCTCCGACTTGCCGTACTCCACGATCTTGCCTGCGTACATAACCGCAATCCGATCCGCCATGTTGGCCACGACGCCCAGATTGTGCGTGATAAAGATAACGGAAAGATGTCTCTTCTCCTTGATCTCATTGATCAGCTCCAGAATCTGGGCCTGAATGGTCACGTCCAGAGCCGTGGTAGGCTCGTCGCAGATCAGAATATCCGGATTTGCCGACAGTGCGATAGCAATCACGATTCTCTGCCTCATGCCGCCGGAAAACTCAAAAGGATACTGGTGGAACCGGGTGGCAGGTTCAGGAATGCCCACCTCCTCCATAAGCTTGATCGCCTTTGCCTTTGCAATGGATTTGTTCATTTTAACCACAACTCTGGAGGCTTGTTCCTTCAGATAATCAATGATCTCAATCACGTGAGCACTGGCGTTGAACTGCTTTTGTTCTTCAAAACAAGCCTCATAATAGGCGATGAGGTTTTCAATGACCCTGCAGATATTGTCCAGCTGCAATTGCAGATCCACCACCACCTGAGGCTTCAGCACCCAGTCTGGGTTCTGGCCCTTCGCCACAATACTGTCATATTTTGCCTTGTTTTTCAGATAAATCTTTTCTTCCGCCGGATTCTTACGGATTCCGTCGAAATATGCATCCAGAGCGGCGTTCAGAGCGCTTGAGAACACATATTCCGTGCTGTTCTTTTTCACTCTGAGCCGGTCGATGGCCTTCTCCACCACCGGACCCAAAGCCTTCTGATATTCATGGGACTTATGCTCATCCGGATTTCCTGCCTTGAAATAGGCCAGAGCCTCCTTCAGCTTCGGCATACATTCTTTTTTGGCAGCCGCGGAACAATTCTCCGAATACAGAACTCCCGACTCTGCCATTCTGATGAACTCAAGCATAAAGTCGTCATCCAGATAGCGTCTGGTAAGGGCATTCATTTCCTCCACAGACATGGCTGCCAGATCCTTATCGGGATTCTTCATCATATAGTAGCCCAAGGAGAAAAAGTTGGGACGTGTCTTTGCAAGGGCGTTTTCCACAAGGGTATGAACCTCTTTCAAGACACGGGCAGCGTCACCGGCCTCCACCTTTTTCATTGAGGCTAAGGCAGAAAGCTCACTGATGCAGGAATTCAATTCCTCATTTTGCACAATCACATAAGGGTTTGCGGAAAGCTTCAGCAGCTTAAGAACATGCTTTAGCTCCGCCTTTTCGTTGAATTTGGCGTGCTTCTCAAATTTAAGGAGGGCATTCTCCGAATCCACGTCCAGCTGGGTTGCATGTCCGTAAGCTTCATTGAATTCACTCTCATACTTGATAGCGGAGATACAGAATTTATCAAAGGTTGCAAGCTTTTCATCCACCGCCGCTTTGTTGTCGACGCCCTTTTCGGCATCCGCAGCCTTGATGTTTTCACCGAGAACCTTCAAAAGCGTATTGAAGGAATTTCTGGCATTCTTTTTCCCTCTCTTGGCCTTCAGGATCATTGCTTCCGTGAGCTGCTGGCCCACCCGCATGATGGGATTGAGGCTTGACATGGGATCCTGAAAAATCATGGCGATTTTGTCGCCGCGGATCTTATGATAATCTTCCTCTGATATCTTCAGCAAATCCTGTCCGTCGTACAAGATCTCGCCGCCTTCCACAATGGAGTTGCCGGCAAGAATTCCCATGATCGCCTTGCTGGTCACTGATTTGCCGGAGCCGGATTCACCCACGATGGCAAGAGTTTCTCCCTTGTGCAAATCATAGGAAATATTTCTGACAGCCTTTAAGACTCCCCCTTGTGTGCGGAATGATATTTGTAGATTTTTAACTTCCAATTTTTTATCCATAAATACAAGCATTCCTTTCGTATCAATCAAACGTTTATAACCGACTTGAACCTTATCATTCCGTTCCTCTCAAGGAAGGGTTAAATGCATCCCGAAGTCCGTTTCCGAACAAGTTGAAACTAAGCATCAGCAGACTTATGAATATAGAAGGGAACAAGATCATATGCGGATACGTGAACAAGAATCCCTGTCCCGTAGACAGCAAGGTCCCTACGCTTGTAAGGCTTCCGGTATTTAGGTTTATGATCCCCAGATAGCTTAAGGACGTCTCTGAAAATATAACGCCGGGAATCACCAGCACGCTGCTTGTGATCAGCGTTCCGATAGCGTTGGGGAAAATATGCCTAAACATGATCCGGGAGTCCTTTGCTCCAAGGGTTTTTGCCACCAGCACATATTCCTGATTTTTAAAGCGGTAGAACTGCATCCTCGTCCGGGCAGCCATTCCGGTCCAGCCCGTCAAAAAGAAGGCGATGAACAAAATATAAACATGCGAAATATCGAAGTGATACTTAAGGAGTGTTATTACAATAATCAGCGGAATGGATGCCATAATATCAACGAACCGCTCCATCATCAGGTCTATTTTTCCGCCATAATAGCCCTCTATGGCGCCATAGATAGCGCCCACAAACAAGTTCACGGAGGCCACTATGATGGCAAGCATAAATGAAAATCTTGCACCGCTTGCAAGGCAGATGAACAGATCCTTTCCGGCATTGTTGGTTCCAAGCAAAAAGCTGGGATACTCTATGCCGTCTCCGGCTTTGTAGTGAAGATACTTGTAATACTCTCTATAATCCACCCGCACATTCCACATGCCGGCGTCCTTGAGCTCGGCATAGTTATAGAGCTTTTCATCACCCTCCCAGTACATCTTGCTGGTATATTGGTCCATACCGTTGTCAGCCTGATAGATGGGAATAAAGTTTCCGTTCTCGTCAAAGACCGTCGCCGTCTTTCTGCCCGCCCCCAGCTTCGTCCTATACCAGATGTTGGCATTGGTCTTGTCCTGCTCCGCCTCAGGCCTCAAAGCAGGATCGGTAATGGGAAAGATCACCTGAACATTGTTTTCATCCTGATATTGCTGAAGGGCAACATATTCATCATATTTAAGAAGAACAAACTTTACCCCCACGGCATTATAGGTATCAAGCCGGAAATCATAATAGGAAATAGGCTTGCCCATGTATTCCTCCTGCCGAACCTCGGGCTCGTTCATAATTACGGTTCTGCCGGTCTCTTCCTGAATGCCTCTGTAGAGATTGTAGGCAGCTTCCGTTACGCCTATTTCACGGCCGCCGTCCCAGAAAGGAATGCCTTTTTCGTAAAAGAACTCATTCCTCGGAAGTACATAAGCATAATTGGCATCCTCGTAGGCTACCTCATAGGGAGTGACAAGGGGGCCGATCATCGCAAAAAGGAAAAGAATGCCGATGATGAACGCCGCAGCTATGGAGGCCTTGTTCCTCGTAAAACGAATCAGCGCATCTTTGAGATAGGAAACGGGCTTTGTCTCCAGCTTCTCGTCATGAAGCTGTTCTCCCGCCGAGTGAAGGACAAATTTTTCACTTGATATCTTATACTCTTCTGCTCTCATTACTTTGCCCCCATTCTTATTCTAGGATCGATGACGCCGTAAGACAGATCCACCACAAGACCCGCCAGCAGTCCCACAAGGAGATAGAAACCCGCAAGCATCATAAAGAAATCATAATCTCTTGAATTGATCGACGCCAGATACAGACCTCCCACACCGGGGATCTGGAGAATCTTCTCTATAATAAGCGAGCCGGAAAGAACGCTTACAAACTCACCGATAATCGACGGGAAAATCGGAACCATGGCATTCCGGAGTGCATGGCGCACCGTTGCCTGAGCCTTTGTAAGTCCCTTTGTCCTTGCCAAAAGCATAAACTCGCTGGTCAAAACCTCTGTGAGCTCCGCCCGGGTGTAACGGGCATATCCGGCTATGGAGCCGAAGGACATGCTGAATACGGCCGGAAGCATGGAGAGGAACATTTTCTTGTTAAAATAAAGGGACCAGTTGAATTCGCCCGGTACATACACATACCCTTTTTCCGGATAAGACGTTACAATATCGGGAAGAGATACCACGCCCAGAGGGAATATACTGAGCTTAAAGCAAATAAGATACAGCACCAAAGAGGCGTATACGAAAGCAGGAACCGAAATGAAGACCATTACAACCGTACTGATCAGGTGGTCCTGCCATTTGTTCTTTTTCAGGGCGGCAAAAATGCCAAGAGCTATTCCTATGGGCACCGCCAAAAGGGATGAATATACATTGATGAGGATGGTCGGCGGCAGCTTTTCAATAAATACGCTCCAGACCGCGCGCCCCCGGTACTCAGGCATGTTGAAGCCGATACCGAAGTCTCCCTCGAAAATCATTCTTCTTAAATATTGTCCCAGCTGTTCTAAAATGGGAGTATTTATGTACTGGCCGGTCACGGTATCCTTTTTCATATATCCGCGGGACACCATCCGTGCAATAATTTTATCCGCGTCCTCACCAACTCCCACACTGGATATATCAACCGGCAAAAGTTTCACCAAAACAAAGCATGTGACAATAATTATCGTAAAAGTAATAAGCATCAGCCCTATTCTTTTACAGATATATTTGAACATATACATAAAAATCACACAAGCCCTTGAACCAAAGGCCTCCTTTCTTTGGAAATGATAAAACTATATGTTTAAGTGAGGGATGGTTGATACCATCCCTCGCTTGCACAAACTATAAGACAATACGGAGACCAAGGTTAAAGTGTCTATAAAAATTACTTGTAGTTCAGCTCTCCGTTCTGCTCGGCCACTGCCTTTGCCCACTCGTCATCATCATAGTTGTAGGTCATATATCTGACGCCGCCGTAACTCATGAACGTATTGTACTCGTAGGTCACAAAATCGACCTTATAAGACAGCAGGGAAGCAGTAAAATTGTTGTAAATAGGAACGGTATAGTAAGCTTCAAGAACCTCTTTCTCAAGAGCAGCAATCAGCTGAAGTCTCTGGGCGTTGGGAAGAGCCGTATCGCTCCAGTCATACTTTGCCCCCCCAATGCCGTTGAGGCAGTTATACCAATCCATCAGGGACATGGTCTCTGTCACATCCGCTCCGTTTTCGCCTACGCCCTTCATGGTAAAGGTCAGCATCTGAGCGCTGGTATCCCATGCCTGAGAATACATGTAAGCAGGGGACAAATATGCAAGAAGGAAGTAACCGGGATCCCATGCGGCGCCGTTCCAGCCGCCCAAGCAGATATCATATGCACCGCTGCGGAAATCATTTGCCCAGCTTGCGGAAAAGTCCTTCAGCTCTACGTCAATCCTGCCCTCCAAAGGCGTGGTCTTTGCCAGCTCCTGGAAAGAATTCCTCAGGAAATCAACTCTTCTCTGTACTACCTCGTTGATTGCACTGGTGCCGAATGTAAAGAGCACCTTATCCGTCTCCTTGATGTCGCCTGCTGCCAGAGCATCATTGTAGGCCTGAGTAAGAAGCTTTCTCGCCTCTTCCAGATTGTAGCCCGTGATGGAGTCTGCGGCCTCGTCAAGGCTTCCATAGCTGTTTACATCAACAGCGTATACATCACAGAGCACCTGTTTTGCCTCGTCGGTATTTCTGTACACTCCGCCGTTCTCTACATCATAATAGTGCATGGAGTTGTAGAGGCCGAATCCGGCAAGGGATGAAGTGGTCGTCTTGGTTGCGAAATCATTTCTGTCTATTCCGAGAGAAATGGCTTTTCTGAAATCGGCATATCCCATTATGGACTTGTTGATGCCGTCAGACTCACGGGCCTTCAGCTGCTCCATATTGGACTGAAGCTGCATGGATCCAACAAAGTCATCCGGCGTAAAATATGCCCTCTCGCTTCCCTTGTACTCGTCCGCAATGGATATATCGATACCGATTCCGTCGATCTCGCCTGCCAGAAACTTCAGCCATGCCGCGTTCCACTCGGCAATGGTGTCGCATACGATTCTTGTGGTCTGATACTGTCCCTCGTACTGAGGATCGCTATAGCCGAACCAATTCTCATTCTTCACAAGAGTGTACTGCTTACCTGCCTGAAAGCTCTCCAGCTTGTAGGGACCCCAGCTTGCACTGCTCTCGACGCTGGTATTGTAGGTCGTGGTCCAAAGGGTGCTGCCTTCCGATGGAGCAACCTTGTTCTTCTCGTAAAGATCCTTCTTCACCAAGGGCAGGGACGCCATGTTGTATGCAGCCTGATAGGAAAGGGAGCCGTCCTCTTTCAGAAGGTTCAGCGGCTTCTCAAGCACAAGAACGATCTCATACTTGCTGTCGCCCACGTAAATACCTACATCGCCAAAGTCGACTGCAGGATAAGTATAGTCATAAACCATGTACAGAGGAACGTTCTCAGGCGGCTCATTGCCCCAGGCCTCTGTATCGATGAGCTTCGTGACAAGGGCTATGGAGTCGTCCGTTACAGGTACACGGCCGTTTTCATCTGCAAGCTCCTGCAGGGATGCCAGCGCGTCCGCATCAAAATAATCGGCAATATCCGTTATGCTATTGTCGCTGCACTGGGCCAGAGGATCCATCAGAGAAAACTTGATCATGCCTCCGTCGGGCTGTGTATACACGCCGTCCTCACCCTTTACCAAATCTTCCACCGTATAAAGCTGTGTGGCAGAGTTGTCGATGGCTTCCTCAGACGTACCTTGTTTCACATAGTTTCTCGCATTCACGATAACAGTGGCGCCATTGTAATAGCTGTCCATTCTGTAGTTCTGGAAAAGCGGATCCAGCTGCTGCTGCATGGTATATACGAAGTCCTCTGCAGTGATCTCCGTGCCGTCATCCCATTTGAGATCCTCGCGCAGGGTGATCTTCCATGCATAACCCTTTTTTCCCTCCGGAACATTCCACTTTGCATCGACTTTGTCGGAAATATCCTCCAGCGCGGTTGCCGCACTGTATTCCATGACAAACTCGCCGGGCACGATTTCTCCCGCATCATCAAACTTGAAATTGTATGCGAAAAAATCGCTCCCCAAGTGACTCATGATCTGCGTGTCATTACTGTCCTGATACGTGAGCTGGTTCCAGTTTGACGGGGAAACTGCCGTATACTGCCTATATGTATAGGACTTTGCAGATTCCTCGGATCCGCCGTTGCCTTCCGGTGCGCTGCTTTCCGGTGCACTGCTGTCTGGTGTGGTGCTGCCGGACACGCTGCCGGATCCGCTCTCGCCAGAAGAGTCATCGCCGCAGGCCGCCATGGAAAGAACCATAGCCGAAGCCAACAATAAGGCTAATGCTTTCTTTTTCATAATCTTTCTCCTCTCGATAGATTTGCTGCATATAATGCTCGCCCTCAGATACGTATACCTGTATACAATTCGAGATTGTATGCAACCAACATAGTTCAGTATAAATTACATACATTTATGGCTGAGGAAGGGGGCAGATCCCAAAATCTACCTTGAAAAAACGAAAATCCTATGTTATAGTAGGGATGTTCATTTCAGAATAGGAGGTTATGTGATATGAAGCACATCAAGACACTGGTGACCAGAAACCTGAAGGAGTCCATGAAGAAGGGGGGCTGCGGCGAGTGCCAGACTTCCTGCCAGTCCGCATGCAAGACTTCCTGCACCGTGGGCAATCAGCGCTGCGAGAAGGCGAAATAAGTACATGGGCATAAGCCGGGGATAGAGACGGGCAGCGAGTTTTCGCTGCCTATGTTTCGTGGGAAAAGCATGCTGTGGCAGCGGCGCTGGCTTCTGCGAAGATCAGGGATGGGTTTTTGGGATATCCGGCAGAACAAAAGGATGATTTGAATGCCTGAAGGGGCAGGAGGATATGAAAGTGATACATCGATACAAGAACAACGGATACAATATCGTGCTGGATGTAAACAGCGGTTCGGTTCATGTGGTGGACGAGCTGGTCTACCGGATACTGCCGTTTGTGGAGGACCTGGTGAAGGAGGGCCGTAAGGATGCGGGGGCGGTGAAGGAAGCGGTTCTGGACCGGATACATAGCGCATGGGCCGGGGAGGAACCGGTGAATGCCGCGGATGAGGAAATCAGCGAGGCAGTGGAGGAGATACTGGAGCTGGAGGCGGAGGGCCTGCTTTTTGCACCGGATATCTACGAGAACTATGTCTATGATTTCAAAAAGCGCAGGACCGTGGTGAAGGCCCTTTGTCTGCATATTGCACATGACTGTAATCTTGCCTGCAAGTACTGTTTTGCGGAGGAGGGAGAATACCATGGCAGGCGCGCTCTGATGAGCTTTGAGGTGGGGAAGAAGGCACTGGATTTTCTGGTTGCCAATTCCGGAAACCGGGTGAATCTGGAGGTGGACTTCTTCGGCGGGGAGCCGCTGATGAATTGGGATGTGGTGAAGCGCCTTGTGGAATATGGAAGGAGTCTGGAGCCGGCGTATAATAAAAAATTCCGGTTCACCCTCACCACCAACGGCGTGCTTCTGAACGAGGAGATTCTGGAGTTTGCAAACAAGGAGATGTCCAACCTCGTCCTGAGCATCGACGGCAGGAAGCAGATCCATGATAGGATGCGGCCTTTCCGGGGCGGGCAGGGCAGCTATGACCTGATCGTTCCGAAGTTTCAGAGGGCGGCGGAGAGCAGGGAGCAGCTGAACTATTATGTCCGGGGGACATTCACCCGCAATAACCTTGATTTTTCTGAGGATGTGCTCCATCTTGCGGATCTGGGCTTTAAGCAGATCTCCGTGGAGCCGGTGGTGGCGCCTCCGGAGGCTGACTACTCCATCCGGGAGGAAGACCTTCCGAAGCTGAAGGAGGAGTATGACAAACTGGCGGCGGAGATGCTGAGGAGAAAAAGAGAGGGGAATGGTTTTCAGTTCTTTCATTTCATGATCGATCTGGAGGGAGGGCCTTGTGTGGCAAAGCGGCTTTCCGGATGCGGGTCGGGGACGGAATATCTGGCCGTGACTCCCTGGGGGGATCTGTATCCCTGCCATCAGTTTGTGGGGAACGAAAAGTTTCTCATGGGCAATGTGGAGGAGGGAATCCTCAGGGAGGACATTCGGGACCGGTTCAAATGCTGCAATGTTTACGCCAAGGAAAAGTGCAGGGACTGCTTCGCGCGATTCTATTGCAGCGGAGGCTGTGCCGCCAATGCCTACAATTTCCATGGGGATGTGAACGCAGCCTATGACGTGGGCTGTGAGCTGGAGAGGAAGCGGGTAGAGTGCGCCATCATGCTGAAGGCGGCGGAAATGTGAAGGGGAGCGGCAGTCTTTTAAAGCATGGCGGGAATATCGGACGTGAATATGGGGCAACAGTACGGACATGCCGCCGTGAAAGAATGAAAAACAAGCAATATTATGGCATTAGAGAAGAATTCGATTAAAATGTTCTTGTCTTTTATAGTTATTTATGGTAGTATGGATTTTACTTAGGGAAAGCGGAGAAGCTATTCTAGGGCAGGAGGTGTGGTTTTGGGAACAGTAAGGATTTTGTTGACCGTTATTTTCATATTTGTATGTATAGCGCTTGTGGTGCTGGTATTGATGCAGGAGGGTAAGTCGGCTGGGCTTGGAGCTATCAGCGGCGTGGCGGAGACCTACTGGGGCAAGAACAAGGGACGTTCCATGGAGGGGCTTTTGGTGAAGCTTACCAAGGTTGCGGCCGTGCTGTTCATGGTTCTGGCGGCTGTGCTGAATCTGAATGTGTTTTAGAGGAAAGTGGAATGGACACTCTTGCCGGCTGCAGGGGTGTCCTTTTGTATTTGGGCGGTTTTTGAGACTGGCATAAGGAGGTTTATGGAAGAAAACAGAACGAATCGGACGGAAAAGAAGTCCATGGAGGCGAGAAAAAAGGTTATATGCGATCTGATGAATGACCCGATCTACGTCCCCATGAAGGAGAAGGAGCTGGCGATGTTCCTTCAGGTTGCAAAGGAGGACAGGGAGGAACTGCGTCTGGTGCTGCAGGAGCTTCTGGCGGAGGGAAAGCTGAGCCTCACCTCAAAGGGGAAGTACGTGAAATCCAACGGCCGTTTTTTGACGGGCACCTTTATCGGCAGCTCCAAGGGCTTCGGTTTTGTGGAGGTAGAGGGTAGGGAAGAGGATCTGTTTATCCCTGAGGACAAGACGGGCGGTGCCTTCCATAGGGACACAGTGGAGGTGGCGCTTCTGCCGGAGGCGTCAGGCAGGAGGCAGGAGGCGCAGGTGGTGCGGATTGTCTCCAGAGGAATGACGCAGGTGGTAGGCACCTACCAGCGATCCCGCGAAAATTACGGATTTGTGGTTCCCGACAGTACAAAGCTGGACAGAGATGTCTTTATTCCGGTGGAACGATCCAAGGGGGCAGTGAACGGCCATAAGGTAGTGGCGGAGCTGACGGATTACGGCGGCGACGGAAGGAATCCCGAGGGCAGGATCGTGGAGATCATAGGACATATCAATGATCCCGGAGTGGATATCATGTCAATCGTGCGGGGGTATGAGCTGCCGGTAGAATTCTCGGAGAAGATTCTGAATCAGGCAGAGCGGGTCTCTCAGGCAGTGTCCGAGGCGGATATGGCAGGACGGCGGGATCTGCGGGACGTGGTTATGGTAACTATAGACGGGGAGGACGCCAAGGATCTGGACGATGCGGTAAGCTTGTCCTTTGACGGAGAAAAATATAGGCTGGGAGTGCATATTGCGGATGTGACCAATTATGTGCAGGAGAATTCCGCTCTGGATCGAGAGGCTCTGCTGAGGGGAACCAGCGTCTATCTGGTGGACAGAGTGATTCCCATGCTGCCCCATGCGCTTTCCAACGGGATCTGCTCCCTGAATCAGGGGGAGGACCGTCTGGCATTGAGCTGCCTGATGACCATCGATCTGGCGGGAAATATCATTGACTACGATATCTGCGAGTCGGTGATCAGAGTGGATGAGAGAATGAGTTACACAGTGGTCAAGGGGCTTCTGGAGGAGGAAAACCTTGCTGAGGGAGAGCATGGCAGGTATGGGGAACTCCTGCCCATGTTTCGCGAGATGAGGGATCTGGCGGAGCTGCTCCGGGCCAAAAGAAGAAAGAGAGGATCCATCGATTTCGATTTTCCCGAATGCAAGATCCTTCTGGACAAGGAAGGACATCCTTTGGAGATCAAGGCCTATGAGCGCAATGTGGCTACGGATATCATAGAGGATTTCATGCTGGCCGCCAATGAGACGGTGGCGCAGCATTTCTACTGGATGGAGATGCCTTTTGTGTATAGGGTTCATGATGTGCCCGACGGAGAGCGAATCAGGAAGCTTTCCGCATTCATCAACAATCTGGGCTATTATATGAAGGCCGTGGGGAGGACGGGGCAGAAGACCTCGGGGGACGAGGTGCATCCCAAGGAGATTCAGAAGCTTCTTGCCAAGGTTTCGGGCACTCCGGAGGAGGCAATGGTCAGCCGGCTGGCGCTGCGCAGCATGAAGCAGGCGAAATACAGCGTGGAGTGCAGCGGGCACTTCGGGCTGGCATGTCAGTTCTACTGCCATTTTACATCTCCGATCCGAAGGTATCCCGATCTGCAGATCCACAGAATCATCAAGGATCAGCTGAGGGGGAGGATGAATGACGAGCGCATTTCCCACTACCGGGAGATCCTGCCGGAGGTCGCAAAGCATTCTTCGGAGACGGAGCGCCGGGCGGACGAGGCGGAGCGGGAGACGGATAAGCTGAAAAAGGTGGAGTATATGGAGGAGCGGATCGGAGAAACCTACGAGGGAGTGATTTCCGGAATCACCAGCTGGGGCATATACGTGGAGCTGCCCGACACCGTGGAGGGCATGGTGCATGTGTCGAAGCTGTCGGGAGATTACTTTAACTACGACGAGAACGCTTGTGAAATGGTGGGTCAGGCCACCGGAAAAAGCTATAAGCTGGGTATGCCGGTGAAGATTGTGGTGGAGAACTGCGACAGATTCACCAGAACCATAGACTTCGGGATGGCGGAATAAAAATGGATCCGAAGCGGAAGAAAACAATCAATCCCGCCGGCGGGAGCTGGGATGGAAGGAATAAAATCCCGCAGGCGGGAACCGGGATGGAAGGAATAAAATCCCGCCGGCGGGAACCGGAGTGGAAGGAATAAAATCCCGCAGGCGGGAACCGGAGTGGAAGGAATAAAATTCCGCAGATGGGATCCGGGATAGGAGGGTAATGTCATGGCACCGAAAAAGGAGCCGCAGAAGCTGGTGGCGAACAACAAAAAGGCTTACCATGATTATTTCATAGACGAAGCCTACGAGGCGGGGGTGGTACTCCATGGAACGGAGGTAAAATCCCTGCGTATGGGTAAATGCAGCATCAAGGAATCTTTTATCCGTATTGAAAACGGAGAAATGTTTGTCTACGGAATGCACATAAGTCCTTATGAAAAAGGGAATATTTTCAATAAGGATCCGCTGCGGGCGAAAAAGCTGCTTCTTCATAGAGCAGAAATCAATAAGCTGGCAGGCAAGGTGGCGGAAAAGGGATTCACGCTGGTTCCGCTGCAGGTTTATTTCAAGGATGGCAGAGCTAAGGTGGAGGTGGGGCTGGCCAGAGGAAAGAAGCTATATGACAAGAGACAAGATATTGCCAAGAAGGATCAGCGAAGGGAGCTGGAACGGGAGTTCAAGGTCAGAAATGTTTAAGGGATAGGAAGACATATGACGAAATAAGAAATAAAGTGTAAATTTTTCATGAGGAAAGTTTTCTGGCAGTTGACATTTATTCAGGAAGTGAATATACTGGATAATAAGGGCTGGCGGCGAAAAGGTTTTGGAGCCGACAAGCCGGTAAGAGAGCTGTTACTAGTCGAATAAGGGGTAGTCAAGGTTTCGACAGGGGTCTTGCAGCTGGAGAAGCTATCCGTTGCGATACGTTAAACGCAAATTAAACTAAACGCTGAAGATAATTATCAGTACGCACTTGCAGCTTAATCGGCTGTAAGTGACGCCGCCTAAGGCGGCTTGTCCGCTCCGGAGCACCCACACTCCGGAATCCGGGCATCGACTATGTGGGAAACGACGTATGTTAAGCTTTGCGCATGCGGGCGTATTATGAAGCTACTGAATTCGGCAGGTTGTTCGTTTCCTGCCGCAGGAGGGAAAGGGCCTTCGGGCCGAGATAACGGACTATGATAGTAGAAGGACAGGGAATGGGCTTTTGGACAGGGGTTCGACTCCCCTCTACTCCACTACCCGGCAACCGATGAGAGTCGGACTTTTGGGTTCGGCTCTCATGTGTTTCATTTTGTAGCCATCTGAAGGGAGCGTGATGAAGTGGCTTTGACGCAAGAAGATTTACAAATGATGAGCCAGTTGCTTGACACAAAAATACAGCCAATAAAAGATGAAATTCAAGAAACGAAAAAAGAGATACGAGAGATAAAGGACGAGCTTCAGGAAGTGAAGGCGGACGTACAGGCAGTAAAAACCGAGCTTCAGGAAGTGAAGGACGATGTACAAGGGATGAAAACTGAGCTTCAGGATGTGAAGTTCAGAGTAATGAAAATGGAGACGCTGATGGAAAACGAAATCCGTGTCAATATTCAGCGTGTCGCGGAAGCACACCTCGATTTATCGAGGAAACTGAATGAATGCATAAAGCTTTCAAATGATGTAAAGGATAGGCAAGAGATTCAGGATATTTATCTAAATATGCACCATGGAAAGCTGATGGCAATGTAAACTGAACTCTACATATTCAGCAGAGACAAGGTTGGAAAATGCAGGAGGGAATGCTTGAAAATAATGTGTTTTCAGCATTCCTTTCTTTGCTGAATGGCATCTTGAAAACAATTGAATTCTTTGCCGGACATTTTTCAATGCATGAGATGCGGGAGGTTGCGGATGGAAATGGATAAGGAATCTTTGTCGGTTGGGGGATATCGCTTTTTTACGGAGAAGGATGCCCAACTTGCCAGAGCCGAGGAGCAAAAAATAGAATATTTGGAGGAGCGGATAGATTATAATTCTCCTGAGAGTATACGCTATGTATACGAGAAATCAATCCATGAAAGAGTTTTCAAGACACCGGTAGGGCTGCAGTACCTGAAACGTCAGCAGGAATTTCTAAAGCGTCAGCCGGACATGGAACCGGATGAAGTCATGGACATTCCGCTGTATGTCGCCTTCGGCGGAGAACTGAGAGAGCGCACGAATCCTGCCCATGCCAGAGTGGAGCCTTCAGCGAAGAAGGACAAACAGAAGACAAGCTTGACTATATCGGTCATACTGAACGTGATGCTGGTTCTGGCAATTATTTCAATGTTCTGCATCTCGTTTCTGAGTGAGAATCCGAATATGCTCAATTATGAGCGTTCCATCACGAACAAATACGCTGCATGGGAGCAGGAGCTGACGGAACGGGAGAAGGCCGTTCGGGAGAAGGAGAGGGAGCTTAGCATACAACCATGATTGACGAAAGGTAAGACGAAATGAGCGGATTGAAGATACTTGTGGTTGACGATGAAAGCAGGATGCGCAAATTGGTTCGTGATTTTCTGGCGAAAAGCGGCTATGACGTGATGGAGGCAGGAGACGGAGAGGAAGCGTTGGACATCTTTTTCGCTCAGAAAGATATCGCGCTAGTTGTGTTGGACGTGATGATGCCCAAGAGAGACGGCTGGCAGGTGTGCAGGGAAATCAGAGAATATTCCAAAGTGCCTATCATTATGCTGACGGCAAGATCAGACGAGCAGGATGAGCTGCAGGGCTTTCAGCTGGGGGTGGACGAGTATATCACGAAGCCTTTCAGTCCCAAAATTCTGGTGGCACGCATCGAGGCCATTCTCCGACGGACCAGTCAGGCGGCAGGGGGAGAATCCTTGAGCTGCGGCGGAATTCAGCTGGACAAGACAGCGCATCAGGTCATGATCGACGGGCAGAGCGTAGAGCTAAGCTATAAAGAGTTCGAGCTGCTGGCATATTTCATGGAGAATAAAGGAATAGCCTTGTCCAGAGAGAAGATACTGAACAATGTGTGGAATTATGACTATTTTGGAGATGCCCGCACCATCGACACCCATGTGAAGAAGCTGCGCAGCAAGATGGGGGAGAAGGGCGAGCTGATCAAGACGATCTGGGGCATGGGGTACAAGCTGGAAGAGGAAAAGTAGCTAAGCTTGTGCCTTGGGGCATAGATTTTATGCCGGAGGTGGAATGAAGCATTCTATCAGAAGACAGTTTGCACTGATCTTTATCGGCCTGATGGCAGGAACGATACTTTTGTGCTGGTTTATCAATTCGGTGTTTTTGGAAGAATACTATATCAGAAGCAAGACCAAGGTGATCATGGATGCCTATGAGACTATCAGCAATGCTGCCAGCAGCGGGACTTACGGCACTAAGGAATTCGAGGAAGAACTGAATGATATCTGCGGCATATATAATATTACGGTATATGTGATGGATTCCAATTCCAACGGCCAGTATGTTTCTTACAACGGAGGATGGGAACTGCGGGATCGCTTGTTCGGATATCTTTTCGGATTGATTTCCTTTTCCGGGGAGGTGATCAAGGAGAGCAGGGAGTTCGTGGTGCAGACCGTACAAGTAAACGGGGACGACTATGTGGAGATGTACGGAAGACTGAGCAGCGGTATATCCTTTATTATGCATACTCCTCTGGAGAGCATCAGGGAGAGCGTGAAGGTCGCGAATCAGTTTCTGGCCTATGTGGGGATTGCGGCTACTATGGCGGGAGGAATCATCATATGGCTGATTCTGGGAAGAATAACGGCGCCCATTCTGGAGCTGAACCGCATATCGGAAAAGATGGTGCATCTTGACTTTGAGGCAAAGTACGGGGGAGGCGCCAGAGGAGAGATCGATCTGCTGGGGAAGAACATCAATATACTGTCGGAGTCTCTGGAAAAATCCATATCGGAGCTGAAGACCGCCAACAACGAGCTTCAGAAGGACATCGAGAAGAAGGAACAGATCGATGAGATGAGAAAGGAATTCCTGTCCAACGTGTCTCATGAGCTGAAGACGCCTATCGCATTGATACAGGGATATGCGGAGGGGCTTTCCGAGGGTGTCAATGACGATCCTGAGAGCAGGAGCTTTTATTGCGAGGTCATCATGGACGAGGCGGCTAAGATGAACAACATGGTGAAGAAGCTGCTGACTCTGAATCAGCTGGAGTTTGGCAATGACAGGGTGAACATGGAGCGCTTCGACATCGTGGCGTTGGTTGAGAATCATATTCAGTCGGCAGGGATCCTTACAAAGCAGAACGGGATACAGGTGCGGATGGACCAGCGTGAGCCCATCTATGTCTGGGGGGATGAGTATAAAGTAGAGGAAGTGATCATGAATTACTTTTCCAATGCGGTGAATCACTGCAGGGGGGAAAAGAAAATCGTCTTGGCCTTTGAAGAGAGTCAGGACAAGGTGAAGATAGGCGTGTTCAATACGGGAGATCCCATCCCGGAGGAATCCATCCCCCACTTGTGGGAGAAATTCTACAAGGTAGACAAGGCGAGAACCAGAGAGTATGGGGGAAGCGGCGTGGGATTGTCTATCGTCAAGGCAATCATGGAATCTATGAATCAGGATTATGGAGTGGAGAACTATACCAACGGAGTGCTGTTCTGGATCAAGCTGGAGAATGCCAGATCGAAGACAGAGAGCTGAGGAAATATGCCCGGGGCGCGGTACGGGAGCAGAAGACAGCAGCTGCGCAGCGGGACAAGATAGGAGGCATATGCGAACAGGAGATGAGAATAGCACGAAGGTGCTGCTGGTGGGACTGGATTTAGGGACGGAACCGGACTTCGATCATTCCATGGAGGAGCTGAAAAGTCTGGCGGAGGCGGCTTGCAAGGAGGTTGTGGGAATCATTACCCAGCGCTCAGGGGAAGTGAACAAGGCGTTCTATATCGGTACGGGGAAGGTAGCGGAAGCCAGAGATTTTGCTGTCCAATGCGGAGCGGAAGAGGTGGTTTTCGACAATACCCTGTCCCCGTCTCAAATGCGGAATCTGGGAAAAGAACTGGGGCTGCCGGTCATGGACAGAACCAATCTGATACTTGATATTTTTGCAATCAGAGCAAAGTCAAAAGAGGCGAAGCTGCAGGTGGAGGCAGCAAGACTGCAATATATACTTCCTAGGCTTGTAGGCATGCGGGAGAACCTGAGCCGACAGGGTGGAACCGGCGGCAGCATGAGCAATAGGGGAGCCGGCGAGACGAAGCTGGAACTGGATAGGCGTAAGATAGAGCATCGGATCAGCGAGCTGAAAAAGGAGCTGGAGGATCTGAATCAGGCCAGAGAGACCATGCGGAAGAAGCGCACACAGTCAAGAATTCCTAAGGTGGCGCTGATCGGCTATACCAATGCGGGAAAATCCACAATCATGAACCGTATGGTTGACAGATACGGTGACAATAAGGAAAAAACGGTTCTGGAGGAGGATATGCTCTTTGCGACGCTGGATACCAGTGTCAGGTGCATCCAGCCTCAGGGAGAAGGCCTTGAGGAAAACAGACCCTTCTTTTTGTCGGATACGGTAGGATTTATCCACAAGCTGCCCCATGGTCTGATACAAGCGTTTCGGTCCACGCTTGATGAGGTTCGGTATGCGGATCTGCTGGTTCAGGTAGTGGATTGTTCCGACGAGCATTATAGGCAGCAGATGGAGGTCACGGCCGAAACAGTAAAAGAGCTGGGGGCGGGAGACATTCCCCGGATCGTGGTATACAACAAGGCGGATAAATGTGGGATGGAGGGCCTGCCCAGAGTGCGTGAGGGACAGATTCACATGGCTGCTGCGTCAGGGTGCGGACTTGAGGAGCTGGTGGGCCTGATAACGGACGAGGTTTATCAGAATCAAGTGGAAACAGAACTGCTCCTTCCCTATGACAAGGGCAATATTGCGTCATATTTTATGGAGAATGCCACTGTGCTGGCGCAGGAGTACCGGAATGAGGGGATTTACCTTAAGGTGAGCTGCCATAAGGGAGATGCGGAAAAATACCGGGAATATCAAAAAATCCCAGATAGATTTTAGGGCTTGTGCGTCCTATAAATATGGTGTATGATTTTAATATATTGGATGACGTCCGAAAGCCTATGGACATTTTGGGAAGGGCGGAAGAGGTATGGAGATGAAGGATATAATGAGAAAGAGAAAAAAAGCAGGGATATGGCTGGCCGGCGGTCTGCTGAGTCTGAGTCTGACGGGTTGTGCGGAGAATCAGATTCCCGATGTATCTGACGGACAGATGGACGTGATGAAGAATTATGTGGCCGCGGCCATGATGAAATACAATATGGGACGCAGGAGTCGTTTGGTAGATTTATCCAAATATTCTTATATAGACGCGGCGCCGGAGGCGCAGCCGGACAAACCGCAGGGAATGGATCCGGTTGATGATACGCCGATAGCGAATCAGCCCTCTACAGAAGGCTCTGCCGGCTCCGGTGAAGAGATCAATTATGCTATAGAAGAGGTGTTGGGGCTTCCGGAGGGAGTGACGCTCGCTTTTCTGGGACACGATACCTATGACTTTTATCCGGATGAGGGCGACGGAGCAGATTTCGGCATTAGTGCTTCCGAGGGAAAAAAACTATTGGTCATGAGTTTTTCGCTGGAAAATGCCGGGGAGCAGGAGCAGAAGGTGGATCTTCAGTTTCCCGAGACCACATTTCGCATTACGGTAAATGGGGATTACACCAGAAAAGCTTTGACGACGATATTGCTGAACGACTTATTTACTTTCAGCGACACATTGCAGGCAGGTGAATCTGAAGAAGCGGTGTTGGTTATAGAAGTGGACGCAGACATGGAAGGGAATATCTCCTCCATTGAGCTGGGAGTAAAGAAGGAATCGAAGGTGTATCATTTCCAGCTGTTGTAGAGGGTTCTGGCTTACGGAAACAGCGTATAGAGGGCGATAGGAAGCTTTTGACAAAAAATGTAAAAAAATGGAATTTCTTGTTGACAAGGGGAATACATAGTGATATACTGAATTTCGCTGTCAGGGAAGCAACAGCAAAGATATCAATCAGAAGCAGGTTTGAAATGAAAAGATCGAATAACTGCAAGAAAGATTGAAAAAAATAAAAAAAGCTGTTGACAAAGAAAAGAAACTGTGATAGCATGATGAGGTTGCCGCTGACGACAGTGAGCAACATGAAGCAACAAGCATCCAGAGTCCGGGAGGGCTTGGGGATGCACCGGCACCTTGAC
>ERZ779626.644-NODE-644-length-19587-cov-8.352294_pt1 | contig 19587 bp, 20 predicted proteins | sample MGYA00514209_ERZ779626 | MGnify/ENA primary metagenome ERZ779626 (study PRJEB29562, sample SAMEA4376713) | mouse gut metagenome | isolation source: Cecum | study: EMG produced TPA metagenomics assembly of the A DSS colitis mouse model was used to assess the...
GTGTCGCAGCCCTGGCCGATTTCCGTCTCGCCGGTCTGGAACTGGAGGGAGCCGTCCTGGTTCAGCACCATGCGGCAGGAGGAGGACTCCAGGGAAATGGGCCACACGGCGGTGTTGTACCAGAACACCGCCAGGCCCACGCCCTTACGAATCGGGCCGTCCTGGTTCTGGTACTCCTCGAATTTCTTCCGGTAATCCAGCAGTTCCAGGGCCTTGTCCATGCACTGGTTGAAGGTGTCGGAATAGAGCTCGTTTTTGGAGAAGCCGTCCACGTAGCCCATGGGCATCAGGTTCTTCCGGCGGAACTCCAGGGGGGACATGTGAATCGCCTTGCAGATATCGTCAATGTGGCTCTCCCCGGCAAACATGGCCTGGGGGATGCCGTAGCCCCGCATGGCCCCGGCGGAGGGGCGGTTCGTGTACACCGTCCAGCTGTCGCACTCCACGTTGGGGCAGGGGTAGAGCTGGGGGAAGGCGTTCATGCCCTTGGCCACGATACCGTGGCCGTGGGAGGCGTAGGCCCCCTGGTTGGAAAACGCCTCCAGCTTCCGGGCAACCAATGTGCCGTCGGGCCGGACGTAGGAAATGATATGGGTGCGGATGGCGTGGCGGACCCGGTTGGAGACGAAGGTCTCCTCCCGGCTGCACTCCAGCTTCACCAGGCGGCCGCCCACCTGGGTGGAGCACCAGGCGCACAGGGGCTCGTACAGCGCGTCCTGCTTGTTGCCGAAGCCCCCGCCGATATAGGGCTTGATGATGCGGACCTTGCCCCAGGGAAGGCCCAGGGCCTGCCCGACCACCCGGCGGACGATATGGGGGATCTGGGTGGAGCTGACCACCACCACCCGGCCCGCCTCCTCATAGGCGAAGCAGCCGTGGTTCTCAATGTGGCAGTGCTGGACGGTGGGGGTGTCGTACCAGCCCTCCACCTTGACGAGGCCGGGCTCCTGACGGGCGGCCTCGTAATCCCCCCGGCGAACGTCGGAGTGGGCCAGGATGTTGTTCGGACGCCCCTCGTGGAGCTGGGGCGCGCCGTCCTTCATGGCCTCCTGAATGTCCAGGACGAAGGGCAAAGCCTCATACTCCACCTTGATGGCCCGGACGGCCTGGGCGGCGGCCACCTCGTCCTCCGCAATAACCACGGCCACCTCGTCGCCGTAGTAGCGGACATGCCGGTTCAGCAGCTTCCGGTCCGCCACGTCCTGGTGGTGGGGGTCCGTGGACCAGGGATGGCCCGCCGTGGGAAACTCGATGTCCGGCGCGTCGAAGCAGGTCAGGACCTTCACAACGCCGGGGACGGCCTCCGCCGCCGCCGTATCCACGGACTTCACAAAGCCGTGGGCGATGGTGGAATGGCAGATCTTCGCAATCAGGGCGCTGCGGTCACAGAGGTCGTCCATGTATTTGGCCCGGCCTGTGGCCTTTTCATAGGCGTCTACGCGGGTCACGCTTTTGCCGACGCTTTTGCTCATAGGGTGCCCTCCTTTTTTATTACAACTTTGCTCCCAAGAAAGCGGGGCGCTTGACTGGACGGGAGAAAAGAGGATATACTATTTCAAATACTTGCGAGCTATGGGGGTCATAGGTTATGGCGCGGACATTGGGCTGTGTGGTCATGGCGGCGGGGAACGCCCGCCGGTTTGGAGAGAATAAGCTGGCCGCCGGAGTCGGGGGCCGGAGCTTGATTCTCCGGGCGCTGGAAGCGGTGCCCGGGGAGGAATTTGAAACCGTCGCGGTGGTGACCCAGTACCCGGAGGTTTTGGACCTGGCGGGGCGGTTCCGCTTCTCCGCCATTCGGAACGAACACCCGGACTTCGGGCTCAGCCACACCATCCGGCTGGGGCTGGAGGCTTTGGGACGCTGCGACGCCGCCTGCTTCCTGGTCAGCGACCAGCCGCTTTTAAAGAGGGAGAGCGTCCGGGCCCTGGCGGAGCTGTGGCGCTCTCAGCCGGAGAACATCGCCGCCCTGGCCCACGGCGGGGTCCGGGGAAATCCCTGTATCTTCCCCGCCCGGTTCTTCCCGGAGCTGCTGGAGCTCCGGGAGGACCACGGGGGAAACACCGTCATCCGGCGGCATGAGGAAGCTCTTGTCCTGCTGGAGGTGCCGGAGGAGGAGCTGACCGATGTGGACACGCCGGAGGCGCTGAAAGGGTTGGATTTATAGGGGCCCGCAGCCTTGGGAGGGAATGGCCTGAGCGGGGGCTCAGGCCCCGCAAGGGAACTTCCTGCTCCTCCTGGGGCGCTCTGCATCTATCGGTTATTTTTTGCTGTAGGGGGTCCCCTCCAGGGGCAGGGCCGTGCGGCGCTTGCCGTCGTAGCGGAAGTAGGCGCCGGCGATGGCGGGGGCGGTGGGAATCGAGGTAATTTCCCCAATGCCGATGGCTCCGCAGGCCACGTCCAGGCCCTCCTTCTCCACGATGATAGGGACGATCTCGGGAATCTGGTTGGCCCGGAAGAGGCCCAGGGTGCCGAATTTCACATTGGGCTTGCAGTCCGTCAGGGGATAGCGCTCCGTCAGGGCGTAGCCCATGGACATGACCACGCCGCCCTCGATCTGGCCCTCCACCGACAGGGGGTTCACCGCCTTGCCCACGTCGTGGGCGGCGACGATCTGTTTCAGCTTCCCGTCCTCGTCCAGAATGCACACCTGGGTGGCGTAGCCGTAGGCGATATGGCTGACGGGGTTGGGCACGTCGGCCCCCAGGGGGTCCGTTTTGCCCAGGTACTCGCCATAGAATTCCCTGCCGTTCAAGGAGGCCAGGCCCCCCTCTTCCAGGGCGGCCTTCAGCCCCTGGCAGGCCCGGCGGCACGCCTCGCCGGTGAACAGCGTCTGGCGGGAGCCGGAGGTGGTGCCGGAATCCGGCGCGAAATAGGTGTTGGACCGCTCGTAAACCACGTCCTCATGGCTCAGGCCCGTCTGGCCGCAGATCATCTGGGTCAGCACCGTTCCCAGGCCCTGGCCGATGCAGGAGGCCCCGGCGAAGATATGGACCTTCCCGTCCTCCACCGTCAGCCGCACCCGGCCCGTGTCCGGGATGCCCACGCCGACGCCGGCGTTCTTCATGGCGCAGGCAAGGCCCGCGTATTTAGCCTTTTCGTAATAGGGCTTCACCGCCTCCAGGGTCTCCGCCAGGCCGGTGGATTCGTCCACAATTTGGCCGTTGGGCAGCTCCTGGCCGGGGCGGATGGCGTTGCGCCAGCGGATCTCCCAGGGGCTGATGCCCACCACGTCCGCCATCTGGTTCAGAAGGCTTTCAATGCAGAAGCAGGTCTGGGTGACACCGAAGCCCCGGAAGGCCCCGGCGGGGGGATTGTTGGTGTACCAGGCCCAGCCGTCGATTTCGAAATTCTGGTAGTTATAGGGCCCGGCGGCGTGGGTGCAGGCCCGCTCCAGCACCGGCCCGCCCAGGGAGGCGTAGGCCCCGGTGTCCGCCACGACGCTGGCCTTCACGCCTTGAATAATGCCGTTTTCGTCACAGCCCAGGGTGAACTCCATCTCCATGGGGTGCCGCTTGGGGTGGATGAGCAGGCTCTCCGACCGGCTGAGCTTCACCTTCACCGGGCGCTTCGTCAGGTAGGCCGCCAACGCGGCGTGGTGCTGGACCGTCACGTCCTCCTTGCCGCCGAAGCCGCCGCCCACCAGGCAGTTGCGGACCTTCACCTTCTCCGCCGGGAGGCCCAGCATCCCCATGGTCTCGTGCTGGGTGTCGTAGGTTCCCTGGTCCGTGGAGAGGATCATGACCCCGTCCCCGTCGGGATAGGCCACGGCGCACTCCGGCTCCAGGAAGGCGTGCTCCGTCCAGGGGGTGGAAAATTTCTCGGTCAGGACATACTTGCTTTTTGCGATGGCCGCCGCCGGGTCCCCCCGCTGGATGTGCTTGTGGGCCAGGAGGTTTCCCTCCCGGTGGACCAGGGGCGCGCCCTCGGCCATGGCCTCCTGGGGGCTCCGCACCATGGGCAGCTCCTCGTAGTCCACCTTGACCAGAGCCTTGGCCTTCGCCAGGGTTTCCGCGTCCTCTGCGGCCACAATACACACGGCGTCGCCCAAATAGTGCGTGACGTCTCCCACAGCAATCATGGTGTCCCAGTCCTTTTTCAGATGGCCCACCTTGTTGCTGCCGGGAATGTCGGCGGCGGTAAACACGCCCGCTACGCCGGGCAGGGCCTTGGCCTCCTCGGTGTGAATCGCCAGGACCCGGGCCCGGGGATAGGCGGAGCGGACGGCGGAGGCGTACAGCATGCCGTCCATGTACACGTCGTCGGGATAAACGCCCGTTCCGGTGACCTTCTCCTCCACGTCCACCCGGGGCACCCGGGCCCCCAGGGACCAGTCGGCGGGAACCGCGGGCACCTCTCCGGCCCGGAACAGCTCCGCCGCCAGCAGAATGGCGTCGATGATCTTCACATAGCCGGTACACCGGCAGATATTGCTGCGGATGGCAAAGGCCGCTTCCTCCCGGGCGGGGTTCGGATTCCCGTCCAGAAGGGCCTTGGCGCACATCACCATGCCAGGGATGCAGAAGCCGCACTGAACCGCCCCGGCCTGGCCGAAGGCGTATGTATAGACCCGCTTTTCAAAGTCCGTCAGGCCCTCCACGGTGAGGACGCTCTTCCCCTCCAGCTTGTCCGTCTGGGGAATACACGCCCGGGTGGGCCTGCCGTCGATCAGTACCGTGCAGGTGCCGCAGGCGCCCTCGCTGCATCCGTCCTTCACGGAGGTCAGGCCCAGGCTGTCCCGCAGGTAACGAATTAACTTCTGGTTTTGCTCCACGGTTACAGGTTTGCCGTTTACGGTAAATGCCGCCATAAAAAACTCCTTGCTTCCGTGCCCGCCCTCGGTCCCACGGCCATGTCGTATTCAGAAAGGTCAACCTTTCCGTCGTTGTACATTATACATGAACTTTCCGCTCCGCGCAACCACACTTTTGTCATTTCGTTATTCTATCTTTAGTCCAACGGCGGCAGCTCCCAGCCCACGGCCAGGGCCCCCTTTCGGACGGTGATCCGGGCCGACTGCTCCAGAATGTGGTTGCTGACCCCCAGGGGAACGTCCGGCGTCAGGGCGGCGTTTTTCAAGGGGTACTGGAACCCCTCCTCGTCCACGCCCTCCGCCCGGTCCCCCAGGCAGAAGGCGGAGAACAGGCCCCACTCCACCGTCCGCGCCACGGTCAGCGCCTCGTTTTCAATGACGGTCCAGACGAAATCATCGTCCCAGAGAAACCCCCTGGCCCCCCTCCGGCGGAGGAACAGCAGGGACTGGAGGTTCGCCAAGGTGTGGTCCAGGCGCTTGCCTCCGGTGCCGCCGTAAATAGAAAAGAGGCCGCACCCCTGCTCCAGCCCCGCCCGAATGGCGGCCAGGGTGTCCGTGTCGTCCTTCTCCACCGGCAGACGGCGGACATGGGTGAAATCCGCCGGGGGCTCCATGGAATCAAAGTCCCCCAGAAGGATGTCCGGCCGGAGGTTCTCCCTCTGGCAGATTCGATAGCCCGCGTCGGCCGCAATGACGAAATCGCCGGGGGCGGGCCGCTCCCGCAGGCCGTAGAAGCTCCCGGCGGCAAAGATGAAGCAGCGTTTCATGGCAAGTTCTCCTTGGCAGTGGTTTTTACCCCCTGATTATAGCAGTTTTCCGGCGAAAACGCCAGCCCCTTCAGCAAGACTCCTTTAAAGCGCGCTCAATGTCCAGCACGATGTCGCTCATCTTCACGTCCAGCGCCAGGCTGATGCGGTACAGCGTCTCCAGAGTCGGCTTTCTCCCGCCCCGCTCAATGGCGCTGAGGTGGGTCCTGCCAATGTCCGCAAGGCCGCTCAGCACCTCCTGGGTCACACCCTTCCGAAGCCGGTAGGCGGCGATCACCTCGCCGACCACCATGGGATCCAGGCGCATCTCGCTCATGTTTATCACCTCTTGAAAAGTGTATCCGAAAACACCCGGCCCGCCGAACGCATATGTTGACATTTGAATACTTATGTGTTACTATTTTCCCCGAGAACCCACAGAATTTTCAGCGGAAACGATGGGAGGACGGAATGGCCGGAATGATTGCCGCAGCGGCGCTGCTCTGGCTCGCCGGAACAGCGGGACGGTGGCGCTGCCTCCGGAAAATGGGCTGCCGGGGCTGGGAGGCGGCGGTGCCGGTCTACCGGACCTGGCTGCTCTTTCATGAGCTTTACGGCAGCGGCCGCCGGATGCTCTGGCTGCTCCTGCCCTTTTATAATGTGTACATCCTCTTTCGATACAGCGCCGACCTGGCCCTGGCCTTCAACCGCAGCGCCCGGTTCGGCCTGGGCTTGGCGCTGCTGCCCTTCCTGTTCTTCCCGATTCTGGGTTTCGGCGGCGCCGCCTATCTGGACGGCTCCCTGAGCAGGAGATAAATCCCTCCGCCATTTTGAAACGGCCCATAAAAACGGGCCGTTTTTTTGTTTTCCTCTTGACAAGAACTTTTGTTCGAGTTACAATGGTGCTCGAACAAATTTTCCATAAGGAGGACCTTTCTATGACCGGCTGGACTCTGTTCTTCACCCTCCTGGGCGTGGCCATCCTCACCGCCCAGCTTTTCCGCCTCATCGACCTGATCGAGCGCCCCGCCCGCCGTTCCCGCAGGGCGGCCTGCCTCCCGGCGTCCTGGAACGTCCGCCTCTGGGACAGCCTGGACAAGAAGCAATGGACGTCCTGGAGAAGCTGACCATTCTCACGGACGCCGCCAAGTATGACGCCGCCTGCACCTCCAGCGGCGGGACCCGGACCGCGAAAAAGGGCTATATCGGCAACACCTCCACCGCCCCGGCGGGCTGCTGCCACACCTTCTCCGCCGACGGGCGCTGCGTCACACTGCTGAAGGTACTGCTCACCAACCGCTGTGTATACGACTGCAAGTACTGCGTCAACCGCCGGAGCAACGAGGCAAAGCGGGCGGCCTTTACCCCGGAGGAGCTGGCGGACCTGACCATCCAGTTTTACCGGCGGAATTATATCGAGGGGCTGTTTCTCTCCTCCGGGGTCTTCCGCAGCCCGGACTACACCACGGAGCTGATGATCCGCTGCCTGTCCCTCCTGCGGGAGCGGTACCGCTTCAACGGCTATATCCACGCCAAGGCCATTCCCGGCACGGCGCCGGAGCTGGTGGAGCGGCTGGGCTTCCTGGCGGACCGGCTCAGCGTGAACATCGAGCTGCCCTCCGAGGCGGGGCTGAACTCCCTGGCCCCGGACAAGACCAAGCGGGCCATTCTGGCCCCCATGCGGCAGATCCAGACCCGAAACCGGCAGAGCCGGGAGGAGCTGGTGAAGTACCGCCACGCCCCCCGCTTCGCCCCCGCCGGGCAGAGCACCCAGCTCATCGTGGGCGCCACCCGGGACACGGACTTCCACATCCTCCGGCTGACCCAGGGGCTCTATGACCGCTACAGCCTGAAACGGGTGTTCTATTCCGCCTATGTCCCGGTGGTGGAGCACGCCCTCCTCCCCGCCAGGAACGTGAAGCCGCCCCTGCTGCGGGAGCACCGGCTCTATCAGGCGGACTGGCTGCTGCGGTTTTACGGCTTCCGGGCGGAGGAGCTGCTGGACGAGGGGCACCCGGATTTCGACACCCGGGTGGACCCGAAATGCAGCTGGGCCCTGGCCCACCTGGACTTCTTCCCGGTGGAGGTCAACACCGCCGCCTATGAGGCCCTGCTGCGGATTCCCGGCGTGGGGGTCACCTCCGCCCGGCGGATTTTGAGCGCCCGGCGGGTGGGGCCCCTCCACATTGACAATCTGAAAAAGCTGGGGGTCGTGATGAAGCGGGCCCAGTATTTTCTCACCGCCTCCGGCAAAATGGCGGAGGGCCTTCGCTTCACGCCGGACAGCCTCCTCCGGGGGCTCATCGCCGCCGAGCGGCCCCTGCTTCCCCAGCAGGAGGCGGTGCAGCTGTCCCTGTTCGATCAAACGGAAACCGCCTGACGGCGCGGTCCTCAACTATGGAAATCTTCTATCACTACGACGGCAGCTTCGACGGCTTCCTCTCCTGCGTCTTCGACAGCTATGCCCACAAAGAAATCCCCGCCGGGTTTTACCCCGGCGAGGATGGAATTTGCAGCCTATTCGATTCCCGGACGGTCCCCACAGACCCGGACCACGCCGCCCGGGTCCTGCGGAAGGTCGCCACCCTGTCCCCGGAGGCCGCCGTCCTGCTGCGGCGGGGCTTCCTCACCTGCCTGCCGGAAAAGGAGCTGCACCTGTTCCGGCTCACGGCCAAGCTGCTCCGGGAGGGCCCCGGCTTTCTCCGGGACCGCTCCGACGGGACCTTGTTTCCGGTCATCCGGGCCGTCCAGCACCTTAACGGGGAGGTCCATCTTTTAAAGGGCTTCGTCCGCTTCTCGGACCTGGGGGGCGTGCTGGGAGGCGAGATCGAACCGAAAAACCGGGTGCTCCCCGTGCTGGGCGGGCACTTCGCCGCCCGGTTTCACAACGAGCGGTTTTTCCTCTACGACCGCACCCACAAAGAGGCCCTGTTCCATGTCCCCGGCCAGTCGGTCATCCGGCCCCTGGCGGACTTCCAGATGGCCCCGCCGGACGAGGCGGAAGCCCGCTGCCGCCTGCTGTGGAAGCGGTTTTACGATACCATCGCCATCAAGGAGCGGGAAAACCCCCGCCTGCGGATGAGCAACATGCCCAAGCGCTATTGGGGCACCATGACGGAGTTTCAGGGGGAGGACTGGTTCAAACCTCGAAGCTCTCCCGGAGCCGTTTCAATCCCCGGCGCTCCAGCCGGGAGATCTGCACCTGAGACACTCCCACTACCCGGGCCGTCTGCTCCTGGGTCAGGCCCTTGAAATAGCGGAGGAGAATGGTCATCCGCTCCTTCTCCGGCAAACGGTCGATGGCCTCCCGGAGGGCGATGCGCTCCACCAGCCCCTCCTCCGGGGCCTCGGTGCCCAGGGACCCCTCCAGGGTCAGTCCGTCCGCCGTCTCCTGCTGGAGGGACTCCGGCGCGTCGGTGGCCAGGTCCGTCCGGGCGATCTCCTCCGGCGTCAGGCCCGTGACCTCCGACAGCTCCGAGAGGGCCGGCTCCCGGCCCAGCTCATGGCGGAGGCGTTCCCGGGCGGTGTAGAGGGTCTGGGCCTGTTCCCGGATGCTCCGCCCCACCTTCACCGCCCCGTCGTCCCGTAGGAAGCGGCGGATCTCCCCCGCAATTTTGGGCACGGCATAGGTGGAAAAGCAGGTCCCATAGTCGAAGTCAAAGCCCTGGACCGCCTTCAAAAAACCCAGGCAGCCCAGTTGATATAAATCGTCCGGCTCCACGCCCCGGCCGTAATACCGCCGGACCACGCTCCAGATCAGGCCGTTGTTTTCAATGACCGCCTGCTCACAGGCGTCCCGGTCCCCCTGCTGGGCCGCCCGGAGGAGTTCCAGCGTGGCGCTCATTTCTTCAAGCGGGGGGCCAGCTTCTTCCGCATCACCACCGTGGTCCCCTTGTTCACGGCGGACCGCACCGTCACCTTATCCATAAAGCTCTCCATGATGGTGAAGCCCATGCCGCTGCGCTCCTCCCCGCCGGTGGTAAACATGGGCTGCCGGGCCTTGTCCACGTCGGGAATGCCCCGGCCGTGGTCCTTCACCGTCAGCTCCAGCACATTCCCCGCCAGCACCCGAAGTTTGAGGGTCACGCCGCCGATGGCGTCCGGGTAGCCGTGGACGATGGCGTTGGTCACCGCCTCGCTGACGGCGGTTTTGATGTCCTCCAGCTCGTTGAGGGTGGGGTCCATCTGGGCGGCGAAGCAGGCCGCGGCGGAGCGGGCGAAGCTCTCGTTCCGGCTCTGGCTGGGAAAGTCCATCGTGACCTCGTTGACTGCCTTGGTCCTCATGTATGTAAAACCTCCTTATTTGATCGTCACAAGACGGTTGATCCCCGCCGCCTCCAGCACCCGCCGGGCCTGGGGGGACGCGCCCCGCACCAGCAGGCTGCCGTCCAGCAGCTGCATTTTCTGCCGGGCCCGCAGGATCACCGCGATGCCGGAGCTGTCCATGAAGGTCACGCCCGACAGGTCCAGCACCAGCTTCCGGGGCAGCGCCGCGTCCAGGGCCTCCTCCAGCTCCCGGAGGGCGCTCCGGGCCCCGTGGTGGTCCAGCTCCCCGCCGAGCTCCAGCAGCAGGTTCCGGTCCGCGCTCTTTACCTGGATCTCCATAAGTTTCCCCTCTTTTGTCAAAAATATGCAGGATGCGCCAGTTTTTTCCCGCCTTCGCGGGAGGACAGGTTCTCAAATTTGATGATATAGTCAACGCAGTTGGAAAGGAGTAAACACTCCTTTCCAACCGGCGGACCGCAGGTCCGCCGAGGCGCAAGGCGCCTATGCGTTTCCTATGAAGTTCACCACAGAAAGCCGCATTCGCGGCCCACAGCGCGGTATACCCGCGCTGTGTTGAAAAGAATCCATTGGATTCTTTTCAACTGTGGTAACTATAGCACGTCCCGGCCCGGCTTTCTGTCGAAATCCATAAGAAGGGCCTGGAAATTTTGGCAAAAAGTGGAACATCTCCTCCGGCCCTTGAAACATCAGCGCCCGCCGTCTTGCGACGGCGGGCGTTTCCGCTTTGTAACAAATTTCAGGTTGACAAACGTCTACCTTTCTGCTACCCTTTAGGTAGACAATCGTATACCTGAGCAGGGAGGTGTTTTCATGAAAATTGACCTGTCCAACAGCGAGTGGAAGCTGATGCGCCGCCTCTGGGACCACGCCCCCAGCACCATTACGGAGCTGACGGCGGCCCTCCGGGAGGAGACCGGGTGGAGCAAAAACACTGTCATCACCATGCTCTCCCGGCTGGAGGCCAAGGGGGCCGTCCGGCACGAGGAGGGCGGCAGGGCCAAGCGGTACTTCCCCGCCCTCCGGCGGGAGGACGCCGCCCGGGACGAGACGGAGAGCTTCCTCTCCAAGGTCTACGGCGGCAGCCTGGGGCTGATGATGAGCGCCATGGTGGAGAGCCGCCGATTGTCCGAATCGGACATCGCGGAGCTGTCCGCCATCCTGGACAAGGCGGGAGGTGAGGGAACATGAAGGAGATTCTGCTGACCTCCTCCGCGCTGATCCTGGCGCTGCTGGCCCTCCGGCGGCTGTTCCAGAAGACCCTCTCCCGCCGGGCCCAATACGCCCTGTGGGGGCTGGTGCTGCTGCGGCTGCTGGTCCCCGCCAGCCTCCCGGCGGCGGAGTTCAGCCTGCTGACGGCGGCGGAGCCCGCCCGGCAGGCCTTGGAGACCCGGTTGGAAACTCCCCAGCGCTACTTCTCTCCCATGAGTACGGTCCCCGCCTCCCAGTTCCCGGCGGCAAAGGGAGCGAAGCCCGGCCACGCCATACCCGATTATGAGGGCTCCTTCGACTATCCGGTTCTCTCCGAGGATGGGAACACCGTCACCACCTACGCCGTCAGATTGGAAACGCCCTTTATCTGGAAGGATGTTCTCACGGCTGTCTGGGGCCTGGGCGCGGGCGTGATGGCGGCCTGGCTGGTTTTCTCCAACCTGCGGTTCTGGCGGAAACTGCGGGAGTACCGCATTCCTTACGCTGCGGAGGGCGCGGAATACCCGGTCTACCTGGTGGAAAGCGGCCTGCCCTCCCCCTGCCTGTTCGGGCTCTTCCGGCCCGCCATTTACCTGCCCCCCGCCGCTCTCCAGAGCCCGGACAGCCTCCGGCACGTCCTGGCTCATGAGGAGACCCACGCCCGGCACAGGGATCCCCTCTGGTCCCTGCTCCGGGGGGTGTGTCTGACCGTCTATTGGTTCGACCCCCTGGTCTGGTGGGCTGCGCTGGCCTCCCGGACGGACTGCGAGCTGGCCTGTGACGAGGGGGCTCTCCGGCGGCTGGGGGAGGCGGAGCGGGTCCCCTATGGCCGGACCCTTCTCTCCCTCATCCCCGTGCGGAAAGCCCCGGCGAATCCCCTGCTCTCCGCCACCACCATGACGGCGGGGAAGCGCCAGCTCAAGGACCGGATCACCCGCGTGGCGGAGAACCCGGTCTATCTGGGCCGGGCCCTCTTCGCCGCCGTGGCCCTGGCGGCGCTGGTGTGCGCCGTCACCTTCACCGGGGCGAAAAAGACGGACCGTTTCAGCGACGTGGACGAGGCCGTGGCCGCCCTGGCGGAGGAGCTGGGGGACGATTCCGCCGGCTTTGGCGAGCGCCTGATTGTCTACACCCCGGAGAACAAATCGGAGTACTTCGATTTGGAGGAAGGCGAGCTGCTCCGGGTCTACTGGGGGGTGCTTTGGACGGCATCTTCCAACCTGTCGGACCCCATGGGCTGGCTCTGCTCCCTCTACCAGCTGGATTTGGAGCCGGATTATCTGCCCAGAAACATGGAGATTCTGGGCAGCGACGGCCAATATCAGTACGGTATCAGCTGCCCCGACTGGGCTCCAGAAATGAAACAAGGCGAAACCACCGGCATGTCCCTGATGAATCAGGTAGCGGAGCGTATCCGAAAAGTGGTCCTCCCCTGCCTGACCACGCTGGACCAGCCGGACTGGGAGCCCATCATCACCATCCCCCTGGACGGCCTGGAGCCCTATGAGCCCAAGGAGGCGGAGCCCATTCCCTTCCCTTACGGAAGCTGCAACATGCTGGGGGGCCTGGAGGACCCGGACCACGTCCTGGGAGACTACGGGCTGATGTTCTTTGAGGGCGGGGACTCCGCCACGGGCGGCGAGGTCTTCGCCGGGGTCCAGCACTGGGCCAGGAGCTCCTGGCCCACGCCCTTCTGGTCCTTCCGCCCCGGCGCGGGCGGGAACTACAGCGCCTCCCTCTTCCGCAATCTCCTGGGCCACGACGGCTTCTGCATCACCTACAACGCAAATGACAGGGAATGGCCCCTCACCAATGAGTACTACTATCTGAACGAGGAGGGCTGGCCCGTCCTCCTGGCCCGGATGGAGGACTATCCCCAGCGCATGGATCTGGACGGCGACGGCGTGGACGAGCTGGTTTCCAATGACATGTACGCCGACCACTTTTACTTCCGCCGGGACGGGAAGCACTACAAGGCGGACCTGCGGCCCCTGCTGTGGACCGTCTGGCCCATGGGCACGTATCTCTGTTTCGACGGCTGGGACCCCGCCACCCGCTCCATGCCCTTCCGGGCCCAGGTATCCTCGGCCCCGTCTTATCAGTACCGGACGCTGTACTTCGACGGGGAGAGCCTTCTGGTCTACAACGACCAGCGGCATTTCACGGACCACATGATCGAGTGGTTCGACGAGGAGTTCACCGTCAAGGACGCCGCCCGGACGGCGGTGGAGGAGCGGTTCCACGCCACCCGACTGGACAGCGCTTTTTACGACGACTGGCGGATCACCAGCATCGGCGAAAGCCACGGGCTGGAGGTGGACGGGAAGTTCTACGTCTTCCGGCAGGTTTCCTATGAGTTCCACACGCCGGAGCTCCAAGACGCTCCGGCGCTGGGCGAGGGGATTCAGGATCACTGGGCCGCTCCCTCCTCCGAGAACCTCTATCTGCTGTTCCTGGTCCCCTCGTGGAACTCTTCGGACGAGATTTCTTACGCGGACTTCGTGTATCTTTACAGCTTCCAACAGGAGGGCAGCCTCGTCCTCTCTGAGGAGCTGGTCCGGGAAAAGCTCCGGGAGATGCCGCCCTCGGACACCATCTACCTGGGCGCCGCCACGCTCCAGGCGGAGACTTCCATCGTCTCTGCCGCCAATCTAGCCCAGGCGGTGATGGACCGTCTTCTGGAGGCGGACACCGTCAACATGAACCTGCTGACCTCCCAAGGAGGCGGGCGGTACGATGTGGACCCCCAGGCGGGGAACGGGCCTAACCTGGCATACGGCTTTACCTCCGATTATGATTGGAGCTATGCCGAAGACCCCGGCGATATGCCCGCCGGGTCCCTGCTGCTCATGAGCCCCGGCGGGGACCTGAGCCTCCGCTTCTGGCCGGAGAGCAGTCTGGTGCTGTTCAGCACCTACCGGGAATCCGTCTGGCTCCGGGCGGAGCCCAACGGAAACCCGGAGTGGGTCACCACCATCGGCATTTTCGACCACATGCGCCTTTGGTACGACGAGGCGGAGCTCGCCGCTCTCCAAGGAGACGCCGCCGTCCCGGACCGGGGCCAGAGCCGGGAGGAAATCGTCCAGGCGTGGGCGGACGCCTACGAAGGAGCTATGTTGAAAGCCACTCCCGGCAGTAATTACGCCTGCACCTTTGTGCGGAATCAGGACATCTGGTTCCCGGACTGGATTGACGAACTGACGGAAGAGGAGCAGGACGGCTTCTACCCGGAGAACACAAAGGGCCGCGAGCGTTTTGCCTTCGCCTACTCCACGGTATTCGTCCCCGAAAACGGCGGGGCGATGCACTATTTGCAGGCGGGCAATACCGGGCCCTGCGAGGGCGGGGACGCGCCCGCCGGAGCCCAGGTGTACAGCCGCTGCGGGTACATGTACCTCACGGAGGAGGGCTGGCGCTGTGACGGTCCAGGCACCGGCTGGTAAAAAAGGCGGCGGCGGGGAATCTCCCTCGCCGCCGCTTTATCTGGTCCTTTTTCAATGAAGAAACCGGCCGTCCTCACAGCCGCTATCGCGGGGAGAAGTACTTCTCCCGAAACGGCACATCCTCCACCACGAACTCCCTCCCCCGGAGGTAGTTCAAAATCCCCGCGTCGGTGGGAAACGCAAACGCCAGCTTGTAGGCATACAGCGCCTGCCGGGTCTCATGATATTTCCGGTTCACTCCGCCATTGCCGTACTTTCCGTCCCCCAGCAGGGGGCACCCGATCTCCGCCATGGAGACCCGGATCTGATGGGTCCGCCCCGTCAGCAGCCGGCACTCCACCAGAGACAGCTCCCCCCTGGTCTCCAGCGTCCTGTACAGCGTGGCGGCGGACTTCCCCCCGGGAACGGGGCGGCGGTGGAAGGTCACCAGCTTCCTCGCCTCGTCTTTCAAAAGGAAGCCCTCGATTTTCCCCTCGGCGGGCCGGGGCCGGCCCGCGGCGGCGCAGAGGTAAGACTTCTCCAGCTCATGGGCCCGGATTTTCTCATTGATGATCCGCAGCGTCTCCGCGTTTTTCGCGGCAATGACAATCCCCCCGGTGTTCCGGTCAATCCGGTTGCACAGGGCTGGGGCAAAGGCGTTCTCCTGCCGGGGACTCCACTCCCGCTTCTGATAGAGATAAGCCTGGATATGGTTAATAAGGGTATTGACCTTTTCCGTCTCGTCGGCGTGAACCACCAGTCCGGGCCGCTTGTCCGCCAGGAGGAGGTTTTCGTCCTCGTAGACGATGTTCAGCCGGGGCTGGAAGATGGAGAGAAAGAGATTTTCTTCCTGGGGCTTGTCAAAGAACTCGTCGTTGATATATAATTGTAAAACATCCCCCGCATGAAGCCGGGCGTCCCGCCTGGCCCCCTTCCCGTTGACCTTCACCCGCTTGAGGCGGATGTACTTTTGCAGCAGGGCCGGGGGAAGAAGGGGCAGATTCTTGGCGACAAAGCGGTCCAGCCGCTGTCCGGCGTCGTTTTTTCCGATGGTGAGCTCCCGCATGACGGACCTCCTGAGTGGGTTTTGTCCATCATACCCGTTTTGCGGGAGAATGTAAAGGAGAAACCCGCTATGGCGGCGGAATTTTCCCCGGCGTCGGGCTGGCGGCGGGGCTGGCCCGCGGGATGTCCGATAGACGGCGCTGAAGCCGGAGAAGGAGGAACTATCATGAGCGAAGTGAAGACCGAGACCCTGCTGGCGGCGGTCCGGGAGGGAAAGCCCTGGCTGGACCGGTTTACCGGGAAGGAATACGACCAGGCATACCAGGACTACCGGGCGCAATACGCCCCGCTGTTCCGGGAGGCGGCGCTGGCCGGCGGAGAAGAGGGACTTGCGGCCCTGGCGGAGGCGCTGCTGGACGGCCTGGCGGAGGGCTGGGCCCGGCAAAAGCCTTGGAACCGCTCCCTGGCGATGCTGAACGACAAGCAGATGATCGTCTGCTTCCTCAGCCCCGTGCTGATGGAGGACCCGGCCTGCGCCCCGCTGGAGGAAAAGCTCCGGGAGGGCTGGGCCGCCCGGTGGCCCAAGGAGGCGTATCAGGCCGCTTCCCTGAAGAAGATCCGCAAGGGCTTCCGGCCCACCTTTCTGGGAATTGCCCTGCCCTTTGGAGGAAACGACGATGACGAATAAAAAAGAGGGCAAAAAACGAAAAAATTGTTTGACATTGGCGGGACCATCCTTTATAATACGTAAGGTATCGTTGCGAGGTAGCTTATGGTAATTGATGTAAGGCCCATACTCCACACCCCCGGCAAGCGGCTGGACTTCCGGTTTGAGCTGGATTTGTCCGGGCTGGAATTTGACGGCCGGAATCCGATCAGCCGTCCGGTGACGGTGGAGGGAGAGATCCGCAACACGGCGGACCTGCTGGAGCTGGCCCTGACGGCGGAGACCACGCTGGACGCGGTCTGCGACCGCTGCGGGAAGGCGTTCCTTCTGGAGAAGCGGACGGATTACCGCTGTATGCTGGCGGAGGAGCTCCAGAACGAGGAAAGCGACGAGATCGTCCTGCTGGAGGACGGAAAGGCAGACGCGGGCGAACTGGCCCGGACGGCCTTGATCCTCGACATGGACAGCAAAACACTGTGTTCGGAAGATTGCAAGGGACTGTGCCCCCGGTGCGGTGCCGATTGGAACCTCGGCCCCTGCTCCTGCAAGAAGGAGCCGGACCCCCGGCTGGCGGCCCTGGCAAGCCTTTTGGAGAACAAATAACGAGAAGCGCGCTCCGCGCCTTTTGTAGGATTAAGGAGGTGTCACAATGGCAGTACCCAAGGGTAAAGTATCCAAAGCAAGACGGGACAAGCGGCGCAGCTCCCACTGGAAGCTGGCGGCCCCCAATCTGGTCGTGTGCCCCAAATGCGGTGCGATGCACCTGCCCCACAGAATGTGCCAGGAGTGCGGTACTTACAACGGCCGGGAGATCAAGGTCGTGAAGTCCGTCGTCTCGAAGTAAGGTTCTGTTGGATTAAGAGAGAGGAGCTTGTCTCCCCTCTCTTTTTTCTTAAATAGAAAGGAGCGTATCCCATGCGTTCGATGAAGCGCCCCCGCAAGCCGGTCCAGCGCTACAGGTCCCTGCTGTTCCCCGGAATCGCCCTGCTGGCGGTGTTCGTGTTCTGGGCCGCCTTCGATTCTCCGAAGGAGGTCAGGGGAGAAACCGATCTGTTTGAATACGGCGGGCTAAAAATCGAAATTACCAATGTCCGGGAGGTTGGGCAGGACTTCTGCAATGACGGGGGCCCGGAGCTTTGGGAGTACCCGGTTTACACCGTTTATCCTGGAGCAAGCGTCACGGTGCTGGAGGCGGGGATGCTCCGGCAGTCCGGCGGAAAGCCCTTCCCGCAGTGGTTTTTCTATTTGGATCCGGGGGATGAACGCCTGGATGTGGTGGACGGCATGGAACCGGTGGAGCTTACCCCGGAGGTGGTGGGAATGGTTGACGGGGACGGCGATGTGTGGCTGCTGCGTTTTGAGGTCTGGCAGGCGGACGGCTGAACCAGCCAGACAGGAGGGGGGGGATTTTTCCCCCTCTTTTTTCGTTTCCCTCTTGACAAACGGCCCGTAATCGTCTATAGTGTACTTAGCGAACCAGCACGCACGGTACGAATGGCACAAAGGAGGCGATCTTATCGACATTCTCATCAGCAACAGCAGCGGCAAACCGATTTATGAGCAGATTTGCCAGCAGATCAAGACGCAGATCATGGACGGAACCTTAACCGCCGGGGAGGCCCTGCCCTCTATGCGGGCCCTGGCGAAGGAGCTCCACCTCAGCGTTATCACGGTCCAGCGGGCCTATGAGGACCTGACCCGGGACGGCTTCATCGAGACGGTCTCCGGCAAGGGCAGCTTTGTGGCGGCGCAAAATCAGGAGTTTATCCGGGAGGAGCGGCTCCGGGAGGCGGAGGGCCTGCTGCAAAGGGCGGCGGAGCTGGGCCGCTCCCACGGCATCCCGCTGGAGAAACTGACGGGCATCCTGACATTGTTTTATGAAGAAGGAGATTGAGCATGGAAAACAGCATTTTGGTCCGGGACCTCACCAAGCGCTTCCCGGGCTTCACCCTGGACCGCGTGTCTTTTCAGGTGCCCAAGGGCCGCATAGTGGGCTTTATCGGGGAAAACGGCGCGGGGAAGAGCACCACCATCCGCCTGATTTTAAACGATCTGAAAAAAGACGGCGGGACTGTGGAGCTTCTGGGCCGGGATCATGCCGGCCCCGCCGTGAAAAACGACCTGGGCGTGGTGTTCGACGCCTGTAATTTCCCGGAGGCCTTCACGCCTCTGGACGTGGAAAAGGTCCTCTCCGGGGTGTATTCCGTCTGGGACGGCCAGGCGTACCGAGGTTATTTGAAGCGCTTCGCCCTGCCGGAGCGGAAGCGGGTCAAAACCTTTTCCAAGGGCATGAAGATGAAGCTGTCCATTGCCGCCGCCTTGGCCCACCGGCCCCGGCTGCTGATTCTGGACGAGGCCACGGCGGGCCTGGACCCGGTGATCCGGGACGAGATTCTGGACATTCTGCTGGACTTCATCCAGGACGAGGAGCATTCCGTGTTTTTCTCCTCCCATATCACCTCGGACATCCAGAAGATCGCCGACTACGTGGTGCTGATTCACCAGGGGAAGATCGTCTTCGAGGAGGAAAAGGACGTGCTTCTGGACCAATACGGCATCCTCCGCTGCGGCAAGGGCACGGAGGTGGAGCCGGGGGATTACATCGTCCGCCGGGAGACGGGGGTCAGCGCGGAGTACCTGGTCCGGGACCGCTCCGCCGCTGGAAAGAAGTATCCCAAGGCCGTGGCGGACGCCGCGTCCCTGGAGGACATCATGCTGTTTTATATCAAGGGGGAAGCGTCATGAGGGGAATCATTTACAAGGATTTGTGCCTGTTTTTCAAGGGCGTCGACAAAATCGTCCTGCTGGTGCTGGGGGGACTTTTGATTCTGTTCGCGGCCGAAAGCGGCGTTTACGCCGGGATGCTGTTCTCATTTGCCCTGGATATGATGGTGGGCCTTCTGCATCTCACGGCCCTGGAGAAGGAGGAGAAGACGGCCTGGGGGAAATACCAGCGGACCCTGCCGGTAGGCGCGGGGAAGGTGGTCGCGGGGAAATACGCCGTGGTCCTGCTGACGGTGCTGGTGAGCATAACGGGGGCCGTGGTATCCAATTTGGCGGCTTTCGCCTTTTACCGGACCTTCCTGCCGGAGGCATTGAGATGGTCGGTTCTGGTGGCGGCGGTGACTCCGCCGGTCTGGGCGGCGTTCAATCTGCCCTTTTACTATTGGCTTGGCAGCCAGGTTGCGCAGTTTACCTGCTTTCCCCTGGCCTTCTTCTTCTTTTACGCCATCAAAAATTTTGAGGCCGGCATGTGGGCCCTGTCCGACTTGACCTTCCTGGCGGAGAACGTTCGTTCCCTTTTGCCGTTGGCTCTGCTGGCCCTGGCGGGGGTGTTTCTGGCGTCCCTGGCAATCAGCGCGGCGGGCTGCCGCTGCAAACGGTAAATTCCTGGAGCGGAGGCTGAATGCCTCCGCCTTTTCCCATTCCCGGAAAGATTTTCCTTGCGCCTTTAGCCCATCC
>ERZ779626.645-NODE-645-length-19577-cov-5.911587_pt1 | contig 19577 bp, 20 predicted proteins | sample MGYA00514209_ERZ779626 | MGnify/ENA primary metagenome ERZ779626 (study PRJEB29562, sample SAMEA4376713) | mouse gut metagenome | isolation source: Cecum | study: EMG produced TPA metagenomics assembly of the A DSS colitis mouse model was used to assess the...
CCAGGGAAGAAGGCCGAGGGGGATTTGGGACAGTTCCGGGCGGGGGGAGTGAAAACAGAGGTTTGGTATGATACTGAATTTGTGGAATAATTGTGCAGACTGGCGGATATGAGGGGACTTCCGGCGGGAACTATGGGAGAGCGGGAGAAAAAGCTGGATCACGGAACCATGGTGCCTTTATATTTCGTGGAACAGTATTGGAAAGAATACCGGCTGGTCAGGATCGGCCTTTCCGGTTTGCCGCTGATCCGGCATTACGAGCTTGGGCAGTGTATCCAAAGAGCTGCGGAGGCTTTGGACAGAAAAACGGTGCTGATCGGCAGCGGGGATCTTTCCCACCGGCTGAAAGAGGACGGGCCTTATGGGTACCGGGAGGAGGGGCCGGCTTATGACAGGCGGATTATGGATGTGATGGGAAGAGCGGCATTTGGAGAATTGCTGGAATTTTCCGAAGATTTCTGCGAAAAGGCAGGGGAATGCGGGCATCGTTCCTTTACGATGATGGCGGGGGCTTTGGACAGGACAAGGGTTGCGGCGGAAGTTCTTTCTTATGAGGGGCCTTTTGGCGTGGGTTACGGCATTTGCTGTTTTGCGCCCTGCGGCGGTGATCCCGGAAGGAACTTCGGGGAGCAGCACGAGGAAAAAGAAAGAAAAGAGATGCGGGAACGGAGAGCAAAAGAGGATGCTTATGTGAGCCTGGCCAGGAAAACCATAGAAGAGTATATACGCAGCGGAAAAAGAATAGAAGCGCCGGAAGGGCTGCCGGAGGAAATGTATGGCAGAAAAGCGGGAGTCTTTGTTTCTATTAAAGAAGATGGGAGGCTGCGGGGGTGTATTGGAACGGTCTGCGGGGTGCAGTCCTGTGTTGCGGAGGAAATTATAGAGAACGCCGTCAGCGCTTCCACCAGAGATCCGCGGTTTTCTCCTATAGAACCGGAAGAACTGGATCGGCTCGTGATCAGTGTGGATGTACTGGGGGATATGGAACGGATCAGTTCCCCGGAGGAACTGGATGTAAAGAAGTATGGAGTCGTTGTAACCAAAGGATACAAACGCGGGCTTCTGCTTCCGGATCTGGACGGAGTGAATACTGTGGAGGAGCAGATAGCCATAGCGAAGGATAAGGCCGGGATTGGAACAGGGGAAGAAGTGGAACTGGAAAGATTCGAAGTGATCCGGCATTACTGATCCGAACGGAAAGAGGGAACTTTATGAATACATTGTTTACGGAAACATCGTCCATGAAAATAACATGTCATACATGCATGCACCGCTGCTGCCTGTCGCCGGGGCAAAGAGGGATCTGCCTGGCGAGAAAGAACTCAGACGGGCGGATTGTATGTGATAATTATGGGATGGTCACATCCCTGGCGCTGGATCCCATAGAAAAAAAGCCTTTGAAAATGTTCCGCCCCGGAAGCCTGGTTTTATCCGTTGGGAGCTTCGGATGCAATTTAAAATGTCCCTTTTGCCAGAATCACGAAATTTCCATGGTGGGAAGGGAAGAGGCGGAGGAAACAGTGGGTGCGGTTTTTCTCTCCCCTGAGGTTTTGGCGGATAAAGCGCTGGCATGTAAACCCATGGGCAATATAGGAGTTGCATTTACCTATAACGAACCGTTGGTTGGCTGGGAATATGTGCGGGATACGGCGAAGCTGGTAAAAGAGGCCGGCATGGACAATGTGCTTGTAACGAACGGATCGGCATCCCTGGAAGTGCTGGAAGAAATTCTTCCTTTTATAGATGCGATGAATATTGATTTAAAAGGTTTTAATGAGAGCTATTATGAGAAGCTGGGCGGAGATCTGGAGTCGGTAAAGAGATTTATTGCCAGAGCTTCCGAAGATTGCCACGTGGAGCTGACTACATTGATCGTACCCGGGGAAAACGACAGCGTAGAAGAGATGGAAGAGGAAGCCGGATGGATCGCATCTCTTGCGGGCGGAGCGGAAATGCCGCTGCATATCACCCGTTTTTTCCCGCAGTACCGAACCAAGGATAAGGAAGCGACTGACGTGGAGCTGGTATACCGCCTTGCCGGAACAGCAAAAAAATATTTGAAAAACGTGTTTACGGGAAATTGCTGAGCAGGGGGGATTTTTGCAAGTTTTCTTTTCCGAAGAGGACATGAAGAAAACAAAATCTTCCGGCTCCTGGAAAAACTGTCTGCCTGGAGCCGGAAGAAAAATCTGATAGGAATATGATTTATTTGCCGTCGCTTTTGTTTTTATATTGGGATGCGAGATGGTTCGCGCCCAATAATCCGGCAGTATTGCCCAAAGCGGCGGTTTTGATTTTTACATGGGCAAAGCTTGGCATAATGCTTTGGCCGATTTTGGAGTTGATTTGTTCTATAATATAAGGCTGTACCATGATGCCTCCCCCGAGAATGACGCATGAGGGGTTAAAAATATGGATCAGGCTGGTCAGGCCGAAAAGGATCTCATTGATCCAGCAGTCTACGATAGCCCGTATTTCTTCGTCATCAATCCGCTCGAAGATTTTTTTCCCGTTGTCAAGGGAAGGATCATGGGCGGAGACGGAGTTGACAAGGGCTGTGGTAGATGCATAGCGTTCATAGCAGCCATCGAAGAAATCGGAACCGAAGGCTTTGGCTGTTCCGTGGGTTACGATAGCGCCGAATTCCCCTGCGGAAAAACTGGAGCCATGAAATATTTGTTTATCATGGATAATGGCTCCGCCTATTCCGGTGCCGTAAGTGAGGCAGAGAAAATCGGGATATTCTTGCCCGGCTCCGTAAATGGCTTCGCCGATGGCAGCGGAATTCACATCGTTTTCTACCATGACCGGAAGGCGGAAAGTATTTTCCAGTTCCTGGCGTATCCGGGTGCCCGTGTAATCAGGGAGATTGCTGTTGGCGTAAATGATGGATCCTTTGGATGCGTCCACTTGTCCGGCCGTGCTGATGCCGATGGCATCGCATTTTGTTTTTTCCATGATAGATCTTATAAGACCGGTCAGAGTATCCATAACATGCCTTCCGCCCATGCTGGCGTGGGTGGGGATTTCGTTTACCTGGAGCAGTTTATCATTTTCACAAATGCCATATTTAATTGCAGTACCGCCGATGTCAAATACGAGATTTTTCATACCAGAACCGTCTCCTTTCCAAATTGATAATGTTTACAGACTATATATGTACTTTGAATACACATTTTTTTAAGCGGATATCATCCGATACGGCAATTCCGGGTTTGTGTGGTTCTTCCGCCATACAGAGGATGAAATTGCCGGGGCCTATGGTGCAGGAAGCCAGATCGGGACACTGGACTGAGCCAAAATCCGATGCGGCGTCATAGCTTTCGATGGACATAGCGCTCATGTCTCCGGTATGGATGGCTTCCGTGCCGGCGAGATCGATTTGTATATCCATATATTTCTTATGAATCTCATATTTTCTTGTTTCCAGAGGGCCGGCGGCTGCTTCCATTACATTAATATATACATTGTCGCCGTCCAGTTCTGTCCTGCCCGAAGGGAGGGAAGAAAGGTCATTGTGCAGAATATAATCGATGGCGGTATCCAGATGTTTGTTCATTCCTTTATACCGGCCGATATTTTCAAGCTTATCATAAATCATGGCAGTTCTCCTTTCCGGTGTTGGCCGTTGCATGTTCCGCTCCGGGCTATCGCTATTCAATCGCTTTATAAAAGCGCTGGGCGATTTCCAGTGGTCTCGTGATGGCGCCGCCTACAACTACGGCGTGAACGCCGAGTTCCAGCATTTTTTTCGCCTGGTCAGGATAATGTACTTTGCCTTCTGCAATGACGGGAATTTCCAGATCGCGGACAAGCCGGGAAACGAGTTCAAAATCCGGGCCGTCAACTTTAGGGGAATACGGGGTATAGCCGCTTAAAGTGGTTCCTACCAGATTGACGCCGTATTTCCATGCGTTTACGCCTTCTTCATGAGTGGAAACATCTGCCATCAGGACGATATCCGGGTATTTTTCGCGGATCTGTGCCAGAAATTCATTAATAGTAGTTCCGTCGCCCCTTGTGCGCAGCGTGCAGTCCAATGCGATGATGTCGGATTCCGCTGCGACGAGTTCATCGATTTCTTTCATGGTGGGTGTAATATACGCGTCATAACCCTCATAGACGCGTTTGATCAGGCCGATGACAGGCAGACCGGTCGCTTTTTTGATTTCTTCCACGTCCCTGACGCTGCTGGTCCGGATACATTTGCAGCCTGCCATCTGTGCAGCTTTTGCCATATAGGGCATCAGCGACATTTCTTCGTAATATAAGGGTTCGCCGGGAAGCGCCTGGCAGGAAACGATAATGGAATGACGGGTTGCAGCTAAGATTTCTTCCAGAGTTTGTTTCATCGTAATCAGATCCTTTCATAACTTTTTACTGATTATAACATAAGTGCCTTTTGGTGTCATTAAAATGAAAATAAATTTCTGCAAAAAAAATATTTTAAAAAAATTTTCCTGGAAATATATTGACAAAAGGAAACGTATATTGTACAATTTTAACAAATAGCGGTTAGGCTATTGAAAGCAATTCATAATTTTTAACAATTTGAAGGAGGAAAGAGAATGAAAAAGTTAGTAGCATTACTTTTGGCTGGAGCCATGACATTTTCATTAGCAGCATGCGGCAGTTCACCGGCTCCTGCTGCTGAAGAACCGGCAGCTCCTGCAGAAGAGGCAGCTCCCGCAGAAGAGGCAGCTCCCGCAGAAGAAGCGGCTCCTGCTGAAGAGGCGGCTCCCGCGGAAGAGGAAGCTCCTGCAGCAGAAAGCGTAGCGGCAGACATTACCTTATGGACATATCCCATCGGTAAGTTTGGCGATGCAGCAACAGTGGAAGGATTTGTTACAGCATTCAACGCAGTATACCCGGATATCAATGTATCGGTAGAATACCTGGATTACCAGTCCGGCGACGATCAGGTAACGGCAGCTATCGAGGCAGGAACGACGCCTGATGTTATTATGGAAGGACCGGAGCGTCTGGTAAGTAACTGGGGCGCAAAGGGCAAGATGGTTGACCTCGCAGATCTTTGGGATGATGAAGCATTAGCAGATATCTCCGCAACGAGCGAAGCGGTAGTTGCAGCTTGTAAATCCGAAAGCGGCGCTTACTATGAATATCCCCTTTGCATGACGACTCATACGATGGCGGTTAATAAGGAATTGTTCGAAGCAGCAGACGCTATGCAGTACATAAATGACGACCGTACATGGACGACCGAGAACTTTGAAAAAGCTTTACAGGCTTTGAAAGATTACGGCGTTGATACAACCGGCGTTGTATATTGCGGCGGCCAGGGCGGCGACCAGGGTACCCGTGCATTGGCAATGAACCTTTACAATGCAGAATTTACAAATGCAGAGCATACAGAGTGGACGATGAACAGTGAAGCGGGCGTTAAAGGCTTGCAGCAGCTGGTTGACTGGTCAAATGCAGGCTTGTTAAGCTATGACGCAGGTGCGGTTGCATCCGATGAGATCCAGTTATTTGCAAATGAAACGATCGCAATGAGCTTTTGCTGGAATGCAGCAAACCAGCTGACATATGCGGCAGAGACGGCATTCACTCCTTATCCGGTAGCATTCCCTTCCGAGAGCGGAACACCTGAACTTTGCGGTGGTATCTGGGGATTCGGTATCTTTGATAACGGCGATGCGAATAAGATCGCAGCAGCAAAACTCTTTATTGAATTTATTTGTGACGATGCGACACAGGGTCCTGCCAGCGTAGCAAGCACAGGCTTCTTCCCGGTACGTTCCTCTTACGGCAATATCTATGCAGGAACAGAAGATGAAGAGCGTATGGCAATGTACGCAAGCTTCCAGAAGTGGTTGGGCGATTACTACAACGTAACGCTCGGCTGGGCAGAACAGCGTACCGCATGGTGGAATATGCTTCAGCAGATCTTTGACGGTGAAGATGTTCAGACAGCAGCAGATACTTATGTAGAGACATGTAATACGGCTACGGCAGACGCTTCTGCAAACTAAAGGATTTTGTCAGGTTTTGGTTAACTGATATTTCATAGGGGCTGTTGCACCAATGATTGGAAAATCAGGGGTGCAGCAGTCTTTCTCGTAAGACAGGCAAATGCCACAGCGTTGTGGACAAAATTAGTTCAGGAAGGAATGTTGATATGGGGAAAAAAAATGTGACGACACGAAGCAAAGTGCTGGTTATGCGTGAAACCAGGGCTGCTTACCTGTTTCTTCTACCAAGTTTGTTTTTCTTTATAGGTTTTGTTATCATTCCTATGTTTATGTGCCTTTTTACCAGTTTCTTCAATTATACAATGAGCGATTTTAGCTTTGTTGGAATTGGAAACTATGTGGAAATGTTCCAGGATGAAATTTTCCAGCGGGCATTTTGGAATACAGTGCTTATCGTTGTCGTAGCGGTTCCTACGGTAACTATATTTTCACTGTGGGTAGGCTCATCAATTTATAGGATGCATGCGGTTACCAGATCTTTTTTCCGTTGTATATTTTATCTGCCAGTCGTTACCGGTACGGTTGCGGTTGCCGTAGTATGGAAATGGATGTTTAATAAATACACGGGACTGTTTAATATGGTTCTGTCCGGTGCAGGCGTGATCGATCAGAATGTCAGCTGGCTGGGAGATGAGAAAACGGCTATCTGGTGTATTATTCTGATTTTATTTACAACGTCCATAGGACAGCCGATCGTACTCTATATTGCCGCTTTGGGTAATGTGGATCCCTCTTTGGTGGAGGCGGCGGAAGTGGACGGGGCGACTGATGTACAGACATTCTGGAAGATTAAGTGGCCTTCCATTATGCCGACAACATTGTATGTTTTAGTCATTACAACGATCAATTCTTTCCAGTGTTTTGCATTGATCCAGCTGCTGACATCCGGCGGACCGAAACATTCTACGGATACGATCATGTATTATATTTATTATGAAGCATTTAAACTGAACCGTTATGGATACGGAAATGCGATGGGAATCTTCCTTGCGGCGGTTATTGCGATATTCTCCGCATTGCAGTTTAAAGTAACCAAATCAGGAAGCGTGGATTAGGGGGTGAATAAATAATGAATAGTGGAGTAAAACGTACAACTGCTTATGATGTAATAGTAATGATCATTATGATTGTTCTGGCTATCTTATTTATTTTCCCTGTATACTGGATTGTAACAGGATCTTTTAAGGACCCGGCTGCAATCAATGCGGCGATACCGGAATGGTTTCCTAAGAATCCGACAACGGATAACTATGTAAGACTTTTTGATAAACCGGCGATGCAATGGTTGTTTAACAGTATATTCATTGCACTTATGTCCATGGGCCTGACTTGTATTACCGCGGCTATGGCTGGTTATGCGCTGGCGAAAAAAAGATTTGTGGGAAGGGGAATGCTGTTTACCTTTTTGGTATGCGCTATGGCATTGCCGAAACAGGTCGTTCTTGTTCCTTTATTAAAAGAAATGTCGTTTTTAGGGATGCATGACAGCGTTTGGGCGGTAATCCTGCCTACTGTCGGCTGGCCTTTCGGCATATTTCTTATGAAACAGTTTTCAGAGACGATACCAACGGAAATGCTCGAGGCGGTGAGGATCGACGGTGCCGGTGAGATTCAGACATTTTTGACTATAGTGCTGCCGATTGTAAAACCCGGTATCGGAGCGCTGGCGATTTTTACTTTTATTACGACCTGGAATGATTATTTCCTGCAGTTGATCATGCTGAATTCCAGCAAGAACCTGACGATCGCGCTTGGTATTGCCAAGCTGCAGGCAGAAATGTCCAACGACTTCGGCTTGATCATGGCAGGAGCAGCGCTTGGCGCGATTCCTATTATTACGATCTTCCTGCTATTCCAGAAATACTTTACGCAAGGTATTACGATGGGTGCAGTTAAAGGTTAGTGTGAAGAGAAGTTCTAAGGCTCGCACCAGTGGGTGCTTCGCCAAGAACTTCTAGGGTTCGCATCGCGAACCGCTCTTCACACCGAAAAATGCCTGAAAAGCGGCATTTTTCATCGTAGCTTCAGCTCCGGGGGATTGGAGGATAGTATGAGAGGATAAAAAGAGGAGGAATTGTATTATGGACATAAAAAAATATCAGGGGGTTATTCCGGCGTTCTATGCTTGTTATGACGAGGAGGGAAAGGTTTCTCCTGAACGTGTGCGGGCATTGACGAAATATTTGATCGGGAAGGGCGTTACCGGACTCTATGTGGGCGGTTCTTCGGGAGAATGTATCTACCAGAGCGTCGAAGAACGAAAGCTGACGCTGGAAAACGTTATGGAAGAGGCAAAAGGAAAGGTGACGGTGATCGCTCACGTTGCCTGCAATAATACGGCAGACAGCATGGAACTCGCGGCTCATGCGCAGAGCCTTGGCGTGGATGCGATCGCGTCCATCCCGCCGATCTATTTCCATCTGCCGGAGCATGCCATCGCAAAATATTGGAACGATATTTCTTCTGCTGCAAAGGATACGGACTTTATTATTTACAATATTCCGCAGCTGGCCGGAGTGGCTTTGACGGTGTCTTTGCTGAGAGAGATGAAGAAAAATCCAAGGGTGATAGGAGTGAAGAATTCTTCCATGCCCGTGCAGGATATCCAGATGTTCCGAGATGAGGGTGTGATCGTATTCAACGGACCGGATGAACAGTTTGTTTCGGGGCTTGCGGCTGGAGCCGTAGGGGGAATCGGCGGTACGTATGCCGCTATGCCGGAATTGTTTATCAAGGCGAGAGAGCTTTTCTACGAAGGAAAAATAGAGGATGCAAGAACAGTCCAGAACGATATATGCAGGATTATATATAAGATGTGTTCTACGCACGGAAATATGTATGCCGTGATCAAGGAAATTATCCGCATCCAGGGAGGGCCGGACGTTGGAAGCGTCAGGGCGCCTCTGGCGGAATTGGCGGAAAGTGACAAAGGGATTGTACAGGAATGTGCAGACATGATTGCGGATGCGGTGAAGAAATATTGTTGACCTGACATAAGAGACATGGGCTGCCCATGTCTCTTTTATCAATACGGAAGTGTCTTACGGCAAAAGGGAGGAATATGGTGTCATCATCCAGTCTTTTACTAGATATACAACTATTATATAACCAGTTTACCAAAACCGAAAAAAAAATTGCCGATTATGTGGCTGAAAATGCCGGTGCAGTTCTTTTTATGTCCATTACCGATCTGGCGGATGCCTGCGATGTGGCGGATGCCAGCGTGCATCGCTTCTGCCGGGCGGTGGGAGTAAAAGGATATCAGGAATTCAAAATGAAGCTTTCCCTGAGCCTTACGCCGGGTGAAACGGCGGAAAAGCTGGAGGAGGGAAACATGGAAGGATCGGATTCCCTTTCTGGCATGCTGGATAGCATATTGGAGACGCATATCAGCGCTCTCAGGGAAACGAGGACGCTGCTCAGCGCGGATGCGGTGGAAAAAACGGTGGAGATGATAGAAGCGGCGAAGCAGATTTATTTTTTCGGCATCGGGGACAGTCTGCTGACGGCACAGGAGGCGCGTAATAAGTTCCTCCGGATTATGAACAAAGTAAGCTGCATCGAGGATCCCCATATGCAGGCGATGTCCGCTTCCATGGCATCTCCCGATGATTTGATCTTTATTATCTCTTATTCCGGCTCCACGAAAGACAATGTATATGTGGCGGAGATAGCGCGCCAGGCCGGAGCAAAGATCGTGGGAATTACCCGTTTTTTGAAATCCCCGCTGACGAATTATACGGACGTCCTTTTGACTTGCGGTGCGAACGAAGGACCTTTGGAAGGCGGATCCATGAGCGTAAAAATGAGCCAGCTTTATATCATTGACGTTTTGTTCCGGGAATATTATAGGAGAAATCTGGCGGTTTCCAGGGAAAACAACAAGAAAACGTCGAAAGCAGTGGTGGAAAAGTTGTATTAGTGCTATAATTGACGTGGATAGGAGGAATATGCCATGGCAGCAAAAGCAGGGAGAAATAAGCGTTTTAATGTAAAGGCGGGAACAAAGGCAAAAATAAAGGGAAAAGAAATGGATTTTCAGCTGAACGTGAATTTGAAAGTACAGCTGTTGGTCGGTTTTTTGGTTCCCATATTTTTTGTTATATTAGTAGGTGTTATTTCTTCCAAAAAGGCGGAGGAAGGAATGGTTGCTAATTTTGAGGAAACAGCCAGGACTTCCATTTAAACGCAGATGCAGTATTTGGATTTTGGCATGTCCATGGTCAGCGCGGAAGCGATGCAGATGCGTTTGGATACGGAGTTGCAAAGCCTGGCAAACGGTCTGTTCAAAAACGACCTTTCCAAAGCGTCTTCCATCTACAGAAAAAATGCATCCAATATTAAAGTAAGGCAGAGATCCAATGAACTGATCAACGCTATTTATATTATACCGAAAAGCGGAAGCAAGGTCATGAGTACGCTGGAATCTTCCGACCAGAGTGCGGACGGCTATTATGAAAAATGGGCCGAAACGGAAGAAGGACAGAAGGTGATATATGAAAAGAATGTGATTGACTGGCTGGGGAAATCTACTGCCTGGGTGGGGAGCCATCCGCAGATGGACGCGTTGACGGGGTATCATCAGGACGATTATGCGATATCTTATATGAGCGCTTTTCCGAACCGGGCGGCGGTTTTTATAGTGGATATTAGTAAAGAGGCGGTAAAGAAGAGCTTGTCAAAGGTGGATACCTCAGACGGTTCTATCCTTGGATTCGTGACAGGGGATGGGAGGGAACTGGTAATAAAAAATGAGGAAATTACGGAGGAATTCGCTTTTTATGACAAGGATTTCTTCAGGAACTGCCTTGCGGCGGAAGAATTGCAGGGTACGGAATACGTAATTTATGACGGCCAGGAATATTTCTTTACTTTTGCAAAAAGTGAAAAGACAGGAGCCGCATTGGGATACCTTGTGCCTGTCCGCCATGTGACGAAAGGCGCCGAAGCCATTAAAAGTATTACGGTGATGCTCGTGGCCGTGGCATGTATCGTGGCGGTCATTATCGGCTTTTTGATCTCTCTGAATATCAGCGCCGGTATGTCAGGAATCATCAAACGACTGAAAAAAGCGGCGGAAGGCGATTTGACCGTGTGCCTGAAGACAAAAGGCAAAAGCGAATTCAGTATATTGTCCCGGTACATTATGAATGTGATCACCAATATGAAAGGATTGATCCAGCAGGTGGAAGGGATTGCTATGCTGGTAAAAAATGCGGCGGGCGGCGTGGAAGAGGTTTCCGCAAAGATCGAGGAATCTTCCCAGGGAATTAAGGCGACGTTGGCGGAGATAGATAAAGGAGTATCTCTCCAGGCTTCGGATGCGGGGGATTGTCTGAATCAGATGGATTCCCTCTCCAGGAAGATTGAGGACATCGGCGGAAGCATCGAACAGGCAGCACGCGGTTCGGAAGCTACAAAGGGGATTGTGGAGAAAAGTATCGAGACGATGGAAGCCTTGTCGGGAAAAACTCAGGCTACGATCGAGGTAACGGACAGGGTAAAAGAGGATATTGAAGAATTAGCAAGAAAATCTATGGTGATCGGGGAATTCGTGGAGACGATCAATGATATTGCGGAAGAAACAAATCTGCTGTCGTTGAACGCGTCCATAGAAGCGGCAAGAGCAGGGGAAGCCGGAAAGGGATTTGCGGTAGTGGCGGAAGCCATCCGAAAACTGGCCGACGGCTCCAGCGAGGCGGCCAGCGAGATCAACAAAGTAGTGGATGAGATCGTAAAACAGACGAAAGACACTGTTTCCACGGCTGAAAGGGCCGGGGAGATCGTAGGAGAACAGGCGCTTCTTGTAAAACATACAACGGAAGATTTCCGCGATATTGCGGAAAGCACCAGGCAGATGCTGGATACGATCCGGCGGATATCGGGGGATATTGAAAGCATCGATGCCCAGAGGCAGGATACGCTGGATGCGGTAAGCAGCATTTCCGCCGTGTCGGAAGAAACGGCCACGGCTTCGGGAGAAGTATTCAACATTTCCCAAAAGCAGATGGACGTAGTGGAATCGCTGAAACAGGCGAGTGCGGAGCTGAAAGAGAAAATGGCGGAATTGGAAGGGGCGTTGGCAGCTTTCAAGACGGCGGAAGAAAAATAAAAAACAAAGTAAGAAAACAGGAAAAAAGAGCAGGAGGCTGTCACAGGGAAAATGCATGTGGCGGCCTCTTTTGATTAAAATAAGAGATGGCGGATATTTGATGCCGCGCAAAAAAAATTTTTAACTCTAAAGTAATCGCCCAAAAGTCCGATAATAATAATAAGACATCAGTAAGCTCATGGAAGGAGGAGTGGACAATGCGTATTGAGGCATATACACAGGTTCAGCAGATATATAAGACATCGAAAACTGATAAAAGCCAAAGGAAGCCCGGCGTCGGTGCTACCGATCAGCTTCAGATTTCCAGCATTGGAAGGGAATATCAGGTGGCAAAACAGGCGGTAGCTGCAAGCAGCGACATCAGGGAAGAGATTACTGCTCCTCTCAAAAATAGTATTCAGGCAGGTACTTATGGAGTGGAAGCAGGAGCCTTTGCTGACAAATTATTACAAAAAATGAAAGAAGTGGGGTAGTTTCGTGGCAAGTTTGATGGAAAACCTGATTACAGTATTAGGTGGTATATGTGACGAATATGACAACTTGCTGGAGCTGTCCACAAAAAAGAAACCGGCAATTATTTCCGGCAATTTAGAAGAATTATCAAAAATCACGGATGAAGAACAAATCGTTGCAAGCAGAATCAATCATTTAGACAATAAAAGGCGGGAAGTGATTCAGGATATTGCCAACGTAGTAAACAGGGATGTTGAAGATTTGATATTGACGAATATTATTCAGATGCTTGAACCGAGGCCGGCGGAACAGCAAAAACTGGCAAAGGTACATGACAAGCTCAAAGCGGTGGTGCATCAGGTACGTCAGGTCAACGAGCAGAACAGGGATCTGATACTGAATGCATTGGAAATGATCGAGTTTGACATAAATATGTTTCAAGCGATGAAAGCGGCTCCCGAGACGGCGAACTATAACAAAGGAGCATATAGTGCGGGAAGCGCGATCGGGGTAAGCAGAAACGGATTTGATGCAAAACAATAATCCCAGGGAGAGGTGATATCATGCCATTATTTGGAAGTTTATATATAGGAGCATCTGGATTGCAGACCAGCCAGAATGCGATGAATACCACAGCGCATAATATGACGAATGTGGATACGAAGGGCTATACGAGACAGCAGATTCTGCTTAATACGAGAACTTATCAGACACTTTCTGTCAACGCCTCCGCTGTTGCATATCAGCAATACGGCTTAGGCGTATATTATTCCCAAACAAGACAGGTCAGGGATATGTTCCTGGATAAGACCTACCGCAAGGAGTCGGGACGCAGCGCGTTTTATGAGTCCAATGTGAAGGTTATTGATGAAATGGAAGATTTGTTCGGAGAGTTTCAGGGGGTGGAATTTTCCGAATCTATTCAGAATCTTTGGAAGACAATCCAGGATCTGGATATGGATCCCTGCGATATGACGAATCAGAATCTTCTCGTATCCCGCTGCAATGAATTCCTGACGAGAGCTTCGCTGGTATATAAAGGCCTTTGCGAGATGCAGGATAATTTGAATACGCAGATTAAGAAAAACGTGGATAAGTTGAACGATTACGGCAGGGAGCTGGTGCAGATCAACCAGCAGATTATGAAAGCCGAAGCGGGAAATGTGGAAAATGCCAATGACTTGCGCGACAGAAGAAATTTTATTCTGGACGAAATGAGCAAGATAGGCAAGATCAGTTATGAAGAGGATATTTACGGCGCGGTTACCGTCAAATTCGAAGGCGTGGATTTTGTAAGAACCGAATCGATCAGCGAGATGGGCGTTTATGCTGATCCGGATACGGGATTTTACACGCCGTACTGGCCGCAGCTCGCCGATTACAATACGATGCCGTGGGGGGAAAAAGTACCGATCCTGGAATCTTCCGCCGTGTTCGATACTACACAGGAAATTCGCTCTTCGCTGAATACGGATATCGGTTCCCTAAGGGCGCTGGTATATGCCCGGGGGAATAAAAGAGCTACCTATCAGGATGTGGCAAAAGAAAACATAGAAGCATATAACAGGGATATTTCCCAGTCGCTGATCATGAACGTCCAGGCGGAATTTGACCAGCTGGTGAATAAAGTGGTAACGGCGATTAACGATGTTCTGCGCCAGGCGGCGGAGAGCGAGCCGGATACGGATTATATGAAGGCGAAAGATGAGAACGGCAATGTTCTGAAGGATGCTCAGGGCAATCCTATCGCCATTCAGATGTTCGAGCTGATTTCCGACGATCCGGAAAAAGGCTATACGATTGGAAACATGATCGTAAACGAGGATCTGAAGAGAGAGCCGGGAACGCTTTCCTTCCGGTTAAAAGACGGATCGGAAGATAAAGCCACGACAGCCAGATTGAAAGCGGCGTTTTCGGAGGAGAGCCACACGCTGAACCCGAATCTTGAGACGAAAGTATCATTGATCGGTTATTATGGCAATCTGATTGACCAGGTCGCTATTACAGGGGAAGCGAATAAAGAAATATCGGATCTGCAGGCGGAAGTAGTGAATGAGACGTTTTCCGCAAGGGAAATGATCGTAGGCGTTTCCGATTCGGAGGAAATGGAGTTTATGATCAAGTTCCAGAATGCATTTAACGCATCCAGCAGATACGTCAATGTAATCAACGAAATGATAGAACATGTTCTTAGCACATTAGGAAGGTAAGGTGAAGTAAATGCCATCACAATTTTTTGGTTTATCGATTGCGTCATCGGGTATCAGGGCGGCCAATGCGGCATTGAACACCACGGCCAACAATATTGCCAATACCCATACGGACGGATACAGCAGACAGCAGGTAACGCAGGAGGCGGCAGATGCCCTCAGGCTCTTTACGACCTACGGGTGTGCCGGAGCCGGTGTGGATACGGTGGCTATAGAACGCGTCAGGGATGAATTTTACGATCTGCGTTTTCGCAATAATAATTCGACTCTTGGCGAATATGACATTAAAAAATATTATACCCAATCGATCGAAGACTATCTGGATGACGACGGAGATACAGGGTTTGAAGCTATTTTTGACGAATTTATGCGTGCGTTGCAGGATGTGAAGAATAATCCCAGCCTTAGGGATTATAAGGCAGCTTTTATAGCTTCCACGCAGAAGCTGGCGGAATATTTTAATACGACGGCGGGGAATCTTCAGGCATTGCAAAAAGATGTGAATGAAGAAATCAAACTGCGGGTGGAGCGCATCAATTCCATTACTTCGGAGATCGCTACCATGAACAAACAGATCAATGTGGTGGAGATGACCGGTACAAGGGCGAACCAGCTAAGGGATAAAAGAGATCTGCTGCTGGATGAATTATCGGAAATCGTGGACATTAAGACAGAGGAATACCCGATTACCGATCCTTATGATCCGGAGAGGGAGACAGGAGGAACAAGATTCATCGTGAGCATTGCCGGCAATCAGCCGATTGTGGACGGCGGCGATTATCATAAACTGGAATGCCGTTCCAGGGCGGATAATGAAAAAGTCAACCAGAGCGATGCCGATGGATTGTATGATATTTATTGGGATAACGGCAACGATTTTAACCTGAATAACGCGTCTATGGGAGGCTCGCTGAAAGGGCTTGTGGCGATGCGCGATGGAAATAATAATAAGGCATTCCAGGGAATCGTGCAGGCGGTCACAAAAGGCCAGTTTGGTACGGAAGTGACCGTAAAGGCTTCCAGGGATTTTCTTTCCGATATGAATAAATGCAACCTTTCGGATACGGGCGGAAGCGTTGTGATTGGAAATACGTTATATTATTATCAGAGCTGGGAATATAACGAAAACGATGGTACCTTCAAATTTATTATGGACGATGCGAAGTGCTATTCCATGGTGACAGCCGGTAAAATCGGAAGGGAAGTGGAAATTGGTGTGGATATCAATTACCAGGGCATTCCTTATTATCTGTCCCAGATGAACTAATTTGTTCGTTCTTTTGCGGCTAAAGTGAACGAAATATTTACCAGCGGCTATGATAAGAACGATAACCTTGGTGCCATGTTCTTTACGGCGAGGAAGCCTGTGGCTGGAAACAGTATTCTGGATTCCCAGTATGAGATGGGAGATTTTCAGGATGCGGATGGATATTATGAAATGACAGCTTTCAATATCGAAATCAATGATAAGCTGGTGGCGGATCCCGATCTGCTCGGTACAAAAAGCGTATCGAATAATGGAGTGGAAGAGAACGGCAAGCTGGAGGAATTGGTGGAAACCCTCAGGGATAAGACGAAGTTTAGTTTCAGGAATGCGACTGTCGAGGAGTTTTTACAGACGATATTGTCCGATGTAGCCTTAAATTCCAGGAACGCCAAAGACTTTTATGATACTTATTACGGCATTGCCGTGACGATTGAAAACCAGAGGATGTCGATTTCCAGCGTGGATGAGGATGAGGAAGCGGTGAACATGGTGAAGTTCCAGAATTCTTTTACGCTTTCTTCTAAGATGGTACAGACGTTGACGGAGATTTATGACAGGCTGATATTGGAGACAGGCGTCTGATAAACAGCAGCAACGGAAGGCGTGATGAGGAACAGAAAGAGTATGGCCGGTGCTGGCTGTGAAAGGAGAGGATTGCTCTATGAGAATGACAAACAAAATTATGCAGAATAATTCGCTGTATAATATTAACAATAATAAAGAATTGACCAATAAGCTAAGTACGCAGATGTCCACGAAAAAGAAATTGACCAGGCCGTCAGACGATCCGGTCATCGCGATCCGCGCATTGCGGCTGCGCAGCGACGTATCCCAGATTACGCAGTTTTATGAAAGAAATGCAAAAGACGGGGAAAGCTGGCTGAAAGTAACAGGTGACGCGCTGGAGACCACATCGGAAATTTTAAAGAGCATGATAGGACTCTGTACGCAGGGAGCGGTAAAAGACTTTGACGCCGGCAATATGGCAATCGTTATTGCGCAGTTGAAGGAACTGAAGAATGAATTTTATTCTACGGGCAATGTGGACTATGCGGGAAGATATATGTTTACCGGATACCGCACCGATACGCCCCTTACTTTTACAGAAAATCTGTCGGAAAATCCGGCTGACCCGTCTTACCGGAACTTTGAGATTACCGAACAGTTGGATGTGTCGGCGTTTGATACGATTAATTATACGAACATTGGAGATTTAAAGGGAGTCACAAAAGACAATTATGATCCCGTGAATGACGGAGTTAAGGAAGAGGAAGCAGATATCACTAATTCGAATATTCACCGTATCCGGCTTTCCTATGATGCAATAAAGGCAGATAATACTAACAAACCAACGATCACGATGATTTCGGAAGCGGATAAACAGGCTGCGGCAGCAAATGGTACTAAGCCGCAGGAGACAACATTGATTGCTCAGGGAGATATAGAGGTGGTTTCCTCTGCCGCGGTGCCGAATCCTCATAAGACTCCTTATGATTATGTACTTGCCAATCCGAATAAAGCAGTGCTGATACCGGAGACCGGAGAATTGCTGATAGGCGAAAACCTGTATAATAATAATCCGTCTCTTTCAAACATGGATGCGGGTACGGAAATGAGAATCACATACCAAAAGGACAGCTGGAAAAAAGGCGATATGCAGCCGCAGCATTATTTCGCGTGTAAAGATGTGACCGATCCGAATAAGGTGATCGAATATAATCATGCGGAGTATGAGAATACGGCTAACAATCCGCCTACCATAGATAAATATATCCCTTGCGATAAGGTAACGCAGTTCATAGAATACGATGTAGGCTATAACCAGAGAATCCGTGTTAATACGACGGCAGACGAAGTGTTTACCATGGATATGGATCGAAATATCGATGACATGGAGAACGCGCTGGCAAAATTAGAAGAAATAGAAGCCATTAAGAAAGATCTGGAAAAAATGATGGACGGCATGGAGCCGGGTGAGGCTGGTTATGCCAATTTAAAAGCTTCTTACGATGCGGCGGAAAAAGCACATACTTATGTGCGTGAAAATATGCAGAAAATGATGGAAGGGCTGATTACCAAGACCCAGGAGATATCGGATTTTACCAGCCTGGCAATTACGGATAACGGTACGAGGGCAAGCCGCCTTGATCTGATCAGCAACCGCCTGATGACGCAGAAAAGCACTTTTGAGACTTTGCAGTCCGCCAATGAAGATATCGACGTGACGGAAGTGACGGTGAAGCTGACCAGCATGGACTATTCCTATCAGTCGGCATTGCTGGCAACAGGAAAGATTTTGCAGAATTCACTGATGAATTATATTTAAAGATGATAAATGATAAAGCGGTGGAAAATAAGGAGAAGGTATGACATTACAAACAAAAGTATTCGGAGAGGTTACGATTGAAGAAGAGAAGATAATTACTTTCCCGGGCGGGATCATCGGATTCCCTGAGTTGACCCAGTTTACCCTGCTTCACGATGAGGACGACGGCATCGCTACGATCCATTGGCTGCAGTCGTTACAGGAGCCGGTGTTTGCGATGCCGGTGATGGATCCCCTGTTTGTGAAGGAAGATTATAATCCGGAAATAGAGGATGAGCTATTAAAAGTTCTTGGAGAATGGAAGCAGGATGAATTGCTGGTGCTTGTTACCGTTTCCGTACCGCAGGAACTGGAAAAAATGACGGTAAATTTGAAAGGGCCTATCATAATCAATGGTGCAAACAGAAAAGCATGCCAGGTAATCGTAGAAGGAGATGTATATAAAGTAAAATTCCCTATTTATGATATCCTGCAGGCAAGGAAAGCGGGTGAATAGATGTTAGCTTTATCCAGAAAAAAGAACGAAGCCCTGATTATTAATAATAATGTAGAAATTACGATTCTGGAGATCAAGGGCGAACAGGTGAAGATAGGCATCTCAGCGCCGAAAGAAGTTCCGATATACCGGAAAGAAGTCTATGTGCAGATACAGAATGCGAATGAAGAAGCGGTGCATATGGATGGAATGGAAGCTTTAAAAAAGATGTTGGAATAGCGATACCGGAATAACAGTGTCGTTTTGCCATGAAAGAGAGAAGGAAAAGGATGTCCTGGTTTCGAAATGGAAATTTCGGGGGGCATCTTTTTTGAGTGGATCTTTCATAAGCGAGAAAATGCAGGAAAGGGGGTAAATTATTGTAAAATTTATCCGATATAATAGATAGACGTTAATGATAAGCATCATTATGTTATCTAACAAATTTTAAAATCACACGGAGTTGATCAACAATGGCTATAGAACCATTAGGAAGCGTAATGACAGTTCAGTCACAGACGGTTCAGAGACCGGTAAGAACAAGTGAAGCAGCGGAAAACACGGAAGTTTCCACACCTGCACAGGTTGCAAATGTAGACCCAGTGACCGTATCCGTAGCGAAAGCAGACGGCAAGGACGGGCAGGGTGCAGGTAATCAAAATTCAGAGCAACAGCAGAATTCGAATGAAAAGATCAAAAAGGCTGTTGAACAACTGAATAAAAATATGCCCCATTCGGAGG
>ERZ779626.647-NODE-647-length-19523-cov-6.370660_pt1 | contig 19523 bp, 16 predicted proteins | sample MGYA00514209_ERZ779626 | MGnify/ENA primary metagenome ERZ779626 (study PRJEB29562, sample SAMEA4376713) | mouse gut metagenome | isolation source: Cecum | study: EMG produced TPA metagenomics assembly of the A DSS colitis mouse model was used to assess the...
TCTGGGGGAAATAAACGGCTGCGCAGGAAAACAGTTGAAAATCCAGGTAGACTAGTTTGGCTCCCTCGGCCACCCGCTGTGCCGCATATGCCAGCGCCACCGTTGTCTTTCCGCTGCCGCCGGATGGAGACCAGACCGCTGTAACCTGGCCATGGGAATCATCAAAGCCGCTGCTGCCTTTAGCAATTTGGGCGTATCCTTCCAGCAACTCGCTGACAATAGCAGATATTCTCTGATACTTTTTGATTTTCTTTAGAGCCGCTGTCCCGGAGTCAAGCACGGCCTGTCCATCCCACAGCAATACTGGAAGCCGAATGGATTTGAGTTCTATTCCATTCACCATAGTTGGGTCGAGCAGCGCAGCCTCAAAGCCGCGCTTGCCTACCTGTTCCAGCAGACTGTTTTTATTGGAGCATATGGATAATTCAAATGTGTCTGCATACTTTTCCGCTAAAACCATGGAAATGTGTTCTACATAATCATTATCTGTACTTGCAATCAGCAATTGGATTTTCATATTGGCCCCCTCAATTCTCAAACATGATAAGGGCAACAGAGATGTTGTCCGTTTCGCCCCGCTCTACGACAAACTGAATTAGCTGTTTTATAGTATTCTGTATATTTTTCTGGTTACACTCCATCAGCTTTTCATATAAATAATCCATATTCATTCGCTTGTAGAGGCCATCGGAACATAGCAGGAAATTTTGTCCCGAGCAAAGTCCTTCATTGTAGGTCAGGCTTTGATAACCGGGATGCCCCAAACAGGCGGTCAGCTTTCCTCCCTGGCTTTGGTCAATGGTCAATTGTTTCAGCCCTTGCCGGGTCCAATTGTAAATCCGGCTGTCCCCAGTGTGGACAATATAGAATTTAGATTGAACCAGAAGTAACGCGGACAACGTGGACGCGGTCTGTAAGCCTTCGGCTTTGGCTTGTGAAATAATCTCTCGGTCAATTTCCAGGATCTTATCACGCATCCTCAACCCCAGACGTTTGGCGTCCGTAATTTCATCAATCCATTTATTGAGCGCTCTTGCAGCATAGGCCGACGCAAATGCCCCGTCCTCCAGGCCACCAACCCCATCGCAAACTGCGGCAAGAAGTACATTCCTGCTCAAAACTGCTCGCTCTTTTATCAGCAAACTGTCCATGTTTGTTGTCCGTCTGTTTTGGATGCTGGCACCGCTGTAAAAAGATGCACGCATCACATCCCTCCGTCTCCACATGCCAAAATAAAGCGATTTAATTGATAAAATGCTTGCAATTCGACAATTTTTGCTGGGATGTTTTGATAAAAGTGATGATTTCCGAAAGCGCGTGGTGAATTGTCCTTTGGAAAATGCATCGGCTCGGAAACGCTGTACGATTTTGGGGCGGAATACTGCTTGGCCGTTTGTAGACAAAATACTGATTCTGTCTTTGCATTTTATGCTTGAGTAAAAAGCGCAGGAAGACAAAAATGCGCATAGCAAGCCATACCACACGAAGTGCAGCAGGTGAAATCACGCTCACTGTGTACTGTCTTGCTTAAAATGAAAAAATTAAAAAAGGGGTTTGCAAGGGGTAAGAGTTGTGCTATAATCGTCCTATATGTAAAAAAGCGTCGCATTAAAGTATCTGTAGAAAGACGCTTTGATCACAGATGTACAGAATCAGTATTTTGTCTACAGGCGGCCAGAGTGAAAAATCGTGTTAACACACAAGCCTCAGCCGTTCCAGCTGCCGTGCGTGTTCTGAGCCGTTGGTAATCAGATAGATTCTCGTAGTTTCAATGGAGCTATGCCCCAACAAGTCCGCCAGCTTGGTGATGTCCCGTGTAGATCGGTAGAAAACTGTGGCGAATAAGTGGCGTAGATTGTGCGGAAACACTTTGGATGGTTCTATTTCCGCCACCTTGCACAATGACTTCATTTCCCGCCATATCTGCCGCCTGGATAAACTTTTCCCGCTTCTGGTGAGGAATATTTCGCCAGAAGTAATTTTATGCTTTTTGGCATATTTAAGAAGTTTTTGACGCAATTTATTGGGCAGAAGAATTGTGCGAATTTTTCCTTTGAGAAATATATCTGCCCGCCCTTGCAAGGAGGCCTCCACCGTAATATACTGCACCTCGGATACCCGGATACCAGTGGCGCAAATCGTTTCCAGCAGAAGCGCTAATCGTTCCTGCCCTTGTCCCTGCGCGGTTTCTACTAGACGGCGGAATTCATCGCGGGTAAGCTCTCTGGAGGATTCCCGGAAGGTTTTCCTTTGGATTTTCAAAAACTTTACCTTACATTCCCACAGGCCTAAGACCTCTAGCAGACCATTAATGGCAGACAGTTTGGAATTTACAGTGGTTGGTGCTTGGCCTCTGTCTAGAAGTATTTTTTTCCAACCGCAGACAAGTTCTTTGGTCACCTCCCGCCCATCCAGCCATGCGGCAAAGGCATGAACATCACGTGAATACTTTTCGATGGTTCCAGTTGAACGTTCCTCTTTCTCTAAGTGTTCGATATAGCATCGTAAATCCTTTGCTGTAATCACCATAGCATATATACCTCCCAATGTTGGAATGATCTTATTATTTCACAGTTCGCAACACTTTAAAATCTGATTTTGCAAAGGTTTTCAGGTTGTTATACGTGTGCATGTCTGAATTGCGGCGCTGTTCTTGAAATTCATCCCCATTAACGTTTCTCGACTGAAAAGTCAGCAACAGGGAAACCCCGCTGCTGACTTGAATTAGTTTTACTCTGGTTTATTAGGATGAAATTTACAAAGAATTGATGACATATCTTTTGCATTTTTCAATCTTTTTAATATGTTCCAAATCAGTTTCAGATAAAATGAACATAGGTAAACAATGACCGGCGATATCCTTTTCGGATTTCGCCGGTCGCTTGTCGGGGGGTCTCCAATCCCCGGACTGGCTGCTTTCCCGCCTGTCCCACTCCAATGCCTCCATCCGATCCCGGTATAGTCTGGGACACCGTTTGGGTTTTGCACGTCTGACCTCCCGACTCCTGGCAAGCGGTCCGCCCCGCCTGAATTTCAGGCGGGGCGGTTTTTAGGCTCTGATGTCTCTATCAAAATTGATCGGATCGGGTTCTCTGATTTCAAAGCCGCTGTCGGAGTAACGGAAGCCGCAGTACATATAACCCACCTCCGGACTGGTGGTAATTCCGTCGGTCAGGGTGACTTTAGCACGATAGAAGAGACTCCGCGGGCCAGGCACCCCATTGAGGCTGCCGGGCGTTACCTCAATACGCAGGGGACGCCCGTCCGCCAGCTCTTCACAGCCGGCAAAGAAGTCGCGGGGCAGAGTTGTGGAGGCGCTGATGTAGTGGCGGTTGTCATCCTCGCCCCAAGAGTAGGTGACGGTCAGACCGCCGTTGGCCGGGTTATAGCCGGCTACGCTATTGGCACTGATGGCGGGGTACACTGTGGAAGCGATGTCGGGAAGGGAATGGCCTACCAGCGCGTTGTCCACAAAGTCATAGATCGTGAAGGGATAGGAGCCGTCCGCGTGACCGGGGAACAGCGCTTCGGGCTGTCCATCCTCATCGAAGTCCTCCAACCAGGGGCGGCCGTTGTAGGAGATATCAGGGCCCACGGGGAAACTCTGCCCCTGCCAAGTCAGTTGGAAGCCGTCGGCGGTGGACAAGAGCCGCATCCCGTCCAGTTCGGAGACCACCACAGGCTCCGGGGTGGCGGAGGGCTCCGGGGAAGTGGGAGGTGAGGGCATGTCTGGGTTGGGAATGTGCTGATCACAGAACGGGGCTATGCCGTTGTCCGTCCCGGCGTTGTGGAACTCGTCAAACCGCCAGCCCCGGTCCGTGCGCACCATGCGCATGGGATATTCGATGGAATACTCCCAGCCCGCTTTCAACCGGGCGTCCCGGTCCTCATCGCTCTCACCCTCAACGGGATGAAGTTCCGAATAATAGCCCGGCATGATGAATTCGATGGCGTCGTCGGTCCGCTCCACCAAACGGAAAGTCTCTGGGAAGTTTTCGTTGTAGCCGCCACCGCCCCGTGCCCAGTCCAGGTAGTGCATGATGCCGTTGATGTTGACGTAAAGCTGGTCTTTATTTCTGGTATTCCAGAAGTTCTCGGTGAATGTGGACAGAACAGTCCCCTCAAACTCCTCCCAACTGCCGTATACGCCAGTGTCGGGATAGTAATACCTGCCGTTGTACTCCACGGGTTCTGTGGTACCGTAGCTGTTGGGGTTGACCAGTTCGCTGCTGGTGCCGAACAGGTGGCTGTAGGTGATTAAAGCGTTGCAGTATAGTATCTGCTGTTCGTTGTCCAAAAAACCGGGGAGGGAGAGGCCGAGATCGTCCACATTTGCGGGGATGGAGCTCAGTTGGTCCGCCTTAAGGATTTGGCCGTCCTCAAAGACGTACCAGACGGGGTCTGGCTTGGCGTCTTGAGCGGCAGTAGCGGCCTCGAACTCTTCCCGGGTGGCCTTGAGGCCGTCTACAAAGTACCGCTTGTCGGCCTCGCTGTGTATCTCGCACCAAGTGATGTCCTCCACCTCAAAGCCGTCGTTGGTGAACCGGGCGGAGCCGGTACCCCAGTTAAAAGAGCTGTTGCTCCAATGAAAGGTGCCGTCTGATTTTAAGAGTCCAAAGGCGCGGTAGACGGGGTTGTAGCCATAGACCTCGTCACCCTGGCGTCGGAGGATCGCATAGCCCACCACGCTATACAAATACTCGTCATCGCCTTCGGGCCAGACCACCAGTTCGTTGACCCCGTCCTTGTCCAGATCAATGACGGCCAGCTTGCCCAGCTCTACTCTGGCGCTGTAATTCTGGTCGTCCCCATAGAAAAACGATTTAAGGTCGTGAATCGTATAGGTTCGGCTGTCCTCCTGGGAGCGGACGGCGGAGAAGCTCCGTTCCCCATTCAGCACCTCCACCATCCAGGGGTCCAGTACGCCGTCCCCCTCCGGGGCCTGGGACTGGGAGGCGCTGGGGTCCGGGTTTTTGTACGGCTCCTGAGCAGACACCGGGTCGGTGAGCAGGCACACCGCCGCCATAATGGCCATGATGACGCTGACCACCACGATCCACAGGGTGGGGCGGCGGTAGCGCAGGACGTTCTGAATCCGGCCCTTGGCATTGCCCTCGTCAAAGGCCAGGGGACAGGGAGCGGGCATCCGCCCGCCGGTGGCCAGGGCCAGCAGGGTGGCGGAATAGTCCGCTTTGACCTTGGGGCCCAGTCGGCGGATGACGGCCTCATCACAGGCGGCCTCGATGTCCCGGCTCATAAGGAGGAAGGCCGCCCATACCGCCGGGTTGAACCAGTGGATGGCCAGCGCTGTCCAGCACAGGGGCTTGACAATGTGGTCCAGCCGCCGCAGGTGAGCCCGTTCGTGGCAGAGGATGAACTGCCGGGACTGGCCGCCCAGCCCGGCGGGGAGATAAATTTTGGGCCGGATTATGCCCAGAATAAAGGGAGAGCGCACGGCGGGGTGCTCCCAGGCGCCGTCCTGGGAACGGATGGCGTCAAATAGGCGGCGCTTCAGACCCAGGTAGGAGCCGAGCCCGTACAACCCCATGACCAGCGCCCCCGCCAGCCATACCCCGGCCAGAAGGGCCCGCCAGGGGAAGCCCGCCTGGGGCTGGTCCCGGGGAGCGCTGGGGGGCGTTCCATCGGGAAGGGAGAGCGCGGGAGCGTCCGGCTTCACATTCCCCTGGGAAACGGGGCCTGCCGCCGTGCCGCCGGTCTTGTCCTGGTTGTGTGCCGGATTCTGCCCTTGGGCGGGGTTTTGACCGGGATTTTCCACTAGGGCGGTCTGCATCAGCATGGCGGGTAGGTCCTGGATCGCTTGAACCTGTTCTTGGTCCGGAAGGATGGACAGCGGACTCTCCAGGTTCGCCGGGATCAAAAGCCGGGCGAATACTACCAGCCACAGCAGGCACAGCACCTGCTTGGGGGCACGTTTTTTCAAAATCAGCCGCAGTACCGCCACCACGGCGGCCACATAAGCAGCGGTGAGACTCATCTCCCCCAAAAGGGGCAGGGCGCGGGACAGGGAATTGAGCAGGTCAATCATGAGTATCCCCCTCTCTGTAACGGTCAATGATGGCCTTCAGCTCGTCGGCCTCTTCATCGGAAATGGTGCGTCCCCCCATGAAGTGGGCCAAAAAGGAAGGAAGGGAGCCGTCAAAGGCGCGGTCCACCACCGCGCGGCTCTCCTCCCGCAGCACCGCTTCCTTGGGGACGGCGGCGGTGACCACGGCGTTTTCGTTGCGCAGGATGCCCCGGTCCACCAGCTTTTTCAGCACGGTGTAGGTGGTGGATTTTTTCCAGCCCAGCCGCTCCTGGCTCAGCTCCACCAGCTTCCCGGAGGGCAGGGGCTCGTTGTCCCACACGATGCACGCGAAGCGGTATTCCCCCTCTGCCAGTCTAAAATTTGCCATGTCGGCAGCCCCCTTTTTGGTCTATTTAAGTAGATCATACTGGGAGTCTATCACAATAGACTCCCCCTGTCAAGCCCGAATTTCCAAAAACTGATACCTCGTTGAGAATCTTCAAGGTCAGGCTGCGGAAGAGATGACAAAGAACCTGAGAACAGGCAGCATATATCACGGCGCTGGCAAGGAAATACCGTGAGAATGGACGGGAAGCCATCTTATGGAATCACTTCGGAGGAAACAGGTGGAACATGGGTGTGGAAGAGGAATTGGAAATTCTAGCACTGGTCAAGGCCTGAGCCGAAAAGGGAGAAATCGTGGAAGTCAGCGAGATCTGGAGCACGTGTCAGGCGGCAGTAGACTATCCATTGGGAACAGTCAAATCTACTGCGTACGGGTCCACATTCCCTGCCATGATATCAGAGCGTATACAGCCTACGCTTGCTGACAACTCAAAGCAAAACTTTTACACCCAAACGCATCGGTTTGATGTGTTTGGGTGTTTTTTCGCAAATAATAGAAATCAAGAGTATGATACCACGCAAGGATATTGAAAGGAGGCCGAGAATTATTTCAACTTCATACGGTTATGTTCGCGTCAGCACACGAGAACAGAATGAGGACCGCCAACTTATCGCCCTGCGGGAGGTGGCCGTCTCTGAAAGCAACCTTTTTGTGGACAAGCAGTCTGGGAAAGACTTCAAACGCCCCCAATATAAGCGCCTGCTGAAAAAACTGAAAAAGGACGACCTGCTCTACATCAAGAGCATCGACCGTCTGGGGCGCAACTACGGGGAGATTTTGGAACAATGGAGGGTGCTTACCAAGGAGAAGGGCATTGACATTGTGGTTCTGGATATGCCCTTGCTGGATACCCGGCGGGGGAAAGATCTGATGGGCACATTCCTCAGCGACATCGTTTTACAGGTGCTTTCTTTTGTAGCGGAGAACGAGCGTGTCAACATCCGCCAGCGTCAGGCGGAGGGTATCGCGGCGGCAAAAGCCAGAGGTGTGAAATTCGGCAGGCCGCCGCGTCCAGTGCCTGACAACTTCTACCAGGTGCGCCAAGACTGGAGGAACAAAAAAATAACGCTGCAACAGGCCGCGGTCGCTTGCGCCATGCCCGTTACAACATTTTATGAAAAAGCGGTCCAATTTGAAAAGTCGGACTGAATAAATCCTCTGTTTTTTACGGAAAAGTGTACCTTCCCGAAACTACATCTAAGATTTCCCACACCTTTATATTCGGCACTGTATCCTGAAAAATTAAGAGGGCTGGGGAATTTTTTTGTGTAATTTTTTCACTTCGAAAAAGTACACTTTTCCGAAAACTCAGGGGAAGGGTGTCACATTATGGCAGGCAAGCGGCCTTACAGCCAGCACACCGAGGATGGGAAAGTAATCCAATACACCACCCTCAAGGTTCGCCTCTACCCCAATGAGGCCCAAGCGGAGTTGTTTGAGAAAACCTTTGGCTGCTGCCGCTACATCTGGAATCGGATGCTGGCCGACCAGCAGCGTTTCTATCTCGAAACCGATAAGCACTTCATCCCAACGCCGGCCAAATACAAAAAGGAAGCGCCTTTTTTGAAAGAGGTAGACAACCAGGCGTTGATTCAGGAGCACAATAAACTCTCTCAGGCGTTTCGGGTCTTTTTCAAAAGTCCAAAACACTTTGGCTGTCCCAATTATAAAAAGAAAAAGACTGACCGGGACTCTTTCACCGCCTGCAACCATGTTTTTGAATCCGGCCCCACCATCTATGCCACCCAGGACGGCATCCGCATGACCAAGGCTGGGATTGTCCGGGCCAGGTTCTCCCGCCGTCCCCAGGCTTGGTGGAAGCTGCGGCGGGTGACGGTGGAGAAAACCAAGAGCGGGAAGTATTACTGCTATATTCTCTACGAGTATGAAGTGAAAGCGCCGGAGCCTGTTATTCCCACGCCGGAAACCACAATCGGGTTGAAATACTCCATGCCGCGCTTTTACGTGACGGATGATGGCAATATGGCTGACCCGCCTCACTGGCTGAAACAGTCTCAGGAAAAGCTGGCAAAGATTCAGCAGAAGCTGAACCGGATGAAGCCCGGTTCCAAGAATTATCAGGAAGCGGTGCAAAAGTACCGAAAACTCCACGAGCACATTGCCAACCAGCGGCGTGACTTCATCCACAAGGAATCCAGCCGGATAGCCAACGGCTGGGACGCCGTGTGCATGAGGGGCGATTCTATGGGGGAAATGTCCAAAAGACTGAAGCGCGGCAACGCGCTGGAAGCCGGTTGGGGAACCTTTCGGGAACACCTGCGCTACAAACTGGCGCGGCAGGGCAAGCTGTTGATTATCGTAGACCGCTACACCCCCACCACCCGCGCCTGTTCCGCCTGCGGGATGATCCAGGACCGCGAAATAAGCTGCAAAGAGCGGCGCTGGGTCTGTCCCAGATGTGGCGTGGCACACAGCCGGGAAATCAACGCCGCGCAAAACATCAAGGCGCAGGGCTTAGCCCAATATTTCATTATGCGGAAGCGGAAAGCCGCTTAACGCATTAAATTCCACGCTGTGCTGGCTGGGACGCCAGTGAAAGCCCATGAATTCCGGCTGGGAACCTTGCGTGAAACAGAATATCCCGATGTTCCGTTTCACGCAGCGTTTCTGAGCCGCAGAGTGGGAAACGAGAGGACGTGTGCGCACGTCCGAAAGTCCTTCGGACTGTCCAAAACATTATGACTATGAAAAAGCAGGCGAAAGGAGCTTGCCATGCTGTTCTTACAACTCAAAGCAGGGGAATACATGACCATCGGCGGTAACGTGGTGGTTCAGCTGAACGATGTTTCCGGCAGCCGCTGCAAGCTGATGGTCGATGCCCCCAGGGAAATTCCCGTGGTGCGGGGCGAACTGCTGGAACGCGCGGGCGCGGAGCGCCCGGAGTGCGTGATGGAAACGTCCCGTCAACGGTGGCCGGGATCAGGGCTATCCTGGAATCGGAACAAAGCCCAGGCGCTGGCCGCAATGCGCCGGCTGCTAAGTCAAATGGACGGCGGAGACGATCATGTGAAAGACCTGCGCCGCCAGCTTGATTTCTTGTTCCCGCCCGAATTCGCGTCCAATGAGACGATTTATTCTCCCAAATAAACAGATTTCAAACGGCTGACGAGCCGGTTGAAATATAGCGCCGAGCTGAGCTTCCAAAGGCCACGGAAAACACGCGAAGCGCCCCCTCCACTGTGCCGGAGTCAGGGAAAAGGTGAAAGCACAGTGAAGGAATCCCCAGCAATCATTTTATTTATAGGAGGACTATAAAATGAGAATCCAGCATAATGTGATGGCGATGAACGCCTATCGCAACTACACCAACAACGTCAGCGCCATGAAGAAAAATCTGGAGAAGCTCTCCAGCGGCTACAAGATCAACCGCGCTGGAGACGACGCCGCCGGTTTGGCCATTTCTGAGAAGATGCGGGCCCAAATCACCGGCCTGGAGACCGCCCAGAAGAACGCCAAGGACGGCATCTCCCTGGTGCAGACCGCCGAGGGCGCACTGACTGAGGTTCACGACATGCTCAACCGCATGGTGGAGCTGGCCACCCAGTCCGCCAACGGCACCTATGACAACGATACCGACCGCTTCCAGCTCCAGAAGGAGATGGATCAGCTGCGCACCGAGATCAACCGCATTGCCGACAGCGCCAACTTCAACGGAATCAAGCTGTTTGACGGCTCCCTGTCCGGCGCGGACATCACCGCCACCGGCATCGAAACCAGCCAGATCGATATGGCCAAGGGCGTGGAAGTGGTGCAGGGCTCCAACGGCGGCGGCAGCAATGGTACCTTTACTATCAACTTGGACTCTGCTCTTGGCGACGGCGACACCCTAGCGATTAAATTTGGCGGCCAAGTGGCCACCGACCTCGGCGGCGATACATTAACCCTAACCTATGCGGGTACGACTGCCGCTACTGCTACTACAGGCAATATTGAGGTAGGTAAGGATCTCAATGAGCAGGCCACCAATATTATGAAAGCCCTGAAGGCTAATACCGCTGTGTCTAAGAATTTTGACATCACCACGGACGGCAACTCCGTCATCTTGACTGCCAAGATTGAGGGCAATAATACCACCAATACCACAACCGGTGACATGACCAGTACAGTTACTGGCATCACAAGCAGCAATAAAGACGCCGTCTCGGCTTTTGACAAAACCACTACCGCTGCAGCTGATGACACAGCTGGTGTTGCAGTGTTCGGCGGTATGTTTGAGAATGGTGCCGGCGGCGGCTTCAACGTCAGTAAGGGTGATATTCTCACCTTTGAGGTGAAAGTCGGCAACCAGACCATGACCCTCACCGCTGAGGCGGGCAAGGACTTCGATGTCAAGGACACGCAGCTGAACACCGCGAAAGAACTGGTTGCGTTCCTCAACGACAAAGCCACCTTTGATGATGACGACAGCACTTTCATTGATGAGAGCACGATCAAATTTGGCGATTTGTTCACCGCTGCGGATGTTGTGGATGCCACTGGTAAGACGACCGGTTTGAAGCTGAGTGTAAAGAGCGGTCTGGTCAGCCTGGGAGCCGCCACAGTTGCGGATGCCGAGATCAAGATCACCAACACCAAGCCTGACGGCACCACCATTAAGGCCACTGGTACTGCCACTGGCGGCGTTGCATCTGGTACCGCTGCCAAGGCGCAGGAGTACACGCTGGCCCTGAATACCACCGGCAATGCACAGAACCTGGCCATCGGCGATAAGCTGACCCTGGAAGGCAAGCTGCTGGACGGTCGCACCTTCAAATTTGATGTGGTGGCGGGCAAGGATTTCCAGGTTGGCAAGACCTACGCTGACACCCTGAAGAACCTGAAGACCACGCTGGAAAGCGACAGCTTTAGCATCACCCTGAAGGATGCTAACAATGTAGAGAGCACCGCCAAGGGTTCCGACATCTTCGGTGACAATGCGGAAATCAAAATTGATCTTACTGCTGGTGCCGAGAAATTCGTCAGTAACGCCAAGGGCACCATGGCAAGCCAGCTGACCAACATGACGCTGACTGCAGGTCCCGCAGCTGATGCGTCCGCCAACCTGAAAAATGGCGACCAGAAGACCTCTGCCGATTCCACCATCACCCTCAGTGATGGCCTGTCCTACGGCGCGGTGGTGGAAGTGGACGGCAAGAAGTACGAGTTGGTCAAGGCTGCGGGCGACGTGTCCAACGCCAACAACAAGGCCGTCATTGTGGACGACATCAGCGACCTTGCCTCCGCCGCCAAAGCTCTGGCCGAGGCCATCAAGGGTGATGTGGACTCCGCTGACTACAAGGTTACTGCGTCTAACAACAAGGTCACCATTGCCTCCACCAAGGTGGGTAGCACTGCTCAGGCGATTTCCGCCAGTGCCTCCGGTGACAAGACTACTCAGATTGAGTTCACTCTCGATCCCCAAAAGATGCAGGCTGGCTCCACCGTTACCATCAACGGTCAGACCTACGAGTTTGTCGATAAAGGCGGCAAACCCACCGACAAGGCCAACCAGACCATCGAAGTGGCGGATTTCTCCAAGGAGACTGCGGCCTCCCTGGGCAGTGCTCTGGCAAAGGCCGCTAATGGTCAAAAGAATGCCAGCGTCACCGTAGACGGAGATGGTAAGGTCACAGTGCGCGGCTTGGTGGACGGCGAAACCAACGAGATCGTCACACCAAGCGTCAAGTTTGATGGCGGCAAGAGCGGCCTGCGCCTTCAGATTGGCGACACCGCCGAGGACTTCAACCAGATGACCGTGTCCATCTACAACATGCACTGCGCGGATATGGGCATCGGCAACATCTCCATCGCCGACCAGGACAGCGCCGCCGTGGCGATTGACGCCATCAAGAGCGCCATCAACTATGTCTCCGACGTGCGCGGCACCCTGGGCGCTACCCAGAACCGTCTGGACCACACCATCAATAACCTGAGCGTCATGACCGAGAATATCCAGGACGCTGAGTCCACCATCCGCGACACCGACGTGGCCGCCGAGATGATGGCCTACACCAAGAACAACATCCTGATCCAGTCCGCCCAGGCCATGCTGGCCCAGGCCAACCAGGTTCCCCAGGGTGTGCTGCAGCTGCTGCAGTAAGCTGTTGTTGGTAAAACCGCATAGACTTCTTAACCTTGAGGGGCGGGCTTTGGCCCGCCCCTCATTTTTACTGCCGTGAGGTTATTTATGGTTGACAAAAAAATCACGATTGAAAAATTTCCGCAGCCCATCCGCTCCGCGCTGATCCCGAATTTCTACAAGAGCTTCCATTGCCTGATGGGAGCTTGTCAGGACAATTGCTGCGATGGATGGTTGGAACATTAAATTCAATAAAAAAGATTATCTCTGTGTGAAACGCGCCACGGAGAAAGATCCAGAACTTCGTGATCTAATGTTTCAAGGAATACGCCGGCTTAGGGAACGGACAAATGACACGATGTATGCTGAATTCTGCTTGACAGGCGAGAAACGCTGCGCGTTTCATACAAAAGAGGGCCCTGTACCAGCTCCAACTGGAGTGCGGAGAGGAAACTCTGCCCGAGGTGTGCAGGACCTATCCGAGACAGGCCAGCTATACGCCTGCGGCGAAGGAGTACTGCCTGTCTCCCTCCTGTGAGGGGGTGTTTCAGCAACTCTGGGACTTGCCGGATGGGATTGAATTTGTGGAAGAGCCGCTGCCCAAGGCGGAGCAAAGAGATGCACATATTCCCCAAGGTGAAAACCTCCTGTACTGCTTTGCGCCAATTCGCGCTTTGTGCGTTGACATACTGCAAAACCGATCCATGCCGATCTCCCAGCGGATGCTCTATTTGGGGATTGTCCTTCAACGGCTGCGAAACGCGGATTGGGCTAACTTTGATTCGGACAAATGGGTGGACAGGCAGTGGGATGAAATTACTTCCGCACAGATAAATGCTGAGATTCCAGGAAACAGAGCCATGTGTTTGGTGCAGAATATCAAAATTTTGGATCGAATTGGCCGTGAGTGCGCATGGGTTTCTGATATTTATACCGCGCTGAAGGTTCAGCGGAAAATCACCCTTGCTACAAACAAAAATAATGGGCTTGACCCCGCACGTACTGACACTACTGAGTATTCCGTGGCCGCATATGAGGATGCGCTGACAAAATTCCAAGCGGCATTTTCGACGCATGAATACTTTTTTGAAAACCTGATGGTGGCTGTGGCTCTGTTTATAGGCTTCCCGGATCCCAGCAGCCGGGAAGCCCTGTGGAAAAGCTGCGTTTCCCTGTGCAGCCTATACAGCTTTTATCGCTTCGTATCGGTGCTGGGGTGCAAGGGGGCAGCTACAAAAGAGCGGCTCTTCCACTATATTGTCAAGACCAGCCGGGCGACCTTACATAACCAAAACTGTCTCAGCAGCTTTCAGGATGAGCTATTCCAGCATGAAAGCTCCACATTAGCGCATATGGCGATTCTGTTGCGCTGGGACTAATTTCGCATCACCGAATCGGGGAAGCCTGCCATAATTTCAGTTTGAAGGAGCGGGGCAAGAGAAGCCAAACGACACAGCGCCGAGCAGGGCTGCCTGTCAGAAACCGGATTGGAGAGAACGGCAAATCTCAGCGGAAGCTCAAATTCAAACTGAAGGGAATGGTAATTTGCAAAACACACAGACCGAATACAGTGGCATGAACTGCGCCGGGTGGGCCACCCTGTGCTCCAACGCCGCCTTTGGGGACCTGCCCTGGCGGCGGGTGGACAGCCCCACCTGGGACCAGTTCCGCCCTGGCGATCTGGTGGAGTACGACAACGACCTGGACGGCCACGTGATCATGGTAGTGAGTAAAACCGTGGATACCATTACTTTCACCGACAGCGGTCCCACCTAAAGAGCGCACTGGGGCGGGCAGTACTCCCGCTGGTGGCTGGAGGAACAGTCCGGCCTCACCCGGACTTTAGAACCTGTATTCACAACCTCAATTCACCGTCTGACCGGGTGTTTCCCCGGCATGTGTCGTTAAATTTTCTTGGAATAAACCCAATGATTCCTGAGAAAATCTGCCTTGCCTGTCGGAAAATCCCTAGGCCATCCGGCGGTTTCGGCTGTGAATACAGTTTCTTAGGGAAAAGCGCTGGATATCCGCCCACGCTTATGGTATTGTGGTACCGTAAGCGTGGGTTGTTTCAACCAAATAAGGGTCGTATTTTGAAACAACAAATTTATAACACAGCGCTCTACCTGAGACTCAGCTGTGACGATGACAACGAAGGGGACAGCAACAGCATCCAGACCCAAGAGAACATTTGTCAAGGGGGATTTCACCCAAAAGATGAAATCCCCCCATAAACTGGAAATTATATTTTTATAATCCTGATATGACAATATAGATATTCTCAACAGGGTACATATTCGTTCTCCAAATCTCATCAAATTCCTCTGTGCTGAGTTTTCTGTTATACCAGCCGCCATTTGCATTGACGTTATCAGAGATTGAATCTACCAGATATATGAAATTCTCATCATATCCAACAACTACAACATAGTGCGTATCATCAGGCGTGCGTATAAATGCGATAATAGGCACTCCTGAAATTAAACGTTGCTTTAGAGTGTTATTATCTCCATGATAGGCTTTTGCTGCATATCCATAACTTTGCAACAGGCTAACAACAGAATTGACAGAAACGAAGCCGAATACACGGTGAATATCATTATACAATTCAGAACCTGCAACCTGCCTACCTAAGTGCCGCATAACGTAGGCGGACGCATATGCTGAACACTCATTTTCCACCTGAAAATCAATGTGATTATTGCCCACATCAATGTTAAATTCCTTCGGAAGATTCCCGATCTGTATGTTATCTTTTGATGGAAGACTACCGTAGAAAAGGAGCAGCCCGATTGCCCCTAACACCGAGAGAACACAGGTCAAAATATTGACTACATTTTTTCTCTTTTTTTCGCGCACCTTCATCACTGTCCTTAAAATAGAGTATACCATGACAGCAAACGACTTTCAACACTCTTTTATAGGCGCTGATAGTAGTAGCAAGCAATGCCCCGGTATATACCCGGCGCAGCTTATTGGTGGCCGATGGCCCCCAAGCCCCCAGTGCATCGGCGCAGCTCCGCCCGATGCACAAGCCGCCGGTGGCGTCTGCTGGCCTGTCCATACTGGGCAGGGAAGGGCCGCCCGGCGGGCCGCCCCTCGGAGAGCGCACGACTGCCGCAGGCAGTACCACCGCCCGCTTGCGGGTGGTGAGTAAGTGCGCTCTTCGCAGAGGGCTGGCAAAGAGAATGGAGCGCCCAGGCCATCCCCGGACGCTCCCGCTCGGTTTTCTCCTGCTGGTCGATCACCGCCTTTTCAGCCTCTGTCATTCTGCCACAAATGAACCGCCAGCCAATGTGTATTTGGGTGGTGAAACCACCCTTTACACAATACATCTCAGCGCATGATGCTTCGGGACTGCGCTCAGACCCATGGGCTGTTCGCAGTGGATGAGTACGTGGATGACGGATGGTCCGGGACAAATTATGACCGCCCCGGCTTCCAGCGGATAATCGGTGACATTGAGGACGGGAAGGTCAACTGTGTGATCACCAAGGATCTGTCCCGCCTGGGCCGTAATTACATTCTCATTGGGCAGTACACGGAAATCTATTTTCCCAGCAAGCGTGTGCGTTACATCGCGGTCAACGGCAATGTGGACACCCTCAACGGCGAGAATGAATTGGCCCTGTTTTTGAACATACTCAACGAGATACACGCGCGTCAGACCAGCAAGAAGGTGAATGCAGCGCTGAAAGCCCGCCGTATGATCGGAGGCAATTGCGCTTTCCGCTCCATTGCCTCCGCCCGCTCGTTTCCTGCTGCGGATCAGCCTGAAACCATCGAATATCGCCTTATCCTAGATCTATATTTTTAACAGGACTCGCGCCCGCTGCAGGCGTGGCAGGGCATAGGCGAAAAAATCCCGGTAGACCTCACAGTAGTAATTCCGCCCCAACCCATCAGCCCCCTCCAGCCGCTCCCGGCGGCAGCCATTGCGGCACAAGGAATACCATTGGCATTCCCGGCACTCCACTGGAACTTGCTGGGACTGCCGGATGAAGCCCAACTCCTCTCGGGCCTTATCCAACTCCGCCCAGGTATCATGCAGGATATTTCCCAGCCGGAACTGGTCCAACCCGTAGAAGTCACAAGGATAGACACTCCCATCCGCCTCCACAAGATACTGAGGCCCGCAACATCCCACCATGGAACACTGCTCCGGGGGATATCCGGCCAACATCCTCAGCAGGTTGTCAAAATAGCGAATAGACCAGTACTGCCCTCGCTCCAGCTCACCGTACCACAGATCGAACAGCGTTTTCAGGAATTCCCTGTACCGGGTCGGGGTGAGAGAGTAGTCCTCTCCGCCCCGCTCTCCCTCCAGGGGGTCTAAGCATGGAATATACTGCTGGAATCGGAAGCCCGACCCGCACAGGGTGGTAAACACCCTCCGGATATGCCGGGCCAGATAGCCGGTCACCACAGTGAGGACGTTGAATTCTACTCCGTCCTTTTCCAGAAGTCGGGCAGCCCGCAGCACTTTATCGTAGGTGCCCTTGTTCTGCCCGTCCCGGCGGAACCTATCGTGGCAGGCCCGGTCCCCATCCAGGGACAGGCCCACCAGGAAGTGGTTTTCCCGCAAGAAGCAGCTCCAATCCCGATCCAGCAGGGTGCCGTTGGTCTGGATGGCATACCGCACCGCCACCCCTCGCGGGATGCTCTGTCCCGCATGGATGACAAAATCCCGGAAAAAATCCAGCCCTGCCAGGGTAGGCTCACCACCCTGAAACAAGAACGAGATGGAGCCCTCCGCCGCTCCCGCCGCCTTTTCAATGAGCGCACGGCTCACCTCATTGGACATCAGGCCGTAGTTGGACACGGCCCGGGCCCCGGCCTCATCGGCGTAAAAGCAGTATGTGCAGCGCAGATTGCAGGCGCTGGAGGCGGGCTTCAAGAGAATACTCAGGGGCGGCATGGCGGCGTCCTCCCATATTTCGTCAGATTTTTGTCGTCCGGGCAGGGCCCACAGTCCGTCCCATATAGATCTCTGGGGCCAGCACATAGGTATACCCCAGGTCGTCGCAGTCCTTGTTTCGGATCATCCGCATCAGCCGGGAGGCCACCTCCTGGCCAATCCGATAGCCCTGATGGATGGAGCATGTGACACCCTGCTCCTCCCAGTCGTCGTTGGAGTAGTCGAAACATACCAGGGAGCAGTCCTGGGGCACCCGTTTCCCCTGCTTCTCCAATACCTGCCGCACCAGCTGGTAGATCATGTAATTGCAGCACACCACCGCCGTGCATTGGGGCAGACGCTTCAAAAAATGGTCAATGGAGCGGGTGAAACGGACGTCATGGGCTTCGTCGGAAACGCACCACTTGACATAGTCGTCCTGGTACTCCACCCCGTTTTTTTGCAGAACAGCGGCCATCCCCTGGAATTTCTCAATGCTCTGGTAGTTGTCGGAGACAAATATACCCGCGATGTTCCGGTGCCCCTCCCGGATCAGCAGGCCGATGAGTTCTTCGGCGCATCGCGGGTCGTTGACCACTACCCGGGGACATTTCAGATTTTTATAATAGTTGTTATAGAAAATGACCGGGATTCGCTTCTGATAGATCCGCTGGTAGCAGTCTAAGTTGGGGTTCAGCAAGCTGGCCTTTACCCCGTCCACGATGAAGCCCTGGAAGCCCTGGTCCATCACCGCGTTGAGACAGCGGCGCTCGTTGGCAAATTTATTGTCTGTCAGGAACGTGCGCAGATCCACCTGGTCGGGAGACAGGATGCTGCGGATGCCGTCTATCAGACTGGAATTGGCGTTGCCATCCTGCCCCTGAAGGATCAAGCCGATCTTGAGCCTGCCGCCGCTGCCCCCCAGTTCCCAGGACAGGGCGGCTTCCTTATTGATATAGGTTCCGCTGCCCCGCACCCGGCGGAGCAAGCCCTCCTGGGTCAGCCGGTCCAGCGCCCGGCGCACTGTCTCCCGGCTGACGGACAGCCTCCGGCTCAAGGCGTTTTCCGAGGGTATTTTCGAGCTGCTGGAAAACTTGTTCTCCTCGATATAGGCCCGCACCCAGAGATATACGATCTCTGATTTCCGATCCATCCCACTCATATACTTCCCCCTGGACAGAGACCCAAGGACGGCAGACGCCGCCCTTGGGTCTTGGACTAATCCGTAATGACAGGCCGCACACCTTCCGCCCGTTCGATCCAGTCCAGCAGGCGCTCCCGGAGCTCTGCCTTCACCTGGGCATAGGCGGGGTCGGCCACTACATTGTTCAACTGGTGGGGATCGCGCCCCATATCGTACAGGAAGTCGTCGGCATACGCAGCCGCCGCAGCCGCCTCGCCGCCGTTGACGCCGGGGGCGTAGACAGAATAAAGGTAATCCGCTGTGCGCAAACACCGGCCCACCCGGCTCTCCGAAATCTGGGCAAATGCCTCGTTGGGTCTATTATCGCTCTTTTTCTCCACCACGTCAAGGAGATCTTCCCCAATCATGGCCTCCCCCACATCCACTCCGGCCAGGGCCAGAATAGTCTTAGGCAGGCTGGCGGTGCTGACGATCTCCTCCACCGCAACGCCGCCCCGGAAGGGCCCGCCGGAGATCACCAGGGGCACGTGGAGGGCCGCGTCATGGCAGGACCGCTTATAGTCGTCGTAGCCGTTGAGATGCCCATCCCGGTTGCGGGTCAGGAAATGGGAGCCGTGGTCGGAAGCAAAGATGATGACTGTGTTTTCATACAGCCCCTCGTCCTTCAGCCGCTGTACCAGCCGCCCCAGGTTTTCGTCCAGGCTGGCGCACTGGCCCAGGTAGTCGGGGTACTCCTCCGCGGCGTTGCCCCCCAGGGCCTTCAGGTCCTCCGGCAGGACGAAATCCTTGAACCGCTCCTTGGAGCCGTCGGGTCCCTCGTAATGCCGCCGGTCGTTCTGGTGGTGGGGCTCGATCTGAGAGATGGTCATAAAGAAGGGCTTTTTCCGGTCATAGGTATCAAAGAAGCGCAGGGCCAGATCGTTGATGCAGTCCGCCCGGTAGCCCTTGAAGTCCACCCGGTTGTTGTCCTCG
>ERZ779626.648-NODE-648-length-19519-cov-5.092067_pt1 | contig 19519 bp, 19 predicted proteins | sample MGYA00514209_ERZ779626 | MGnify/ENA primary metagenome ERZ779626 (study PRJEB29562, sample SAMEA4376713) | mouse gut metagenome | isolation source: Cecum | study: EMG produced TPA metagenomics assembly of the A DSS colitis mouse model was used to assess the...
TTTGAATTTATTGTTAGTAAGGTTTTTGAGTGCTTCAACCATTTTGCCGTAGATGTAGTCTTTTCTTTCCTGACTCAAACCTAATTCTTCTTTAGCTTTTCCCATTCCGCTTGCTATTGATTCACTCTTAGCAAGTGCAATGTTACTTACTCTGTTATAGTTATAATTTTGTACAGCTTCAGGATCAACAAATTCACCGTATTTAACTCCGTTAAGAATTCTGTATGCTCTTTCACGGTATGGGTTTCCTTTTTCTGTTAAATCAGCGTGATGAACAAAATCCATATCCATTGCAAAACCTTCTAAAATACGGCATTTATCGTGGTTGCCTGCAAATGTGTATGAATAAAGTAATGAATACAGCGGAGCTGAATTTAAGTAATTGTCTCTTCCGACAAGTTTGTCAAGGATTGTTCCGTCTTGCTCAAGTCCTTTGTCAGTGCTGCTTTGCCCGTCATAATCAAATAGTTTACCAAAAATTTTAGTAATATCTGATGAGAAGTAGCTGTAATTTACTGTTGTTGTAAAACCTGCTTCTGTTAAAAGTTTTTTAACAGCTTCCTGACTGTTGGAATATCTTCCGCCTGATTTAGAGCCGTAACCCTTGTCATAAATATTTACTTCATCGGTAACTTCTGCCGCAATATAAGCATCAGGGTGAGATTCTTTAACTGCTTCCGTAAATCTTGACCAAAAATCAATAACTTTATCCCAAGTATATTCAAAGTCAGTTGTTTTGTTTCTTACTGATTCAATATCACCGATATCTTTTGTCGCATCAATTCTCCAGTCCAAACCTGCTTCTGCTCTGTCTACAATCATTTCTGCAAGTTTAAAACTGTCAGCGTTTGTACCTTTAATAGATTTCCATAATGCGCTTGCCAATTTTTCTTTATCGGAACCGCTGATGCGAGAAATTCCGTCTTGAATTTTTTTAATAACGGATTTAGCTTCATCTTCAGGACTGTCTGCAATAATTCCCATACCTAACAGAGAAGTATTTTTCAAATCTTTATAAGGATAAGTTATTTCTCCTGTTTCTTTATTGTATGAAAATTCAGTGTTCGGGTTAACCCCTTTAATGATAGCGAATTTAGCAATTTCAGCAGTCAATAAAGGAATAACGTATTTACCAAACTGTGTTGCGTTACCGTTTTCATCATTAAGTTTATTTTCTTCAGGTAATTTAGTATTCAAAGCATCCAAGACTTCTTTTGCAAGAGATAACATTTCTTTAGTATACATTTTATCTGCAAGGTCATAAGTTTCCTGAGTGTCAGGTCTTAAATGCTGATTGCCTGTCTGGTACATTTCAAATCTTGAAACACCAATTTGGTCTTCTTTAACGGCTCTTTTTGAAACAAGAGGAGAAGATAAAACAGAAACAATGTCATCACCGACTTCAACCGAATCCAAAGGTACATCCATTAAACCTTTTAATATTATATCTTTATAAGATTCATCGGTATCAGCACCTGCAAGATTATATCTGTCGCGTAAAACGGTTTTAACGATAGCAGGCGTAACATCAAGGTCTTTAGGGAATACTTTTCCGTTTGACTGGCTTTCAATCAGATTATAAATTTCATCAGAGCTCATACCGTCAATATTTCTAAGATGTTGAGCTGCATTAAGATTTAAAATTTGGTTTGTTTTATTTGTCCAATATTTTGCAGATGAAACAGCGTAATCTTGAACTTCCATGTTTTTGCGTTTCATCAGTTTCATTGCATCTGCACGTTTTTTGGGATCGGCAATATTTTTTAATGCTTTAGTGTCAGAGTGTGAGAAAACATAGTTTAATTTAGCGATATCAGGGTTAGCATCCCAAGTTTCAAATCCGCTTTCCTGTTTTCCGCCCAATCCAAAGTATTCAAATTGAGAAAGCATTCTTGTTGCTTCACCGCTTTTGTAGTTAATACGTTTGTGATCAGGAAGGCTCTTATTATATTCGTTTAAAATTTCTACATTTCTTTTGTATGCATCAGAATCTACTCTGAAGCTGTAAGGAACAACAGTATCATTATGATTGTTAATTTCCAAGTGATTATCTGTATTTAATTTATCATAAGCTTTTATTAATTCTTTATCGCTTAAATTATCAGCATTAACAAGTCTGTCATCATATATTTGTATATATGTAGGAGCTTTAGAATCATATTTTTTGTTAGCAGTTATTTTTACTGTACCATCGCTTTGAGATTCGTAATTGTATTTTGAGTTAACAATCCTGTGAGTAACATGGTTTGTTTTCTTTCCGAATACGCCCATACGAAGCGGACTGTCTTGTAATCCTGATATTTTAAACCAGTTAAAGTAAGGTGATCTTTCACCCCATTTTAAGATGTGTTGGAAGTGAACACCTTCCAAACCTTCATTAACATAAGCACCATCGGAAACAAGGTTGATACCTTTAGCAAACATTTTCTTTTGAACAGAAATGTAATTATTTATATTACCTAAAGTTTGTGCCATTTGGAAGCAGTTTTTGTTCCAGTAGGCATGTGCTGTAAGTGAATCATCAGTGAATAAAGGAGTTGTGATAACTCTTCTATAATCGTCTAATTTACCTTCATCCAAATCTTTTTCTATCCCTGCCAAAGAACCGCCGATTTTGTTAGCAAAGTTTTTTGAAGATTTTCTTGCTTTATCAACTTGTTTGTTAGGTACAATATTATTATCTTTGTCATAAACCCAGCTGATATTGTGATTATCAGGGATTATTAATTTCATAGCACCGCCTTTGGAAACGGTTGAGGCTCCGTAAGGAACGATGTTATATACATCCCAAGGTTTTCCTGTGCTGCCTGATTCATTTATTATCATACCTGCATCAAGTTTATATACAGGCGGAGCATCGTTATGACCTTTCGGATATAATTTGTAGTGGTAAGCAAATGCTTCGTCAGGAGCTAAGTGATAATCTTTGGCAAGGTCAACTCTTGTTGCTTTGCCGCTTTCAAGTTTAATTCCGCGCTCTTTATCACCAGCAATACGCATTTGATCAGCATTTTCGAGGATGCCGTTGCTGATATAATTGCCGTCTGCATCTTGTTTTACGGCAAAAAGTTCTACATAGCAATCCCAATTTTCATCATCGTAAACATAATTAAATTCGTATTCAGTATCACCATATTGGGATTTTATGGGTTTGTAACCCTCGAAATTAACGTTATTTATGGTGTTTGGTTGATTTAAGTTTAAACTGACTTTCACGTGAGAAACTCCTTACTACTTCATTTATAACTCAAGTGAATATTTTTTTTTGACAAAATGACATGCATTATTAAGAAAATTTTACATAAATTGGTTGAGTATGTATATTCCTGCTATAATTTTTAGGAAAAGGAGACTTAGAATGTTGATGAAAGAAATGAAATACGATATTAAAGATATTAATCTTGCCGATCAGGGCAAAAATCAAATTGAATGGGCTTTTAAAGATATGCCTGTTTTAAAACAAATTCAAGAAAGATTTATTGCGGAGCAGCCTTTTAAAGGATTAAAATTATCTGCATGTGTTCACGTTACAAAAGAAACAGCGGCTTTATGTGTGGTGATGAAAGCTGGCGGTGCTGATGCGGTTCTTGTTGCTTCAAACCCTCTTTCTACTCAGGATGATGTTGCTGCTGCACTTGTAAAACATTATGATATACCTACTTTTGCTATTGCAGGCGAAACCGTTGATCAATATAAATCTCATATTAAAGAAGCTTTGAACCATAATCCTGATATTATTATTGATGATGGATGCGATATGGTTTCTATGATTCATGCCGAAAGACCTGAACTTGCTTCAAAAATTATCGGTTCTACTGAAGAAACAACTACCGGTATTATCAGATTACAGGCTTTGGAAGCTCAAGGAGAATTAAAATTCCCTGCTGTTGGTGTAAATACAAGTTTGACAAAACACCTTTACGATAACAGATATGGCACCGGTCAAAGTTCTTTGGACGGTATTATTAGAGGAGCAAATATTCTAATAGCAGGTAAAACGGTTGTTATTTCAGGATACGGATGGTGCGGCAGAGGCTGTGCTTTGCGTGCTAAAGCTCTTGGTGCAAACGTTATTGTTTGTGAAGTTGATCCTCTTAAAGCTCTTGAAGCTGCTATGGAAGGTTACAGAGTAATGCCGATTGAAAAAGCTGCGCTTGAAGGTGACATTTTCTTAACAGTTACCGGCGACAAACATGTTATTGACGTTAAACATTTATTAACAATGAAAGACGGCGCTTTTGTTGCTAACGCAGGTCACTTTGATTGGGAAGTTAACGTAGGCGACTTAAGAGCTTATACAACAGAAATTAAACAAATCAGACCATCTTTGGAAGAATATAAACTTAACAACGGAAAATCAATTTACGTATTTGCCCAAGGCAGACTTGTTAACCTTGTTGCAGCGGAAGGACACCCTGCAAGCGTTATGGATATGAGCTTTGCTAACCAGGCTTTGGGTATTGAATTCCTTGTTAAAAATTATGGTAAATTGGAAAATAAATTATATACACTTCCTCATGAAGTTGATGTAAAGATTGCAGAGTTGAAATTAAAAGCAATGGGAATTGAAATTGATACATTAACTCCTGAACAGGAAGAATACTTAAACAGCTGGAAATTCTAGGAGCGTAGCCGCTTTTCCTGTAATATCGGGTTTTATTATAATGTTTGTACGATTAACTTTAGGGTATTTCGATATCCTAAAGTTTTTCTTTCCTGCCACAAAAATTTAATTGTTTCCGGACGGATTTTAATATTGTTTACAATATTTATTTTAGTTGTGTAATCACTGTGTAATTTTTTATTGCCGGTAACAAGCGAGCAGCTGCCTGCGTTGTTTTTGTGTCTTCTGTATCCTGTAAGCGGTGCATAAATTATTGCAGAACCTCCGATTAGGTTTGCAAAATTAAATAAGAATTTATCGGGACAAATCTTCCATTTGTCTGTGTTTTTATAATTCTTAATCAGTTCTAATGATGATTTTCTAAACATTGCAGAGCTGTTAGGTGACCAGTACCAGCCACCAAAACGTTTCCTTTTTAAAATTTTATATTCTGGTTTTTCAACTTCAAAAAGTTTATCTAATGCAGTGCTATGAGGTGATGCGATTGATTTCATAGTGTGTACTTCATCATCCTCTCCTATTTCAATGATTTGGCAGGAAGTGAATGCAACTGATGTTTCAAGATGCACCCTTATATGAGCTTGTGCATATTCAGGCATGAGAACATCATCGCTGTCAACAAAACTTACAAACTGCCCTTGAGCATGTTTTAACCCTTTTATCATTGATGCAAGCTGTCCCTGATTTTCTTCTTGAATAAGCATTGTTATTTTCAAATCCTGATTTTCGGAAATGAATTGCTCTATAATTTGGCGTGAGTTATCTGAAGAACAGTCATCAACAACGATAATCTCAAAATTTTTATAGGTCTGATTTTTTATACTTTCAAGAGTTTTTAAAATATATTTTTCATAGTTATATGAAGTTACAATAAATGAAACTAAAGGAAGTTTAAGCATTTTCATTTCCTGTTTTTTCTTCTGCGAGAAGTCTTTCCATTTTTTTGTTATGCATTATTGAAGAAATTAATGCACACACAATAAATCCTAAACCTATACCTCCTGTTACAACTTCAGGGATTTCTTTAACTGTTGATATAAGCATTAAACAAGCTAAAGCTCCGATTGCCCAGTGTGCTCCGTGTTCAAGATATAAAAACTGTTTTAATGTTTTCTTTTCAACAAGCATTATGGTTAAAGAACGAACAAACATTGCTCCGATTGCAAGCCCTATTGAAATAATAATAATGTCTTTTGATAATGCAAAAGCTCCTAAAACTCCGTCAAGTGAGAATGAAGCATCAATTAATTCAAGATAAATAAAACTGATTAACCCTGTACATCCGACAGAGCCGGCTGCACATTTTGCAAGACGCATTTCTTCGTGTTTTTCAAGGTAATGTGTAAATCCGTCAATAACAAGATATGTAATAATACCTGAAATACCCGCAATCATTACATGTACTTTTTGTTCGGCAGGTACAAAATTTTGTGTTGCCAAAAGCATTAATAATGATATAACAACCTCAATTCCTTTTAAGTGGTCTAAATGTGAAAGCCAGTTTTCAAGCGGTCTCAGCCAGTGCACATCTTTTTCGTGATTAAAGAAGTAGTTAAGAAACAGCATTACCAGAAACATTCCGCCGAATGTAACAATCGGTGCGTGTGTTTGGTGCAGATAATATGCATATTTGTCAGCATTTGTTAAAGCTATTTTTGCGACATCAATCATACTTAATTTTGCAAAAATTGAAACAACTAAAATAGGGAATACAAATCTCATACCAAAAACTGCTATAATAATGCCCCAGGTTAAGAATCTGTGACGCCACTTGTGGCTCATTTTTTCTAACTTCATTGCATTAACTACTGCATTATCAAAAGATAAACTTACTTCAAGAACGCTAAGAACAAGCGCAATGAAAACACACGCCAATCCTGTCCCTGCATGAACGTGTTCACCCCATAGGTAAGCCCCTATCAAACCTGCTATTGTTACTATATATGAACCTAAAAAGTATTCCAGCATTTCCTTCTCCTTTAATTTTCAAAACAATTATACCCAAAATTTCAAATTAAGCAATCAACCAAAACTTGTATAATAAATAATATTGAAAACCGTTTAGAAGTTTGATATAATTAATAACAAACATAACAACCTAAGTTTAAGCAAATGAAAGGAGCAACCAGCGTAGCCGCTGGACCCGCTACATTTGGTTATGCATAAAAAGAAAGGAGCAATTTATGAAAAAAATTAGTTATGTCGGGGGGGGGGCACTCTAAAAGCTCCTGCGTTTACTCTTGCTGAAGATGCTACGCATGTAGCCATGTTGAACAGTCAACGCCGTTTCGGATTTACTCTCTCAGAAGTGTTGGTCACACTCGGTATTATTGGTGTTGTTGCGGCATTAACTATTCCTGCTTTGATTGCAAATTATCGAAATATGGTTTTGGAAAACCAGTTTAAAAAATCATACAGTATTTTATCTCAAGCTTTAATTAGTACTAAAGAAGAACTCGGTGAGAATTTACACCAAAACTATATTCTCGGACAACAAGAAGGTTGGGATGGTTCTGTTGAATTTAGGGAAACTTATTTTAAATACCTGGCGAAACTTTCACCCGGAAGTATTTCTCAAATGAATAATTTTGGTCAGGATTGGAAATCTTTTTCAGGTCTAAAAGAATCACAGATGCTGGGTCTGGGTGCATTCCCTGGCTATCTGCTCCTTTCTGACGGAACTTATGTCACTGTTTTAAAAAATAATTCAAGACTTAATATACTTGTTGATATTAATGGCAGCAAAAAGCCTAACAGGACAGGTTATGATGTTTTTTTATTTGTTGTTGATGCAAAGCAGGACAAGCTTGTATCTTGGTCTGATGACAAAAGTTATTGTGATAAAACAGCAAAAACTGCAAGTTATAACGGCAGAGCCTGTACTTATTTTGCTATGATAAATGAAAATCCTGATGACAAATCTAAAAAATATTTCCAATCTTTAAAATGGTAATCAGGTAATTTGAAAAATATTTTGTTCTTGATATAATCAGGTTATGAAAGATATGTTAGACAAAATACTTCAAATAGAGAAGAAATATAACGAGCTGGGAGTTACATTATCAGATCCGGCTGTAATACAAGATTACAATAAGTTTAGGGACCTTTCTAAGCAGAGAAAGTCAATGGAAGAAACAGTAGAACTTTATTATGCTTGGAAAAAGGCTGTTGATGCGATTGAAGAAGCTAAAGAATTGATTCGTTGCGAATCTGATGATGAAATGAAATCGTTCTTAAAAGCTGAGATGGAAGAAAACGAAGCGAAACTTCCAGAATTCGAAGAAAAAATGAAAGTGCTTTTATTGCCGCGCGATCCTATGGATGACAAAGATATTATGCTTGAAATCAGAGGCGGTGCAGGCGGTGACGAAGCGAACATTTTTGCAGGCGACCTTGCAAGAATGTATATGAGATATGCTGATAAACAGGGCTGGCAGACACAGGTGTTAAGTAAAACAGAATGTGAAGCATGCGGTGTTTCCGAAATTATTATTTCAATGAAAGGCGACAGTATCTATTCTAAATTGAAATACGAATCAGGAGTTCATCGTGTTCAACGTGTTCCTGCAACAGAATCTCAAGGGCGTGTGCATACATCAACTGCTACGGTTGCCGTAATGCCTGAGGTTGATGACGTTGAAGTTGAACTTAATATGAACGATGTTGAAATTACAACAGCTCGTTCAGGCGGTGCTGGCGGTCAAAACGTTAACAAAGTTGAAACTGCGGCGCGTGTTTTCCACAAACCTACCGGAATTATGATTTTCTGTACGGAAGAACGTTCTCAGCTGCAAAACAAAGAACGTGCATTGCAAATTCTTAAAGCAAAACTTTATGATATGGAAGTTCAAAAGCAAATGCAGGAAATTACGGATTTAAGACGCTCCCAGGTCGGTACAGGCGACAGAAGCGAACGTATAAGAACTTATAATTTCCCTCAAGGCAGACTTACAGATCACAGAATTAACCATAACCTTAATGTTAACACAGTAATTGACGGTGAATTGGACGAACTCATCGGATTGCTTATGGAACACGACCAAAAATTAAAATTGGAAAAACTGGCAGAGGTGAATTAGTGGTTGAACGAAAATGTGCAGGATGCGGTAAGATTAAAAACAGGGATGAATTAATAAAAATTACTAAGGAAAACCTGCACGGAAACGTTATTATTAACCACTGTAATAAAATATTTGGCAGATCGGTATATCTCTGCTATAATAATGCTTGTATAGAAGCCGCTTTTAAAAAAAACAGAATCTCAAAAGCGTTAAAAGCTTCTGTACCGGAAGATTTGAAAGGAAAATTAATAAATGAGTTTTGAGACAATAAGAATAAATGAATTAGCTAAGGAACTTGGGCTTACCAGTAAGGAAGTCATAGAGAAATTTGCACAGCTATCAATAACAGGCAAAACTCATTCAAGTACTGTAACTGTTGATCAGGTGAAAAAGTTGAAAGATTTTATAAATGCCGGCGGAGTGAAAGAGGTTAAAAAACCTAAAGCTTTTGTTGTTAAAAAAGCTAAAACTGTCGAACCGGAAGTTAAAGAAGAAGTTAAAAAAGAAGAAGTTGAACCAGAGGTTAAAAAAACAGAAACACCTAAAGTTGAAGTTGTTAAACCTAAACCTCAGAGCCGTTTGGAAATAGTCAGACGTGCACCTCAAAGACCTGCCGGTGAAGCTAATACAACAGAAAGACCTCAAAGAAATAATTCTGAAAGAAGATATCCGCAGCGAGGCGATAGACCGCAAAGAACTGACAGGCCTCAATATGGCGACAGACAACCTCGCGGTGAAAGACCTCAATATGGTGATAAAACTCAGCGTACTGACAGACCTCAAAATGGTGATAGGCCGCAAAGACCTTTCACACAACGACGTGACGGGGCTCCTGCAGGTAAAAAACCTTTTGAAAAACCATCTTCTGCTTCAGGTGAAAGAAAACCTATTCAAAGAACCATAATTTCACAGGAAATTTATGATAACAAAGGTCCTTCAAGAAAACGTACAGGTCCTGAAGTTAAGAAAAAAGGTAAAGATTTTAACTCTAAAAAAGAAGAACAGGAAAGAATTTCTTTAGAAAAAGCTGCAGCTCAAAAACATAAAAAAAGATCGCATAAAGAAGAAGAAATTCTTGAAGTTAAACAGCTTGTAGTAAATCAGGCAATGACTATCAGTGAATTGGCTGATAAAATTCAGAAGACACCTGCTGAAATTGTTAAATTTTTAATGTTTCAAGGGATTATGGCAACCGTTAATCAGTTGATTGATGTTGACGTAATTAAAAAAGTCTGCGCTGAATACGAACTTGAAGTTCTTGATGAAGATTTAGATGCTTTCATGGAAGAAGAACTGGAAAAAGAAGAAAAAGTTAAAAAGCTGACAGAAGTTGATAAAAAATTGTTGAAAAGACGTGCACCTGTTGTAAGTATTATGGGACACGTTGATCATGGTAAAACAACTTTATTGGACAGCATACGAGCATCAAAACACAAAATTGTAGCAACCGAAGTCGGCGGAATTACTCAGTCTATCGGTGCGTATACTGTATTTTTGGATGATACTCAGGATAAAAAGATTGTATTTGTTGACACTCCCGGTCACGAAGCGTTTACCGAAATGAGAGCCCGTGGTGCGAAAGCTACTGATATTGCAATTCTGGTAGTTGCAGCTGATGACGGTATTATGCCTCAGACAATTGAAGCTATTAACCACGCAAAAGCAGCAGAAGTACCTATTATTGTAGCCGTCAACAAAATTGATAAGCCGGGTGCAAACCCTGATAAGATATTGCAGCAGTTAACAGAACACGGTCTTGTTCCTGAAGAATGGGGCGGAGATACAATTACTGTTAAAGTATCGGCTTTACAGGGATTAGGTATTGATGAACTTTTAGAATATATTCTTTTGGTTGCTGATGTACAGGATTTAAAAGCAAATCCGAAAGCTGAAGCTTCAGGTGTTGTAATTGAGGCAAACCTTGATAAAGGTAAAGGTCCTGTTGCAACATTATTGGTTCAAAACGGTACATTGCGCGTTGGTAACTGCATTGTTGTCGGTACGGCTTGCGGGCGTGTAAGAGCTTTGTTATCTGATGCAGGTGAAAGAATTCAAAAGGCTGAACCTTCAACTCCTGTTGAAATTCTGGGGTTAACAGAAGTTCCTCAGGCAGGTGACTATTTTGAAGTTGTTAAAAACGAAAAAGAAATGAAAACAATTGTTCAGGAACGTAAAGAAAAAGAACGTAATAAACGTCTTGATGCAATGCTTCCTGCTCACGTAAGACGTGAAGCTGTTGCAGGTGAAGATGATGTTCCGCAATTGAACATTATTATTAAAGCCAATACTAACGGTTCGGCTGAGGCTGTATCTCAAGCAATTGCTCAGGTTGAATCAAGTGAAATAAAGACAAAAATTATTCACGTAGGTGTAGGTGATATTTCTGAGGCTGATGTAATGCTTGCATCTGCGTCAAACGCTTTAATTTTGGGCTTTACGGTTAAGGAAGATTCAAATGCACTTGTCGCGGCTGAAAAAGAAGGTGTAACAATTAAAAAATACGATATTATTTATCAAATCCTTGAAGATATCGAAAAAACTATGTTATCACTTCTTGAACCTGAAATTAAAGAGGTTGAGCTCGGCAAAGCAGAAGTTCGTCAGGTATTTACAATCGGCAAAACAACAAGAATTGCAGGCTGCTATGTTACTGAAGGTAAGATTGTAAGAAGCAAAGATGCTGTTCTTCTCCGTGACGGCAAAGAAATATTTAGAGGTGCAATTGACCAGCTTAAACGTTTCAAAGATGATGTGAAAGAAGTTGCTCAAGGTTTTGAATGCGGTATTTCGTTTGCTAAATTCAATAATATTGAAGTTGGTGATATTATTGAAGTTTCAACGACAGAGGAGTTGGAAAGAAAGAGCCTGTAAGTCTCTATTCTTTCGGTTTCCCGATTTCGTAAGGTGTATACTCTAATTTCCCTTTAGTTAATACAGGTAGTATATCTGTATAAGACACGAATTTGCCGTTATAATTTAAATCAAACCTGTATATGTCAGCTCCGAACTGATTTGGACCGTTCTCTACTCCGTTTGCATCAATATAAAACAGAGCACAATAATATAGTTTATATTTAGAAAGTTCCGGGTTGCCGTTCTCATCGTATATAATATAGCCGTCTTCATCTCTTTTAGGACTTGTAGCATCACGCACACATGTAGAATATTGAACGACTTTATATGCAGTTCCGTTTGATGAAACAAAGTTTGGAGTGAATGAATCTCCTGTTGCTGTCTTGCCGTCAACATAATATGGCTTGTTACTTTTTATTGAGATGCTTTTGCATATTCCACTTTTATTTGTACACCTATGTCCACCTTGAAATTGACTGAAAAGTTTGTCTGCAAGTTGTTCGCTTGTTTGGTTTGTATCTGAAATGCAGCTTATATCAGAGCATTCGTTCTGTGCAGCATACATTTTTAGTGCATTTTGGAGTTGTGAGTATGATTTTTTAACCTTTGTTACTAACACCTTTTCTCTATGTTTTGCGATTAATACAGGCATTGTCATTGCTGCAACCACACCAATAATTCCGAGAGTAATCAAAACTTCGGCGAGAGTAAACCCTTGAAACAATCCCTTAAAATCATTAAAAGCCCCAGTTTGGCGGGTCAAGCGGCTACGCTTGGCGGGGGGGGGGCAACTTTCATAGCATTATTACTGTACATACTGTCTCTCCTATTTAAAAATTTACTATTATCATTATTATTTACTATGTTTTTTGAATTGTCAAGGGTATAGTTTATTAAATTTAGTTATTTGGTTTATTAAATTTTGTCTCTTTCATGTTATAATTGATTATACCAAGGAGAAAATTATGACTCTTAGAAATGAACGTGTTAGAAAAGAATTAATGAGAGATATCTCTGATATATTGCAAAGAGAAATTCGCGGACTTGCAGGCGTTGTGTCTGTTTTGGATGTAGAAGTTTCTCATGACAATTCTTTTGCAAAAGTTATTTACAGTGTTTTAGGTTCTGATGAACAAGTTGAAAAGACTAAAGAAACTATTGAAAAAAGTACCCCTAAAATTCGCTATGAAGTTGGCAAACGTATTCGTTTGCGTTTAACGCCCGAGTTAAAATTTGTTTATACTGATTCACTTGAACAGGGCTCAAGAGTAAGCGAAATAATTGATAAAATTTCACGAGGAGAGTTATAGTTGTGTGTGATGGGAGTCCGAAGCTTGATTGCTCGCAATTAACGGTGTCGCCTTTGCCTGCAAAAAGTCTTTCAGCCTCACCTCACAATCCGCTGTTCGGGTTTCTGAATGTCTACAAGCCGCAAGGTATAACTTCTCATGATGTTGTTGCCAGACTGCGCAGATTGACGAAAATCAGACAAATAGGACATACAGGAACTCTTGATCCATTTGCCGAAGGGGTTCTGCCTATATGTATAGGTAAGGCTACACGCCTTATTGAATATTTGAATGATGATAAAGAGTATCTTGCAACAGTTCAGTTCGGTGCAGCGACATCGACTTATGATTTGGAAGGTGATAAGACTTTTACCTCAGATATTAAGGTATCAAAAGAAGATGTTATTGAAGGATTAAAGAGTTTTGAAGGTGAAATTTCCCAGCTTCCGCCTATATATTCTGCAATAAAAGTTAAAGGCAAAAAACTTTACGAGTATGCGAGAAATAATGAAGAAGTTGAAATTCAGCCAAGAAAAGTTGTTATTGAAAGGATTGAACTAAAATCTTTTAATAAAGAATTGCAGCAGGCTGAAATTCTGATTAAATGTTCAAAAGGTACATATATACGTTCAATCGCGCATGATTTGGGCGAAAATCTTGGCGCAGGAGCACATTTAATAAAGCTTATAAGAACTCAGGCAGGAAAGTTCTTCATAGAAAAATCTGTTATGCTTAACGATGACCTTGATGTTAACAGGAATTTGATTAATCCTGTTGAAATGCTTGACATAGCTAAACTTGAAGTAAATGAAGAAGAATTAAATAAAATTCGAAACGGACAATTTTTATTAAATAAAAATATAAGGCATGGCGATTTTGTTATTTTGATTTATAATGAAAACGTAGAGAAAATCTGCGCGGTTGGGATTGCAGATAATGATAAAATAAGAGTTAAGAAAGTGTTTTTGTAATGAAAAAAATAATATTGCTGCTGGGAATTATGGCTTTGGGTTCAATATCTTTTGCTGCAGATTGCGAAACGTTGTATTGTGCCGAACCTTATAGTTTAACATCTAATGTTTCAAGATTTTTCAGTAATGTTACGGGACAAAACTTTTTAGCCGAAAAAATAGGTGAAAGCCTTACCAAAAAAGCAATCAAAAAAAATATTTTAAGCGGAAATATTAAAGTAAATTTGGATTCTTACAGCGTAAGGGATTTGAAGGCAGGTAAATTTAAATCTTTGGAAATTACAGGAAAAGATGTTAATGTGCAAGGTGTTTACATCTCCTACTTTAATGCAAAAACCTTATGTGATTTTAATTACATAGTTCAGGATAAACAAGGAAATGTAACTGTAAAAGAAGACATTCCCGTTGCTTTTAAAACAGAAATAACAGAAGAAGATTTGAATAAAACAATGAATTCTTCTGATTATAAAAGACTTTTAAATGATATTAACAGCATTGGCGGAAATTTCAATATTTTCCAAATAACTTCAACAAATGTTAAACTTAAAAACGGAAAAATGTATTATGTTATGAAATATGCCATGCCTTTTATGAGAAAATCTCAAGAAGTTGTTATAAGTGCTGATTTATGTGTGGATAAGGGAAAAATTGTTCTGGCTGATACAAGCCTTGTTAATAACAATCTGTCTTTAGATGTTAATAAATTTTCACGAATTTTAAATTATATCAACCCACTTGATTTTTCTGCCAAAATACTGGAAAATAAAGATGCGAGATTTAACATTGAAAATGTGAAAATCAGTGATAAAAAAATAACTGTTGACGGTAGAATGACCGTTCTTAAGGATAAGGAATAAATTATGCGTAAAAATGAAAGAATGTTTCTGTTGGTTACAGCCGTAATTATGATTGCAGTTTGCGGTTTTCTTACATTAAGAATGTTTTATCACAATGATGAAAATGTTTCAGGCCCGCTGCTTCCTGTGCCTGAAAATCAACTGCCGCCTGATGAAGAAACACCTAAACCTCAGGAAAAAGAAAAGGTTTATGTTAATGTTTATTTTATCGGACAAAATGCAAATAAAGAGGAAGTGTATAAAGCTGTTAACCGTGAATATGATAAAGATGTCGACGGGACAAAGATTAAATTTGCAATTGATTGTTTGATTGCAGGTCCAAGACAAAATGAAAAAACTAAAGGGGTTTACTCTGAAATTCCTGCAGGAACACGCGTAATCTCAATTAACGAAACAAAAGATAAAGTTGTTATTAACTTGAATTCTGCTTTTGAAAACGGCGGAGGGACTGACAGTATTTATAAAAGACTTTATCAATTGATAAAGACTGCTAAAAGAAATACCGATAAACCTGTATATTTATATATTGAAGGTAACAAGGCTGAAGTTATCGGTGGTGAAGGAATTATGATTAATCAGCCGTTGAATGAAAAATCTTTGGAAGGTTAAATGGCTGAAAAAGATTTAGATTACTACCTCAACCTTGATTGGACATTAATTGAAGGGCAGGATTTGGATTTTGACGGAAATCCATACTTTTATGTAGAAATAAAAGAAATCCCGAGCTTTACTTTTTGTGCAAAAACGCAGGAACGTGCGCGAGAAAGGTATAAACAGCAATTAAAATGGACACTGCAGGTTATGCTTGAAAGCGGAGAGCATATTATAGAACCCGGTGAAGAAGATGGTGAACCTGATTGGGAAAGCTTGTGCCCTTAATAAAAAAGTGTTATAATAAATAAAAATAATATGGTCAAGAATTGAAAGGAGCAATAAATGAAAAGATTTAGTAAAAAAGCTGCTACGTTAGTTGGAGAAGTTTTGACAAAGCTCCAATGTGACGTGTCAAGCTCAAATGACTACGTGCGTAGCACTGCTTGCGGGGGGGGGGCGCTCTAAAAGCTCCTGCATTTACTCACGCAGAAGTGTTGGTCACACTCTGTATTATTGGTGTTGTTGCTGCTATGAGAATGCCGACGCTTATTAATAATCACAGAAGAATTGTTTTCGAAACTCAATTTAAAGCTGCACATTCCATAATTAATCAAGCTGTTTTATCAATGGGAAATGATAATATTGATTTAAATAAATATTACTGCGGTAATAATGCAAGAAATGATGCAACAACTCATGATTTTATCAAAAATTTTGCAAATTATGTTCAGGTTGTAAAAAGTGATTACGGTGAAACACGTGATTTAACTAAACTTGGTTATAAAAAATCATATTTTAACCAATCAGCTCCCGGTTGGCATAATTTTAATCCGGATTCTCATAATGATGGTGCAATTTTTTTGAAAAACGGTATGATGATTGCTTCAAGCGGGTGTTGGTGGTCAGCTTCTTATTTAGATTTTATTGTTGATACGAATGGAACTAAGGGACCGAATAAATTCGGATATGATTTATTCTATTTTCAAATAGGTCCTGACAATAGGCTGTATCCTTCGTCAGGAGATTATTCTTACGCAACTACTGACGACAAACGATTAGCGTGTTGTAACTTTAAAGAAGCTAATACTTGTTCTGTACCTGAAGACACAGGAGTTTCTTGTGCACAGTATGCTCTGCAGAATGCATGGCCGCATGATTCCAAGAAAACATATTGGGAAAATATTAATTAATTTTTATAAACTTCAGCATATTTAGGATTAACGGCAAGCCATTTGAATGCTTGTTCTTCCATTTCAGGAATGTCAATAACAAAGGTTCCGCCGTAACGTCCGCGCGAAAATGCAAGATAGCCTTCTTTAGCCAAGTTATGGAAGGCTTTTCTTATTGTATTGGGGCTTAAGTCGAGTTCTTTTGACAGTTCTATAATTGACGGAAGTTTTGCACCTATTTCATAATTTTGGGCTATCATTTTTTTTATGTGATTTTGTGTTTTTTCATAGTAATAAAATGCTGTATCCTGAGCCTGTGCAAATATTGAAGTTTCTTTCTTTTCATAAACGCTTTTATCATTTGGAATCCTTGTTACGGTTGTTCCGTATCTTCCTCTGCGAGCCAGAAGAATTCCTTCATCTATAAGTGTTTTTAATGCATCGTGTATAGTTTTAATGCTAACTGATAACTCTGATGATAAATCAGCGTGAGCAGGCATTTTATCACCTACTTTAAGATTTTGCGAGATATAGTTTTTTAAATCTTCTTCTACTTTTTTTACAAGAGTAATGTTTGAATCAGCAGCTTCATCGCAAGTAAAGTCAACAGATTTAACTGTCCAGCCTGATTCATTTGCATTTTTAAACTTGTGCTCTAAAATTCCTGCTGTATCCAAATATTCCAGAGCAAGCCTTGTTGTATTTGCAGAGCAGCCGATTTGTGCTGAAATATTCCTTGCCGAAGGTAACTGCTGACCTGCTTTAAATTTTTTATCAAGAATATATTTTTTAATAGCATTAATTGTGATTTCGCGTTTAGAAGTAAGCTTTCTGATGCAGGTGCCGCTGCTTTTTCTATCGCGGACAATTGTGCCTATACATTGTTTAGATTCTACGTAACCCAAATCTTCAATATAACGAAGTGAATTTTGAATTGTACCGATGCTGACACCCAGAAGATATGCTAAATCTGGTTTAGAAGGCAAAAGGCTGTTAGGCTTTACATTGGAATCGTTATCAATCCAATTCATAAGCCATTTTGCAATAGCAATAGCTTTTGATTCTGTGATATTTTTCAAATCAGGCAAATCTATTTCTATATCGCTGACCTTTAACTGATTTAAACTTGATTTTTGCGGAAGAACATACTTAACTTCTTTCATACACACCTCTGTTGCCAATAATACACTATTTATAAAAAAACATCAAATATTTTTTTGCTAGTTTGTGAAGTTATTTTACGCAAACATTAAGAAGCCCCCGACATAAATCGGAGGCTTCTATAATTTCCAGCTTTTTTTATTCCAACAGCGATTCCAACAACTCAGCATTTCTTGTTGCTGTTGTTGATTCACGAACTTTTTGTTTGTAGATGTAAGTTCGCAATGCTTCTCTAATTAATTCACTGCGTGAACGATTCTCTCCATCTGCAACCTGGTCAATTCTGTTCAAAAATTCTTCAGGCATAGAAATTAATACTCGAGCCATATATTCTCCTTTTCTTTAAAATGAAATAGTTCGCTTATATCTAAATAAAAACAATTTGATTTAAAAAAGTGCTAATTTTTATTTAAAAAATATATACTAATTTCTAAAACGCTTGTTGTGTGGGCGTTATAGGTAAGATATTCTTCTTTACAATCTGTAACAAAAAGAGTTTTACATGTGCGCTAAATCCCTTTACAAGGGAGATATTTTGCGCTACGATTAGAAAAACGGAGGCTTTAGCCTCTGGCGAGAATAAGATAAGTCTGAGGAATATCGGTATAGAGGACATAAAAGGAGGCTTTAGCCTCCGGCGAGAAGAAGATAGGTCTGAGGAAAATATTCATAGAGAGTAAAAAAGAGGCTTTAGCCTCTGATGTCAGTAAAAAGAGGGTGTATCCAATGGATTTAAAATATAAAAGAATACTGTTAAAGATTAGCGGAGAGGCACTTTTAGGTGATCAACAGTTCGGCATAGACCAAAAACCGATAAAAATGATTGCTGAAGAAATTAAAAAGGCAAGAGATTTAGGTGCACAAGTAGCTGTTGTAGTCGGTGGCGGCAATATATTCAGAGGGATGAAAAACAGTGCTAAATTGGGTATGGATCAGGCTTCAGGTGATTATGTCGGAATGCTTGCAACTGTTATGAATGCTATTGCATTGCAAAGCGCTTTAAATCAGATGAAAGTTCCATGTAGGGTTCAAAGTGCAATTGCAATGAACCAAATTGCTGAGCCTTATATCAGGCACAGGGCAATAAGACACCTTGAAAAAGGCAGAGTTGTTATTTTTGCGGCAGGAACAGGTAACCCGTTCTTTACAACAGATACAGCAGCAGCATTGAGAGCATCCGAAATTAATGCTGAAGCAATGTTAATGGCGAAAAACGGTGTTGACGGGGTTTATACTGATGATCCAAAAACTAATCCAAACGCTAAACGATTAGAAAAAATTACTTACGATGATATTATTATTAACGGTTTAAAAGTAATGGATACATCAGCCTGTGCTTTGTGTAAACAGAATAATATACCAATTGTGGTATTTGATTTTGAAAAAGAAAATGGTATTGTTGAAATACTTCAAAACAAAGAAATAGGTACATACATAAGTTAATAAAAAGGAGAAAAAAATGTCAGAAGCTTTAGATGAACTGTTTTTGTTCGGCGAAGAAAAAATGGAAAAAGCAATCAGCCAATTACACAGAGAATTCGGCTCTATTCGTTCAGGACGTGCTAATCCTATGATTTTAGATAAAGTTGTAGTTGATTATTATGGTGCACCTACTCCTTTAAGACAAATGTCTCAGGTTACTGTTCAAGACGGAACAACACTTGTTATTACTCCTTATGATAAATCTATTTTAAAAGAAATTGAAAAAGCAATTATCAAAGCTGAAATTGGAATTACTCCTAACAGTGACGGTATTTGTATAAGACTTGCATTTCCTCCTTTAACAGAAGAAAGAAGACGCGAAACTGCCAAAGATGTTAAAAAACTTGGTGAAGAAGCTAAAGTTGCAGTAAGATATGTTCGTCGTGATATGACAGATGATTTGAAAAAGCTGGTTAAAAGCGAAAATCTTGCGGAAGCTTTAGTATAAGATTATCTGG